>Ga0078972_1015600_pt1 | contig 11572 bp, 10 predicted proteins | sample YelNatPaOPGAMG01_FD_67568 | JGI IMG/M metagenome (GOLD analysis project Ga0078972, IMG submission 67568) | Hot spring thermophilic microbial communities from Obsidian Pool, Yellowstone National Park, USA - OP-RAMG-01 (SPADES assembly) (version 2) | ecosystem: Environmental > Aquatic > Thermal...
ACAACCACAAGCCTGGCAGGTTCGTCTTCACCACAATGGAGGAAGACCCCGCAGGCGTCTGGGTGATAGTTGGCGAGTATGGATTACCCGTCATCTATCATCCCAACTGGCTGGTTATAGCGACAGTTGCCTAATAGATAAGGGGAAATTACATCCCTCACTTAAATCTCTGGGGAGGGGGCAAAAACCTCCTCCCCAGAGGGAAAGACTCTATAAGGAAGGTGATAAGAGTTGCAAGAAAGCCTAAAGCACCCAAACCTAAACCCAAGCCACCGAAAGGAGGGAAGTAAGATGGCGAAAATCCTGCTCAAAACCACATTGACGGCCGGCTCACGGAACTATCTCGCTGGCGATGTGATAGAGCTACCCGATGAGCAAGCGGAAGAGCTCATAGAGCGAGAGCTTGCCGAGCTGGTAGAGGATGAGGGCGGAGAGATAGACCTCGCCGAGAAGAAGCCACAGAAAAAGGGAGGGAAATAAAGCTTGGCGTGGATAACTGAAGCCGACATCAAGCCATTTATGCACGACTGGGACAGCTACGGCTTCACGCTTGACCAGATTAATGGGGCTATTGAGAACGCTGAGGCAAGAGTGAAAGACCGCCTATCTCCCTACTTCACCCTCCCAGCGGATGATGAGACGCCTCCCGCTGGCTTGAAATCCCTCATAGCTCAATACGCCGCTTATCTACTTATGAGAGCTCGCAGGGTGGCATTAACGGAAGCTGAAGAGGCTTGGGTCAAGGAATTAGGGGACGAGGTGGAAAGTATGCTTGACGATATAGTGGAAGGGAAGCGGGCAATCAAGGGCTTGGTGAGGCACGCTATTGAGGGAGGGGAAGAACAATCGCAATTGAAAGAAATTAATGACCCTCTTTTGGGAGTCCTTAAGAAGATAAGCGATATAGATAAAAGTTGAGCTCTTTTCTCTTTAGTGTCTTACTCGCCTTTTCCTTTTTTCCCCTCCTTCTTCGTAGTAGTAATAATAATAGTAGTAGTAATAATATCCACCATACCTAGCTCTTCTGACATCCATTTCATTTAGGACAGCGCCCAATATATTTGCCTTGGCATTTTCCAGCATCTTTCTTGCTTGATTTAGGGCGCTCCTGCTTGTGGAATTATAACGAACGATGATGAGCGTTCCATCACAGATGGCGGAAAGGACAACTGCGTCAGCCATTCCCATAACCAAGGGAGAATCAATTATTATAATATCAAATTTTTGCTTCAATTCCTCCAATACTTCCCTCATTCGCTGGGATTCCAAAAGCTCCACGGGATTGGGAGGGACCGGACCCGAGGTTATCGCATAGAGGTTATCTATCCCTGTTACCCTTATAACCTCTTCCATATCAGCTTCGCCAACGAGAAGGGTGGTCAAGCCGACTTCCCTATCCAAGCCGAAGATTTCGTGAACCCTCGGTCTGCGAAGGTCAGCATCTAAAATCAGGGTCTTCTGCCCTGCTTGGGCGAAAGCTACAGCTAAATTTGCGGAAACAGTGGTTTTACCTTCGGAGGGCTCAGGAGAAGTTATGAGGATTGTCTTTAAAGGTTTTCCCAAGCCGGCGAATTTGAGACTTGAGCGGAGGGTGCGAAAGGCTTCCGCTGCGTGGGAGCGATGGCTTTCAAGGATAACAAGAAGAGAGGGCTCACTCTCAAAGCGAGGGATAACTGCAAGAGGCGTTATCTTACATCTTCGTTCCAAATCCACTGGAGACTTTATCGCATCATCCAGATATTCCGCCAATCCTGCACTCAAAACAGCAAGAGCGATTGCCAAAAGGAATCCCAGTGTATAATTTAATCCCTTTTTCGGGTATATTGGGTCCGTTGGTAAAGTCGCCATTTCCTCAGCAGTTACATTACCGAAAGTTGTCGCCTCCGCAATTCTAGCTTCTTGCAAGCGCTGCTGAAGAGTTGTATAGAGGGTCTCTGCAACTTGAACATCCCTTTGAAGATTAGCCAATTGCATCTCTTTCTCTGGAAGACGAGAAAGCTCGCTCTCCAATTCCGATAGCATTCTTCTCAACGCGTCTCTTTTAGCTTCTGCCTTCAACAGCTCAACTTGTGCCATTAGCAAGTTATCCTTGAGTGGATTAGGTTGAACATTCTCCTGCAGGGTTGTTTTTTGGGCTTCCTTCTCTATCCTCTTGTTTATCTCTTCTATTTGTTTTCTTGTGGCTATTACCTCCGGATGATTATCCGCGTATTTCTGCTGAAGCCCTAAAAGCTTCACTTCTAAATCAACGAGCTGCTGGCGCAGTGCGGTGAGGGTGGGGCTTTCTCCCATTGTCCAACCTGCCAGTCTTGTTTCCCCTTCTTTTTTCAATTGCTCCTTGAGATAATCAACGCTTGCTTTATAAGTATTTATAGACGCTTCCGTCTGCTCTAAATCGCTTTGTAAGCTCGCCAATCTTTCCACCTTGCTCTTCGTATCCTCTTCCAAGGAGAAGATACCCTCCCTTTCCTTGAATTCTCTCATCTTCTCCTCAGCCTCCAACAGCCTTTGATATAATCCCTTTTTCCCCTCCTTAGGATTCCCATAGAGTTGTTCCTCAATAAATTTTCGCGTAGCAACCGCCTCTTTTCTTCCCTCCTCTTGATTCTTATATACTAAGGCATGGGCGATTCCGTTTACAATCCACATCGCTTTCTCCGGAGAAGTGCTATTAGCTCTTATGAGGATTATCTCGCTATCCTTTGGAACCTCCAGCTTTATATTGCCACTCCTCACCAGGTTTTCCATCTCATCAACTGTGATAAGAACTTGACCCCTGCATTGCTGCCTAATGTATTTGACAGCTTCCTCTAAATAGGGGCGACTCGTCGCTATCTGAAGGTAGGTTTCCAGAGAAGGAGTATAAAAGGGGAATATAATGGAAACTGGAGAAGCAAGAGTGCTGGCTGAACCCCCCGCTTGAGTTTTCACTCTAACCTTCGCTATTGCTTGATAAACTTTCTGTCGTGTGAGCGTATAGCCAACTACTAAAAACATCACTACGCCAAAAACCATTAGCATAATAGGAAGACGTCTAAGAGCTATCTCAATATAGTCTCTTAACTCTAATGCTTCTTCTCTTTCTTCCAACTTCAAACCTCCTTTTTAAATTATTAATTCATACAAATTAATTTTAAACGATATGGAAACTTTAGCAACTTCACTAAACTCAGATAGCTCCCAAAGCCTCCTTCTCAACAATTTCTACTCCTCTTCTCACGAATCTTAATGGGAGAACCCTTATCCCCTCTCGCTCCAATTTCCCTTTTAATTCTCCTTCTCTACCCTCTTCCGCTATAAACAAAATACAACCACCGCCTCCCGCACCCATTACCTTCCCACCAATCGCGCCCCCTTCCCTTGCAAGCTGAAAGATTCTCTCAATTTGCTGGTCGCTTATCCCTTCTGTCAGCCTTTTCTGCCTTTCCCAATTCTCCTGCACCAACTCACCCAATGCTTCTACATCGCCCCTCAGAATGGCTCCCTTTAAACAATATGCGATTTCCTTCATCTCGTCCAATAATCTTATAATCTCCTTATATCTGCCCATAACTTCATAAATGATTCTCCCCGATAAACGAGAACGCCCCGAAAAGCAGAGAACGAGCCTCCTCTCCAAATCCTCCAAGAATTTACCCTCCACCTCCAACCTCTCCCATTTGACTTTATCTTTGAACTCCATAAAGAGAAACCCTCCTAATGCCGACGCATATTGGTCTTGTCTTCCACCCCAAATTCCAAGCTCTTCCCTTTCTATGAGATGGGCTAACTCCGCTATCCTTTCCCTCCTCATCTTTCCACCTCTTAATCTATCTATCGCGTATAAAAGGCAGACCGCTGTTGCCGCCGAAGCTCCCAACCCGGACCCCGGGGGAGCATCGCACCAAGCCTTCACCTCTCCTCCCCAACTTATACCCATCCTTTTCAGCCCCGCCTTCAACAAATCAAGATTTCCTCCATATTCCATCTCCCTGATAGACCTTGCCTCCTCGCTTAAACCGTAATCCAAGGAAACGATTCTTAAATTCTCTCCCTCCCTTATATTAAGGGAAACATAGGAATATAGACCTATCGTTGCATTAACTACTGCTCCTACCCTCTCCCTACAATAGGGTTCTACATCGGTGAAGCCGCCAGCAAAATCTATTCTAACTGGTGCCCTACATATTATCTTCATCTTTTTCTAAATTTATTTTATACTTTTATTTATGTGAGGTGAACAGAATTGAGAAAGTCTTTCTTTTTAGGAATAATTTTCCTCATAACATTTTCCTGCTTGGGGCAGGAGGTTGTCGCAACAGTTGATGGTGTGAAGATTACAAAGGAGCAATTTTTAGAGAAGCTGAAGAAATGGGCAGGGGATGTGGTCTTGATGGGAATGATAGATGATATACTGGTTGAACGAGAAGCTCAGAAGGAGGGAGTCAGCGTTTCTGATGACGAGGTAAAGATGAGAGTAGAAATTTTTCGCCGCCTCAATGTTCCACCAGGAATAGATTTCAAGCAAGACCTCATAAATAACGGCACTACTCTTGCCCATATCACGGATACATTTCGCTTAGGCATTCTTATAGAGAAGATAATAGCTAAGAGAGAGAACATCACGGTTAGCGAAGATGAGATAAAGGAGGAATTTAAAAAGATTTCAAAAGAGAGAAAGGTGAGGTTCATCTTGACGAAGAGCGAAGAAGATGTCATTGCCCTTCAGCAAAAATTCAACGAAGGTTCGTTCAGTTTTAGTGAGTTAGCGAAGCAATATTCTCAAGACCCCCAGACCAGGGAAAAGGGCGGTGATTTGGGCTGGATAAGGAAGGGAATGCTTCCACCTTACTTTGAAGATGTTATTTTCAAGCTCAAAATAGGCAAGGTCTCGGAACCGATATGGACAAGATACGGCTTTTATTTCTTTATGGTGGAGGAGGAAAGGGAGGGGCAATTGACACCCGAATTGAAAGCGGAGCTGCGGCAAACGATATTATCAGCTAAAATTGGGCTGAAGAGGTTCCAGTTTTTGGATGAACTTCGGAGAAAAGCGAAAATAGAGATAAGCCAGATAGCTAATTGAAATAAAAGAAACCATTTGGGGTTTTGCTGCATAAATGACTAAAAGGGTTCTTTTTAGGTATAGGATATTTAAAATTGGAAATATGTAAATATCGGGATGATTTTTAAGGTAGTAAAAACCTTCGCCATATGAGGATATCGATTACGCCATAAACCACCATTTGGGTTTAATTATGCGACAAAACCAAAATTTAAGCGATTTTTCCGGAATAAAACAGCGGCGCTCTTTATCCCCAGCTTTAAAAATCATAGAGCCTCTGCAGAGGTCAATTGCAAAGCCTTATCTATTTCCTTCTCCAATAGCCTGGGAAGCCCCGGCATCTGGAGGGTGAGAAATCCCCTCGTTATAATGGAGATTGCTTCTTCCTTACTCAGCCCTCTCGTCATAAGATACTCAACCGCCTCCTCGGCTATCGGTCCTATTGCCGCTTCGTGAGAGAGGTCACTTAGTGGTGCTTCCTCCGCTATCAACTCTGGAATAGCCTCTATAACAGCCCTTGGAGAAAGTAAAATCCCCCGACAGTCAAGGTGCCCTTTCGTCTCATTTGCTTTCCCCACTAATTGCCCTCTCATATATAGTCTAGATTCATCTGCCCCTATGCTTCTGGAAATCGCTTCCCCCATTGTTTTTGGCGCAGAGAAGATTATCCTGCTACCCATATCAATGATTGATTTTCCCAAACCGTAAATAATTGAATTAAAAGTTGCCCTCGCTCCTTCTCCCTGGAGAATCGCTGTTGGATATGTTTGAAGGGATTTAACGGGACGAAGGAGGATGTAATTGCTAACGAATGTTGCTCCCTCTTCCAATATTACCACGGTGCGAGGACGAACATCGAATTCCTCACCCCAGTTGTGTATCATCGTGAATACAAGCGTTGCATTGCGTTTGACATAGAATTCCGAGATTCCTATGTGAATGCCCCTTTTAACCCTTGGGCTTATCGTGCAGCCTGTGAGGATGTTTAGCTCCGCTTCCTCTTCAACAATCACGACATTATGAACATTTTGCATCGCTTTGTCCTCAGCTATGAAGAGGCAAGCTTGAACGGGGGTCTTTACCTTTTGCCCCTTAAAAGCCCTTATGAAATAACCATGAGTTTGCAGAAGATGGGCTGTAGCTGTGTATTTATCAGTATCAACTGGAATAGCCTTCCACCAATAATCAACCATCCAATCATATTCCCTCAACGCCTCCTCCGTGCTCATTATCTCTATTTGACCCTTGTAAAACTCCTGCACTTTCTTATATATTGGGGCACGGTCTGCCTGAAAATAGGTTCCCGCTCTCCCTTCTTCTCTCGCATCTACTCCCACTTCCAGTGCTCTATCTCTAAATTCCCTATCCAATTCCTCAAGGGATTCAACTTCCTCCCTTTGGGGAGGGAGAAAGAATGAAGTTAAGTCTATGTCAGGACCAAATGGAGCGGGCTTGTTTTTCGCTTTTTCTGCTTTCTCGTTTAGCTCCTTCATAATCCTCTGCATCTCGCGCATTCTAAACACCCCTCATATCCGTGTTCTTTTATCTGATTGAAAAGGTCGCGAGGGTTACCCTGGCAGATAATCTTTCCTTCAATCATTACATGTCCATAATCCGCGTTGACATAATCCAAAATATGCCCCGTGTGAGTTATAATTAATCCCGATTTTTTCTTTTCTATCACCTTCTTTTTCCCCAAGAGAAGATTTATTGCTTCCCCGATTATCGCGATGTTATCTAAATCAACGCCGGACTCAGGCTCATCTATAAGAGCTAATCGGGGAGATTGAAGAAGAAGCTGCATCAGCTCCGTCTTTTTCATCTCCCCACCAGAGAAGCCATAATTCAAATCTCTGTCCAGAAGCTCCTCGCATTTAAGTTGTTTTGCTACATCCTCTAACTTATTTTCCCCATTGGAGATATAATGACTTAATTGCCTAAGCGTAACTCCTCTAATTATCGGCGCCCTCTGGAAGGCGATACCTAACCCCAATTTCGCTCTTTCATTTGGGGGCAATCCCGTTATATCCTTCCCATACCAATAAATCTTTCCTTTCAAAAGATTGTATTTCCCTAACCCCATAATCACCCTCAAGAGCGTCGTCTTCCCTGAACCATTCGGTCCCATCAATATATGCGTCTCTCCTTCGTTTATGTTTAAATTAACGCCTTTCAGGATTTGTTTGCCTTCTACTTCCACAAATAAATCCTCAACAAGAAGCATTTCCGAGTATCACCTTCCAAATTTAAAAATTAAAATTTTCTACTAATATAATACAGAGATTTCCCCCTTCCGCCAAATCATTACTTATGGAAATTAATCACCAACAAATCACCCCATTCCGAGGGATAGAAGGAGAGAGAAAAATGGAAAACCGCATCCCCTATCTTCACTTCCTCAACCTTCCGCTCAAGATAATCCTCAACTTCCAAAAGTAAAAGAGAATAATTTGTTCGGGAAAGACGCATAAACTCCCTGCTGCCTCTTTCCGAATAGGCTATCACCCTTACATTTTTTGCCCCCGGAATTATCTCAACTTTATAGGCACCGAGATGAACGGATGTCTTCAATATGAGTGGGAGGAACTGGAAAGAACGATTTTTTATTCGGATATCATTCATTATCAATGAAATTTTATTGATTATGATAAACATTGACAAGATGGAAGGATATCATCCCCAAATGAAATAGGCTCTTCACTCAATTTCCCGATTTTTCTAAAATAATTCTAAAAATTTTTAAAGGAGGAAGAAAATGGACATCTATCTGATAGGAAATGCTCACATTGACCCGGTTTGGCTCTGGCGCTGGCCGGAGGGAATGCAGGTTGTTCGGGCGACCTGCCAAGCTGTTTTAGAGCTTATGGAGAGATATCCTGATTTTAGGTTTTCTTTCTCCTCCGCTATTTTCTATAAATGGCTTAAGGAGAACGAGCCCGAGATGTTTGAGAAAATAAAGAGATATGTTGAGGAAGGACGCTGGGAAATCGTTGGTGGTTGGATTGTAGAACCTGATTGCAATATCCCTTGCGGGGAATCCTTCGTTCGGCACTCCCTTTACGGTCAGCTTTTCTTCAAAAATAATTTCGGAAAAACCGCGAGAGTAGGATACAATCCTGATTCCTTTGGGCACAACGCTTCCCTTCCCCAGATATTTCGTAAATCGGGAATGGAATACTATGTTTTTATGCGTCCTTCCCCTCAGGAGAAGGCTTTGCCTTCATATCTCTTCCACTGGAAAAGCAGAGACGGCTCAATCGTCTTAGCCTACCGCATTCCCTTCTCATACGCAACGGGAGGCGCTGAGTTAAAAGATTATTTGGAGCGTTTCCTAAACGAGCTTGAGGGGAAGATGGGAAAGGCGATGTTCTTCTATGGGAGGGGCGACCACGGTGGTGGTCCAACAGAGGAAAATATACAAAGCTTAAAATCTCTTTCCCAGAATATGCCTCAACACAAGTTCATATTCGCTAAAACGGAGGATTTCTTCAGAGAAATCGGGGAAGGAGAATATCCTACCGTTGAAGACGAGCTCCAATATCACTCTCGGGGCTGCTATACCTCCTGTAGCTTGATAAAGGCTATGAATAGAAAGGGGGAGAATACCCTTTTAAGAGCTGAAAAGCTCTCTGTTTTAGCCCATCTGCTTGTGGGCAAATCTTATCCAAGGGAAGAATTTCGTTTCGCTTGGGAAAATCTCCTTTTCTGCCAATTTCACGATATCCTCGCTGGCTCAAGCATCCCGCCAGCCTATGAGGATGCCCGGAAAGCTATAGATACATCCATTCATATAGCTGAAAAGGCTTTAAACTATGCGATGCAAAGCATCGCAAGGAAAATCAAAACCGAGGGGCAATCCGTTATAATCTTCAATCCTTCTTCTTGGAGAAGGCTTGATAAAGTGGAAATAGAAATAGGGTGGAGAGAAGAGGGATTGAGCATCTTATCTCCCAATGGGGAAGTTGAAGAGACACAGGAAGTGCAATCCCTGAGCGTAACGGGAATGAGGCGATTTCTCTTTATGGCGGATGTTCCTCCTTTGGGTTACGCTGTTTATAGACTTCTCCCCTCCCAGAATTTAACTCCACAAGCGGGAACAGATTTTCCCGAGAGATTAGAGGGCGATTTCTTGCTGGTAGAAATAGACGATGAGGGCTATATATCTCGTTTTGTGGACAAGGTGAACGGAATAGAGCCTCTTCGCTATCCCGCTCTCGTCCCCTTAGTGATAGATGATAGAGGAGATGCCTGGGGACATAATATTGATTCCTTTAGGGATGTAATCGGGAGATTCAAAGCAGTGGAGAAGAAATGGATTGAGAAAGGACCGATAAGATGGCGGTTAAGGGTGAAGAGCGTTTGGGGGGATAGCATTCTCTGGCAGGATTTCCTACTTTACAAAGATTCACCTTTCCTGGATGTTGAGGCAACCCTTCTTTGGAACGAGAAGCATAAAATGCTCAAAATTGCCCTGCCAACCGCTTGGCAGGATTCCATTGCCACTTTCTCCATTCCCTACGGATACATTGAAAGGGAACAAGATGGGAAGGAGCAACCCCTCGGCGCTTGGATGAATGTAGACAATAGAGATGGAAGCTATGGAGTTGCTTTTATAAATGATTCCAAATATGGAGGGGATGTCTTGGAAGGGGAAATGCGTCTTAGCATAGTTAGAAGTCCCGTATATGCGCATCATATTCCACGCCAACTTGAAGAAGGGAAGGATTATAATTATATGGACCAAGGCTATAATCATTTCTCATATCGCATCTATCCTCATAAAGGCGATTGGAAGGAGGGGAAAGTGGAGCGAATTGCGGAGGAGTTCAATCAACCCCTTGAGGTTTTAATAGAGCATCCCCACAGCGGTGCATTACCACCTTCCTTTTCCCTTCTCGAGCTTCAGCCCTCCAATGTCATTCTTTCCGTTCTCAAGATGGGAGAGGAAGAGGATGTTATTGTTTTTCGTCTTTGGGAAAGCAGTGGGGAGATGTGTCAAGCAACGCTTGAGATTCCCCATCTCAAAACAAAATGGAGTGGTTCTCTTGCTCCATCTGAGATTAAAACATTAAAATTATATCCCTCCCTCAAATGGGAGGAATCAAATCTATTGGAGGTGTAAGCTTTATGGAAATCAAAAAGGAGAGACAGGGTAGAGCTACGAAGTTAACCCTTGTCGTTGATGGGGAGGAAGTCAGCCACCTTTGGGTCATAGATTATGAGATGCGCATAGGTTCAGCGGTGATGAGGATGGGAGGCATAGCGGGCGTTTGGACAGAGGAAAAGCATCGCTTAAAGGGCTATGCAAGTAAAGTTTTGAATGCCTCCATTCAGTTTATGAAGGAAGAGGGCTATGATGTATCCCTTCTATTTGGAATACCCAATTTCTATCATCGCTTTGGCTACGCTACCGTCCTTCCTCGCTACACCGCCTATCTTGATATGAGAAATATCCCCTCATCTCCTTCTCGCTTTAAAACCATACCCTACGAGGAAAGATTTAAGAAGGCGGTCTTGGAGATTTATGAAGAAAACAACAAGAAACGCACGGGAACAATCGTCCGTTCTATGGAAAAGTGGGAGGGATTTACTCACGGGAATAGCTGGTCATCTAAAGCTCTACCCTTCGTAATTTTGGAGGGAGAAGAGGTCGTCGCCTATTTTGTGATAGATAGCGAGGAGCCAATAGTCATAGAGTTGGGATATAAGAAGCCGGATAAGGAGATTTTTTACGCCCTTCTTTCTCAAATTCGCCTCGTCGCTGAGGAGAGGAATAACCCCGTCTTCAGTTTCTCTCTTCCACCGGATTTCCTTTTCACCGAATTCTGCCAGCGCTATGACTTACGCCTGAATATTGAATTTCCCGAGAATAGAGATGGAATGGGGAGAATCATCAATATAATAACCTTTCTCTATAAACTTCAGGAAGTCTTCAGGAGTCGTATAGGATACAATCAACGGGAGGGGATTCTTATAATAGAGACGGAAATAGGAGAGGTTCCCTTTGATATAAAGGGTGATACCATATTGTTTATTCCCTTTCTCCCTCCCTTCGGTTGGAAATTAAAGATTCCTCAAGCAAAGCTTATGCAACTTGCTACGGGTTACCGCTCAATTGACGAGCTCCTTTTAGATGAGGATGTTTCTTTGCAAGGAGAGGAGGCTCTCCCGATTTTGCGAAATCTGTTCCCCAAACAGTTTCCCTTCTTCTGGCCAGCTGATAGATTTTAAAAAAGCAAATCTTTCTAAATAATTTCAAAAAGATATTGGACTTGCGGTCTTGTTGCATAAATAAATTTAAAGGGCAATCTCTTTTGGGCAGGAGTATAAAAAGATAAGGATGAGGATATCTCTTAATAAAATTGGTAAAGGTAAAGACAGATTTTTGAATGAAATAAAAATGAATTTTGAGAAAATATGTAAATGTTCTTGTAAATTCCTGAAAAGTGGTGATGGCTCTTCTACGGCTATGCTAATTTTGCAACAAAACCGGACTTGCTAAAAATTTTTTCATTGCTGGCATGGGTA
>Ga0078972_1015602_pt1 | contig 11572 bp, 6 predicted proteins | sample YelNatPaOPGAMG01_FD_67568 | JGI IMG/M metagenome (GOLD analysis project Ga0078972, IMG submission 67568) | Hot spring thermophilic microbial communities from Obsidian Pool, Yellowstone National Park, USA - OP-RAMG-01 (SPADES assembly) (version 2) | ecosystem: Environmental > Aquatic > Thermal...
TTCGCTGCCGTTACCTTTCGGACGCGCCCTGCTTTTGCGAGTTTCAAAGTCGCTTGCAGTTGCTTAATTTGGGCTTGCAATGCCTCAATGTCTTTCTCAACAATTTGGCGACGCAGTTGCGTTGCTTTTGCCAATTCAAGTTGTGTTTCCGCTTGACGAAGTTGTGACCTTGCTGATTCAAGTTGTGAGCGCAAGATGTCTCGTTGCTTTTGAGCAGCCTGAGCATTGCGCAAGTTTGCTTCCGCTTGTTTCAATCTCTCTTCTGCGACTGCAATGTCTTCCGCCCTCGGACCTTCCAAAGTCAAGTCGTAAGCAGCTTTGGCAGCCTCGTAGGCTGCTTGAGCAGTTTCAAGTTGCCGTTGGGCTTCATCCAACTGAGCCTTAGCAACAGCACCTTGTTCGTAAAGTTTCAGGGTGCGTTCGTAGTTGAGTTTTGCGTTTTTGTAATTCGCTTCCGCTGCGAGAAGTTGTTGTCTCGCCTGTTCCTTCTCTTGAGGGCGAGCACCCTCCCTCAATTTCTTCAAAGTCAACTCTGCTGCTCGCTTTTCTGCTTCGGCTTGCTGAAGTTGATTTCGCAATTGCTCGTCAACGATTTCCAACTGCCTCTCCAGTTCCCGAACACGATTGCGAGCGATTTCAACCAATGCTTCCGCCTGTTGAACAGACAAATCGGTTTCGCGGTAAGTCAATTCACGACTGGTTTGTAACTGTTTCAAGCGGCTTTGGAGTTGCTCCAGTTGAGCGAGTGCTTGTTCGACATCTGTGTCCGCTTGAGTTGATGGAATTTGGGAAGCAGCTTTCGCTTGTTCGTAGCGGGTCAAGGCTTGCATGTAAGCAGCCCTCGCTTGGTCAACTTGAGCGCGGATGGCTGTATCGTCAAGCCGGATGAGAACTTGCCCTGCTTTGACGAAATCTCCTTCACGAGCGCCGACATAAACAACCCGACCCACCAATTCCGAACCAATGGTTACATCCTGCAGCGCCTTTATCGTTCCCATCACCTGGATTGTCTCTTGAAGTTCACGCCTCATCGGTCTGACAACTTCAACGGGAACTGCTGCCCTCAATTCCTCTTGCGCTTTCGCGAGTCCTCTCTGCAGTTGGATTTGCTGGCGGCGGGAGACATAAACGAGAGCGCCAGCAAGTAAAATCACAGCGCCAATAACAATCAGCCTGACTTGTCCCTTCATCACCGTTCGCCTCCGTCAAGAGATATTTGGGCAGAAGCGCTAAGGCTTTTAAGCAACTTGCGCACTTCCGATTCGTTCAAGCCTGTTGCGTAGACTAACCGAGCGAAGGCTTTATGGGCATCATAAAGTGCTTGAACTTCGTTAGCACGCGCCCTTGTCAGCGCCACCTGTGCGTCCCAAACTTCAACTTGAGTCCCGACTCCACCTTCATATCGGACCTGAGCCAACCTAAAGGCTTCTTCAGCGGATGCTAAAGCCGCTCGTGCGGTCTTTAACCTTTGGAGTGCGACTTGGAAGTTGCGGACAGCCTGCTCAACCTCAAGGGCAATTTGCCTCTCTAAATTTTCCCGCTGAGCCAATGCTTGCTCCAAAGTCGCCTCTCGCTCTCGGACGGCACTTTCCCTTCGTCCACTGTCGAAAATCGGGAACTGAACCACAAGGTTGACACCCCATTGATAATCTTCGGCAAACCCTGTCTTCGTTTGGCGAACATAACTTCCCGTCAGAAGAACAAGCGGATTTTTGTCCGCTTTCGCCAATCTAACCAGTTCCTCTGCCGCTCTGATTTGCCACTCGGATGACCTGAGTTCAGGGCGGTTTGCCATCGCTTGCTTGATGAAAGGCTCACTTTGGATGAGTTCGGGAAGAATATCAAAGGGTTCGGGAAGCGAGACTAACTCAATTGATGCATTTGTCGGTCTGCCTAAAAGTTGGTTGAGAGCAGCCTTCGCCAAAGCAATCCCATTTTGAGCCATAAGCAGTTGTTCTTCTGCAGCGGCGAGTTCCGCCTCCGCTCTCAAAACATCAAACTTCGGCGCAACCCCTGCTTCATAGCGGGCTTGAGCGGTCTTCAAAACAATCTTGACTCGCTCAACGGCTTGACGGGCTACTTCTTCCATCGCTTGGGCTGCCAAAACATCGGCATACGCTTCCGTCACCCTGAGAATAAGTTGCGCTTGGACTGCTTGAACGGTGGCAGAAGTTGCGTTCACCTGAAATTCAGCGCTGCGAATGGATGCCGATTTCCTCCCGAAACTCAGCAAACTTTGGCGTATTTCACCAGTCAGCGTCCTCATGTCTCGCTTGACGATCTCAATGGAGACAGGCATTCCGGTCAACGGATTTGGGACGGTGAAACTGACCGTTGGTCCTTGTCTCCTTTGAACGCCGGTGAAAGTAAGTTCAGGTCGCCATTGTGCCTTTGCTTGTTCGCTTCTCGCCAAAGCCGCATCCAATTGTCGGTATGACAGGCGAATCAACGGGTGAGTCTTCAGGGCAATCTCAATGCACTGTTGAAGGGTCAAGGGTTGCGTTTCCTGCCCAACGGCAAAGGAAAGCGAGAAGAGAATAGGCAACACCGACAACCATCTTCTCATTTTGCGTTTTCCCCTCCGGGTGCAAGTTTTTTCTGATTCACAGCGCCGTAGAGAAGCAACTTCACCACTTCGGACACTAATCTCTTCGGTGGGATGCGCTTCACGAACGGTGCCAATCGGTTGTGGGCAAAGAAGGACTCGAAAAGCGCACCCCAGAAAGTTCTGGCAAAAATTGTCGGGTCTAAGTCATCCCTCAAGATGCCGGCTTCCTTCTGGGCGTTCAAGTAGTCCGACAACAGTTTCACGCCCGTGCGAATGATTTCCCCAACGATTTTCACCACTTCCTGATTCCTTTGCATCTCGCCGTGCATCATCAATGCCAGTTCCCGCTTTTCTTCCAGCATCTTCCAGATAGCGTTGCCGAGTTCAGTTAGAGTCTCTTCCACAGTCGCTTTTGGCGGCTGGGCGAGGATTTCAGCCATCTTCGGGAGCAAAGATTTTCGCTCCAAGAGAGCCCTCAGGATTTCCGATTTGCTGTCAAAGTAGTGGTAAATCAGACCCGGCGCCACTCCGCAGGCTTCGGCGATGTCATCAATGGATGTGGCGTCGAAGCCCTTTTCAGCGAACAACTTCGCTGCCGTCTCAATGATCTGCTCTGTTCGCTCCTCCGGCGTTAGCCTTTTTCGTGGTTTCTTCAATTTCGCCTCACCTTGTTGATTGAACGCTCACTCAATAAGCCAAGACAAAGTATGGCGAGTCTCTGTCCCTTGTAAAGCCCTGATTTACGGCTAATTCCCGCCTTTTTGGCGGAATTTTGCGAATGTGCCAAAGCAAATCGGTTCGCCGTGCTGCTAATGCCAAATTTTTGCACCTTCGTTGTGGGCGATTTAATTCAAATTCGTCCAAAGTCGTTTGGGCACGATTCAGAGACTTGATGCTTTCTTCGGTGGCAAAATTAACGGCGGCAGGTGTCAATGGATGAGAGAATTAGATTTTGAGCGGCACAACGAAGAGGTTAGGCAAGTGTGGCAGGCTTACCGAGAAGGTAAGCCGATAAGGGTGCCTGTCATCTTCGGTATCAATGTCCGCTTCACCATGTGGCTTCCGGAAGCGAATCCCCGCAAAATCACTTTCGAGCAATACTTTTCCGACCCACAAATAATGCTTGAACGGCAAATTGAGCACATCCACTGGGTTCGCCACAACATCCCGCAAGACGCGGAAATGGGCTTGCCGAAAGATGGTTGGCATGTCTGGGTCGATTTCCAAAATGTCTATGAGGCTGCTTGGTTCGGTTGTGAAATTCGCTTCTACCCAGACCAAGTCCCCGATGTCGTCCCGATGCTAAACGACGACAACAAGCGAATGCTTTTCGACAAAGGTTTGCCTGACCCATTTGAGAGTGGTTTGATGAAGCGCAACTGGGACTTCTACGAGCACTTCAAGCGACAACAGGAGAAAGGATTTGAAATGTTTGGGAAGCCGATAGCGTCAGTGACACCTTGCGGTTTGGGCACTGATGGACCGATGACCGTTTGCTGCAACATTAGAGGCGCAACTCAATTCGTGATTGACTTGGTTGAAGACACCGAATACGCTTTGCAACTTCTGGATTTCGTCACGACGGCGATCATTGAACGCATCAAAACTTACCGAAAACATCTCGGTCTGCCCGAGAAGGCTAAGCCTTGGGGTTTTGCCGATGACAGCATCGAACTCATCAGCACAGAAATGTATCGCGAACTAATCTACCCCTTCCACAAGCGATTGGTTGATGAATTGGCTGAGCCTGATGCTCCCATCAGCATCCACTTGTGCGGTGATGTCCAAAGGCACTTGGTCTTCTTGAGGGACAATTTGCGCGTCAGGAGCATAGACACTGGCTTCCCCATTGATTTGGGCAAAGCAAGACGGGATTTGGGACCCGATGTTGAACTCCTCGGCGGTCCATCGGTTGTCTTGCTGCGTTATGGGACGCCAAAGCAAGTTAGGGAGGAGACAATCAAAATCCTGCGAAGTGGCGTAATGGAAGGCGGTAAATTCATTTTGCGTGAGGGCAACAACTTAGCGCCCTTCACGCCTTTGGAAAACCTTTGGGCAATGTATGAGACGGCTAAGGAATATGGACGCTATGATTGACAGCGATAAAGGAGGCGAAGGGAGATGACGGGTAGGGAACGATTTTTGAAGGCGTTAAGGCACGAAGAACCTGACCGAGTGCCAATCCACGACAGCCCTTGGGCTGAAACGGTCCGGCGCTGGCAGCGTGAGGGATTGCCAGCAGAAATTCCCGTCTCCGATTACTTCGGCTACGAACTCGTCGGCATCGGTTTTGACCAGTCACCCATGTTTGAGGTTAAAACTCTTTACAAGGACGACACCTACATCGTGGAGACAACCCCATTTGGAGGCGTCCGCAAAAATTTCCGAACTTACGCCAGCACCCCTGAAATCATTGAGTGGGCTGTCAAGACGAAGGAAGATTGGCTGAGAATCAAGGAACGGCTCAGCCCAGATTTTGCTCCAGACTACACGAGGGTTGATTGGGTCGGGTTGAGAACGACTTACCAGCGAGCCCGATCTGAAGGCAAATGCCTCGCTTTTTGCGCTGCTATCGGATACGACCACCTGCAAAGTTATGTCAAGAGCGAAGATTTGCTGGTCATGATGGTTGAAGAGCCAGAGTGGTTCAGGGACATGGTTGAGACAACGACGGAGTTAGTGCTCAGAGTGGCTAAACTTATCATTGAAGATGCAGGCTACACCTTTGATGTCGCTTTCCTCTTCAACGACATGGGCTACCGCAACGGACCACTCTTTTCGCCCAAACTTTACCGAGACCTCATCATGCCCTTTGACCGAATGCTTTGTGATTACTTCCACAGCAAAGGCATGCCGGTCATCTACCACACTGACGGCGATGTTCGCTTGCTCATCCCTTACTTGATTGAGGCTGGGATTGATTGCCTTCAACCCCTTGAGGCTAAAGCCAACATGGATGTTCGGGAGTTGAAAAAGCAGTATGGTGACCGATTGGCGTTCATGGGAAACATTGATGTCATGAAGATGGCTCACCCTGACCCGAAAGTCATTGAGGAGGAAATTCGCAGCAAATTTGAAGTCGCAAAGGTCGGTGGCGGCTACATTTACCACAGCGACCATTCCGTCCCACCGACAGTCAGTTTTGAGCAATACTGCCGAGTCATGGAACTTGTTCGCAAGTATGGCGAATATTGAGTGCCAACGCCGTTAGTGAATGCCACCATAAAACTTTGGTTCAGCAGGTCTCATTCAGTTGCAGGTTCTAAAGGGGAGGCTTTTGTGGCGGATTTAACGGCGCTGTGACTTCAACACTCAAACCTTCTGTCGGCACTCCCGGCTGCGGTGTTTCATTCCCATTCCTGTCCCTCGCCCTCAACCGAACACGATAAATCAACGATTTCCCATCATCTCTTGTGTTGCTCCCAACTTGAACCGTCCCTCTGTAACTATCACCTTGAACTGCCCCTCTATAACTGTCACCACCAGCAGGTGAAAGGGAAACTTCCATTGATGTCCCATCGGGTTTCTGCACCACCGCCCAAACCCTTTCAACACCTGATGGGTCTCTTACCACTGCCGAAATTGTCACTTCCCCTCCAACAAACCTTAACTTCGTCGGGCTGACTTGGGGATTAGAGATTTCTGGTGCAGTTTTGTCTGCTCCCCCTCCTCCCCCACCACAACCGTTCACTACAAACATCACTACTATCACCATCAAGCAAATTGCCCATCTCACCATTGTCCTCACCTCAGTTTCTCTTTCTTCCAACTACCGCAACCTAACAACTGTTGCTGCCTGAACTTCTCTTCCTTCTTCATCAACTGCCCTAACACGAACAAGGTAAACCCCACTCCCAACTTTCTGTCCCTCAATCCCTACTCCCCTCCAAACTATCCTGCGTGCCAAACCTTCACTACTCCCTGCATCCAAAACTGCCACCCTTCTCCCAGTCAGCGTCAAAACTTCCGCTTCAACTTTCGCTGGCTTAGTCAAACTGAACTCTATCACAACCCCTTGTCCCCTCATCGGTGTCGCCTTCAAACCAACTACCCTCAACGGTCTGTCGTTGCCCCTCTCAACCACTAACTTGAACTTCCTCTCAACTTCCCCTTCCTGCGCAACAAAACGGTAACTTGGCTGTGTCCTCAAATACAACCTCTTCCCTGTCACAGTGTCAACAAGCCATGCACTCACACCCTTCGGCGCATACCCTATCCCATCAAAGTTCAAAACAACCTCCTTCCTTTCACTCGTCCCTCGTCCCCCGTCCCTCGTCCCGAACCTTACCAAGACTTCCCACTCTTGCCTCCTTGAACCATCGTTTCTGACATCAACAGCCAAAGGAGTGTTGTTTTTGAGCAATATGACTTGGACGCCTTTGTTTCCTGTTGGTGGTTCAGGGGGAAGCCCAACAGCCAAACCTCTCGTCCCATTGGCAATTCCCAACACCGCTTCTCCAACGCTCCCATTCACCGACGCCTGCAACCTCATGCTCCATCCATTTCCTTTTGCCACTCGTCCCTCGCCCCTTGTCCCTCGTCCCTTGCTTTGACTTGGTGGTGGCAGAATGAGTTCGCAATCAGTGTGGGCATAAACCCAATAGCCTTTCCAAGGCTCAAGTTGCCCTTTGACGCCTGGGATGATGCTTGTGTCATAGACCAAAACATATCGCCCTTCATTGGGATTATTGGCATCCTGCTCCCATCCCCAAGCATAATCCTCAATCCATCCTGCCTGTTGGGCTTGGGATAAGGTTTTTATTTCCGAACCCCGTCTAACCAATAATTGAGATAAATTCCAATCAATTACCTGTGTAGCAGGATTTCCAACAAGGTTCCAACCGTGTTTTATGTGTATAGTAGTATCTTGAGAGATAAAACCCGGAAGGATATATTGAGAATCTTTAAGAGATTTAATCCAGACTGCTTCTCCAATAGTTATTTCACCAAAATTAGGATTTGTAGAGTAAACGTATTTACCAGCTAATGAGTCATATCTGGCAACAAATCCGTTAATGGCTAATTCACCAAATATTAATTCTACAGATCTATTGCTTGGAGTAAAAGGTAAAGATACTATAGAGAGACCACTTGGTATGCGGACCTCACCAAAGCGCATACGCAAAACTCTTATTGGAACTTCTACCAAGAGGTTTGTGCCATTACTCGCATCTTGGCCAGTTATTTTGATCATACCTTGATAAATCCCATCAGAGATATTGAGTGGAAGATCGATGGTTATTCTTCCTCCAACCCTTTGCCCTGCTCCGATATTAGTGCTATCAATGGAAACATTTATTGCGGTGGCGGGGATAGTTTGACCAGTTTGAGTTTTCAGGTCTGTTACAGTAACAGCGAGATTCCTAACCCCGGTATCACCCCCTGATTCAACAATTTGGAATTCTCCCACTGCTGTTGTCTGCGTAGATTCAACAATAATTGTTATAGGACTTGGTAAGACAGAGAGAGAAGCAGAAGATGTAGATCGGGTAATTGCAGTAACGGAAAAAATGGAACCATTTTGATCACTTACTTGTTGCCTTCCTGTAAGGTGTGAAAGCCTACCTGGTCCAAAGATACTGATGACACGCACTGTAAAGTTCTGCCCAGCTGCATTGGGGATTGAGATAACTTCAGGGTTGCTGGCTGATCCTGTATATGTTGCGCCAGGAATTTGAATTTCCAGTTCCCCTGTCTGATAGTTCACACCTACATGGCGTCCATGCGCATCATAAACATGCAAATCCAATTCACCCACATCATAACTCAATACGAATTGAACAGTGCTCTTATCTGGAGGCACGGGGAAAGAAGTCTCCCGGGCAACCCCTTCCTCAATAGTTCCCGTGAGAATTAAGTTGGATTCTGATAATGGCAGTTGAGGCTCACCTGTCGGTGTGGCAACAACTTCAATCGTTATGGGATTTGTGTTAAAGCCTGAAGCAGTTGCAGCGTTAGCAACAACTTTAATGCGTCCGGGGGTGTTTCCCCATAAGGCTGGCACTTGGACAGGAATACGAACCGTTTGAGACGCTCCTGCTGGCACCGTAATTGCATCACTGACTCCCACACTAATATGCCAAAGATCATTAGATTGAGTTGGTTGCCAATACAAATTCAGCACTACTACACAAGCATCATCACCGTCTCCCACATTCTTGACGGTCACGATTGCTTCCCCTGTCGCCATTCCCTGAGAAGTGATGGGAAGTGTCGGCAGAGTTAATGAGTCGAGAACTAAACTTCCCCCACCAATGCCCTGACGACGAACCATTAGATGCTTTTTCAACACCTCAGATTTTACCCAATCAACAAATCCCTCCGCAAAGTTCTTAAGCAATTCAGTATCGCTAACCATAGCCGACTTTGCACTTAGCGAGTTTTCGAGAATCAACACGCGAGCACTGAACTTTGCGGGGTTCGTCACTGCTGATACAGATCCTGCTACTACTCCAACACCTGTGATTATCGATTCAGGGAAAAGTGACAGTCCACCTGTAATGTACGCGGCTCCGATCTTCACAAGGCCTGCCGTAGTGCCAACTAACCAAGATGCAGAGCTAATCGCTTCAAGGCTACTATAGAGATCTAGCAACTGCGTATGAATTTTCTTCCGTTTGTGGACAGCACCCTCTGGTAGTATCAAAAGCTTACCATTGGGGAGAAAGACTGCGTAACACGCATCTAGTGAATTGGATGAAGCCCTTTGAAGTATATTAGAGGCTGCTTCTGCCTTTTTAATGACTGTTTGAGCGTTAAAGCCTGGGGGAAGTGGGTCAGGCAAAGTATCTATTGCCTCTTGCAAAGCGTTCTCGGCTTGTTGAACCATAGGCTCTAAGGCGCCCCATAAAGAGGAACGGAGTTTTTCATAAGCCTCCCCAACCGTGGCATTTGCAGGTATTTGGTCTACTACACCTTCAATAATCATACCAATCTTCCAACCAGTGTTATGTATCCTAAGGACAGAGCCAAATTGACTAAGTGCAGAGATCTCATCTGGGGTCAACTTACCAGCCGCGATACCAACGCCAAGCGAGAATATTGCCTTGAAGGCTTCCTTAGCAATGTCGGGCTTCGTTTTAATAACGGCCTCTGCCATAATCCAAGAGGCTGTATCCACCCAATTTCTCACTGATGGACGGATTGTTCGTTTCAATCTCATCAATGCATTGACAACTTGTTGATAAATTGCTGACCCACTTCGTGACTGAATAGGTCTCCCAAGATACCTGCCTAAGGAGTCTTTGCGACTAAAATCAATTTCTACCTGTTGTCCATCAATTTCCGATATTGGAATAGCCCCCTGAGTTTTGTGCCGTAACTCAAAATGTAAGTGAGAACCATAGGCTTCTCCTGTTTCTCCACATGCGCCTATCACCTGACCTGCTGTTACAAAATCACCCTGATTAACCATAACACTATCTAAATGTGCATATCTGGTAAAATAATCAGGATTTTCACTACTTTGTATATCTACATATTTTCCATAACCACTTCCTGGATCGTCCTTCCTAACGGATATAACAATACCATCATGGGCTGCACGAATTGGTTCACCTTTATCTTTAACTTCATCTGCGTAAGGCCATTCTTCACGAACATTAGTTACCTTATTGAAATCAAGAGCATTCTCAGGAGGATGTCCATCGTAGGTTGATGGTTGCCACCACTGCCCCACTGGCCATGGCGCGATGAGACGGATAGGTTGAGACGGAGTTGCAAGCCCATAAACCGTCTCATATGTAGTTGCTTGACCCGGCGTAAGCGTGCGATTATCAAACCAAATTAGCACACAACTATCACTTTCGGGAGTCTTTAGGAACCCCGGTGTGAAAAAGGGGACATTTGGGTCAGTGATATAATCCCATGGCGCTTCCACGGCTTCAGGCCAGTGAGCAAAAGCCAATCGCACAGGTGATTGGGTCAAAGTCCCAATAGTGGTAAGTATAGGATTAACAGGCTGGTCAAATGCCTTCCATATCTTAAAAACAGGATTCGTAATTGTAACCTCATGTGTCACTACGGCTTGTCCAGTGATAGGATCTGTGATACCAGGAGCCAAAAGGGGTGCACCATCGTTTTCATCCAATTGTGTATCAAGCAAGTAACGAACAGCAACCGTGTGATTGCGTGAATCGTTGTTCATGACTTTCGTTCGTATAATTATCCAGTCAGGCTTAACAATAAACGCTATCTCAACTTGCACAGGAAGATCAGGAAGACGATAGGTAAAAATAGGTCCGTCTTGGGTGCTTGAACTTCCCACGAGCGACAATTGTTCTCCTTCTTCAGTCCGTGCGTGTGGTTGCACATAAATACTTCTGTCCACATTGATGCTAATGTAAGAAGTATCACTGGGATATAACAACCATTTACCGTCACTGGAACGACGCAAAGTAAATCCTCCATCGCTTGTGGTTAGCAAAGTCATGTTGCCTTTAGTGAACTCGGTAAATTCTGAAAACTGACGGATAGAGTGAGTCTTTTTGAGTTTCGCTACCTTTTGCACATTTACTGAATATCTACTTTGTGCTTCTACAGGAATACTCATCAACATTACCCAAACTACCACGAGAAAGGAAATAACCCTTAGACCAAGTAAATTCCTTTTCCACCCATCGTTTCGCTTCCAGCCCAACATCGTCACTCCCTCCTTTCGCCAGCTGAATTTTCAGGGCGAACTGCCGTTCGCCCCTACCATTTGCTATTCGCCATTCACTGCCTTTTCCGTCGTGGCTGATAGCCACTCCAACAATTCGCCATTCGCTACTCGCCATTCACTGCCGTTTTCCGACCTGCCGATTTGCCCATCTCACGATTTGCCGATAAGTTAATGCTTCCCATGTCCCGTGCCCCTTGTCCCATGTCCCATTCAATTGTGTCACAACTCCCCATCCACAGTGTGCGTGACGACATTGCCTGGTAGGTCTTCGGCTTCTATGAGTAAACGGAAGGGTTTGCCTGATTGGGCGTTCGGGAAGTCCGTCTTCGTCCGATAGACCCAGTGAAAGTCTTGCCCCTCTA
>Ga0078972_1002567_pt2 | contig 11569 bp, 10 predicted proteins | sample YelNatPaOPGAMG01_FD_67568 | JGI IMG/M metagenome (GOLD analysis project Ga0078972, IMG submission 67568) | Hot spring thermophilic microbial communities from Obsidian Pool, Yellowstone National Park, USA - OP-RAMG-01 (SPADES assembly) (version 2) | ecosystem: Environmental > Aquatic > Thermal...
CGACAGTTTTGTACTTAGGGATAATTGTCCTGAGTATTGTAGCGCTATTCAAACTGCCGCTGGATATGCTTCCGGATATAACCTATCCGGCTTTGACAATTACCACCCGTTATCAGGGCGCTGGCCCTCAGGATGTGGAAGAAAAAGTCACCAAAATTATTGAGTCGCAGGTCGGGATTGTCCCGAATTTAAAAGAGATTAATTCTACCTCTGTTGAAAATTATTCTATCGTCCAGTTGCGTTTTGACTGGGGAACGAATTTAGACGGTGCGGCTAACGATGTGCGCGACCGCCTGGATTTTGCCAAGAGATTTTTGCCCGACGGAGTTGACCGGCCGACCATTCTTAAATTTGACACTTCAATGATGCCGGTGATGTTTATGTCCGCTTCCAGCCATCAGAATTACGGACGGCTGAACCAGTTGTTAAAAGATGAAATCGCTGAGCCGTTAAAAAGAATAGAAGGTATTGGTAATGTTATGGTAGTCGGCGGGCTGGACAGACAAATCCGGGTGGATGTCAACAAAAACCGACTGAGTGCTTATGGGGTAGGGCTGACCCAGGTTGTTCAGGCGCTGGCCACACACAATCTGATGGTGCCGGCGGGAGATATCAACATCGGCAAGCAGTCGTTTTTCCTCAGGTTACCTGCGGAATTTAAAGACCCGACGGAGATTTCCCGAACACTTATCGGAAATTTTCAAGGCAGGCCGGTTTATCTGGGCGATATTGCCGAGGTAAAAGATGACTTTGCCGAGCCGCTGATGATTGCCCGCAAGGAAAACGAGCGCGCCTCTATGGTGATAATCCAGAAACGTTCCGGCGCCAATACAGTTAAGGTTGCCAACGCCGTAAAAAAGATGTTGCCATCTCTTATACGCCGACTTCCGTCGGATGTGGACTTAAAGGTCGTCTATGATAGTTCGGATAACATCAAAAAATCCCTGTCAAGTTTAAGTAACTCGGTGTTGCTCGGTGGATTATTTGTGGTGCTGGTGACTTACCTGTTTTTGTTCCGTCTGCGTTCATCTCTGGTGATAATAATTACCATTCCGATTTCTCTGATTGTTTCTTTCCTGTTTTTGTATCTGATGGGTTATACCATTAACATTATGTCTCTATCGTCTATTGCTATTGCTATAGGTATGGTGGTGGATAACGCCATAGTGGTTCTGGAAAACATCGTCCGCCACCAGCAGGAATTAAATGAAGACGAAAAAACCGCTGCGATTTCCGGGGCAGGTGAAGTGGGACTGGCAATTTCTGCCTCAACTTTTACGACGGTGGTGGTGTTCCTGCCACTGATTTTTGCCGGAGGTCTCGTCGGTATTTTGTTTAAGCAACTGGGTTCGGTGATTGTGATAACCTTATTGACATCTCTGGCAGTTGCGGTTACCTTAAGTCCGCTTCTGGCATCCCGTCTGGTCAAAAAAGAAGATAAAAAATTAAAATTGCGCTGGCTGGCCCGGATGGAAGAATGGATGGAAGGAACAATAAATTTCTTGAATAAGAGTTTACAAAAAATTCTGGTTCTGGCTCTGGATAACCGACGGAAAACAATAATAATTATCGGGGTGATTTTTCTGATCTCGCTCGGGCTTATTAAATTTATCGGGACGGAATTTTTCCCTCAGGAAGATGCCGGATTTATCCAGGCGTATGTCAAAGCCCCAATAAATACCCCGCTTTCGGAAACTGATTTGCTGGCACAAAAAATTACCACTGATGCCCAGCAGATTCTCGGCTCTCAGCGTGAAGTAATTATTGTCCGCAGTGGTCAGTCGCCTTTTGGTGGTGCAGGTTTCCGTCAGGAGGGACCGAACATAATCCAGTTTATGGCCAAACTGGCTGACAAAAATAAAAGAAAAAGCGATACAGAACTTTCCGCAATTTTACGAGACGATTTTAAAAAAATTCCCGGTGTCTGGAAAGTTGATTTTCAGACGGGAGAGATGACCCAGCAGCTGGCGGGTGGCAGCGGCAAACCCGTTTCCGTTGAAATTCTTGGATATGACATAGACGAGACCAACCGCATTGCCGAACAATTAAGAAAAATTATGGAAAATACAAAGGGTGTGGTGGATGTCACCGTCAGCCGTGAACCCGGAAAAATGGAATATCAACTAATGATTGACCGGCCGAAACTGGCAGCGCTTGGTATTTCTCCGTCGCTGGTGGCAAATTCTTTAAGCATTGCCTTTGCCGGTCAGACCGCAACAATCTTCCGTGAGGGTAAAAATGAGATTGATGTTTTTGTGCGGTTAAGGCCGGATGACAGGAAAGAGTTGCGAGATGTTTTAACCCTTCCGGTAAAATTACCCGACGGACGGAATTTTCTGATGGCGGATCTGGTCCAGGTAAAACTTGCCCGCTCTCCTCTTACTATTGAAAGAAAAGACCAGCAAAGAATAGTCAAGGTGGAAGCCAATACCTATAAAAGAAGTTTGGGCGAGGTTGCTTCCGATATTGAAAGACAGATTAAAAAAATGGTCATTCCGTCGGGTGTCTATATCCAGATGGGCGGTTCGGTTAAAGAGCAGCGCGATGCCTTCCGGGACCTGGCTTTGATATTTTTACTTGGGATTCTCCTGGTCTATCTGGTGATGGCGGCGCAGTTTGAGAGTTACCGCGACCCATTTGTGATAATGTTTTCGGTGCCTTTTGCCATAACCGGAGTTTTATGGGGGCTGTTTCTTACCGGGCAGAAAATAAATGTGCCATCGTTTATCGGTCTGGTGATGCTGGTTGGTATCGTGGTTAATAACGCCATTGTTTATTTGGACTATGTTTTGATGATGAGACAAAAAGGAATGGAGTTGCGAAAAGCATTGCTGGAGTCAGCGCGTGTGCGACTTCGTCCTATACTGATGACAACCACTACAACTTTGCTCGGAATGTTGCCAATGGCACTTTCTCGTGGAGAAGGTAGTGAAACATGGATACCGCTTTCTGTGTCTGTTATTGGTGGATTGAGTGTTTCGACTTTAATTACTTTGGTAGTTGTTCCTGTAATGTACAGTATATTTGAAGAAAGAGTAAAAAGATTTTAATTAAAAGAAATTTAGTTTGTGTTTCTCAGATTAAAAATAAAATCCTAATTTTTTCTCGTCTATACTATTCTAACAAATCAAATAATATCCTTTCCATAATCAAATTATTTTTGTTTTGTCAGGGTCTCTAAAATTTGCTATAATACTACACTATGAAAAAAATTCTTATTACAAATGATGATGGAATTTTTGGTCTTGGACTGAAGCCACTTGTGAAAGAGATTTCTTCTTTTGCAAATGTTATAGTTGTTGTTCCTGATAAAGAGCGTTCAGCAGTAAGTCATTCATTGACTTTGCAGGAGCCAGTTAGAGTAAGAAAAATTGAAAAAAATGTTTATATACTGAATGGCACTCCTGCAGATTGTGTAAGATTTGGTATAATATCTTTATGTAAAAATAAAGTTGACCTTGTAATATCAGGGATAAATTTTGGAGCAAATTTAGGTCAGGATGTAATATATTCTGGAACTGTTGGAGCGGCAAGAGAAGCTTTCTTTATGGGGAGATCTTCCTTTGCAATTTCTCTTGTGAGTAAGATAGGCAAAAATTTTTCTGTTGCAGCAAAAATCGCAGTTAAAGTTGCTAAATTTATTCTGAAAAATAAATTTTATAAAAAGCCATTATTTCTTAATATAAATGTGCCAGACCTTCCATTAGAAAAAATTCGTGGAATAGAAATAACTTCTCTTGGAAAAAGAATTTATGAAGATACTGTTCACTACAGAAAAGATCCTTTTGGACTTCCTTATTATTGGTTAAAAAGCAGACTTGTCTATGGTAGAGACATCCCAGGAACTGATGTCTCTGCAGTTAAAAATAAAAAAATCTCAATAACTCCACTTCACACTGACAATACAGATTTTCTAATGATAGAAGAACTTAAAAAATATGGATTTTGAGTTAGTTTCTAATTTCAAACCATCAGGTGACCAGCCAAAAACAATTAGAGAACTTGTCAAGAACTTTGAGAAAGGAATAAAACATCAGGTTTTACTTGGAGTTACAGGTTCAGGTAAAACATTCACAATGGCTAATGTTATACAAGAACTTCAAAAGCCAACACTTGTGATTTCTCATAACAAAATTCTTGCTGCACAACTCTATGCAGAGTTCAAGCAATTTTTTCCACATAATGCAGTTGAATATTTTATCTCTTACTATGATTATTATCAACCAGAGGCATATATTCCTCAGACAGATACTTATATTGATAAAGATGCTTCAATAAATGAGCATATAGACCGACTTCGTCTTAAAGCAACTTCTAGTTTAATTGAAAGAAGTGATGTGATTGTGGTTGCGTCAGTTTCTTGTATCTATAATATAGGTTCTCCCGATGAGTTTAAAAAACTTTGTGTTTATATTGAAAAAGGAAGAACTAAATCAAGAGAGATTCTTTTACAGGAACTTGTAAATATAAGATATGAAAGAAATGATTTTGATTTTTCAAGAGGCAAAATTAGAGTAAAAGGTGATACTGTAGAAATCTGGCCCGCTTATCTTGAAACAGCAATAAGGATTGAACTCGAGGAAGATGAGGTCAAAAAAATTTTAGAAATTCATCCTTTAACAGGAAAGCAAATCCGTTCTATAGAAAAAACATATATATATCCTGCGTCACATTTTGTAGTTACTCTGCCAAGATTTGAACAGGCACTTCAATCAATTGAAGAAGAATTAAAAGAAAGAGTTGAATGGTTTAGAAAACAGAATAAACTTCTTGAGGCAGAGCGTCTTGAAACAAGAACTAAATATGATCTTGAAATGTTGAGGGAGACGGGTTTTTGTCATGGTATAGAAAATTATTCAAGGCATTTTTCAGGTCGCCTGCCTGGTGAACGGCCTCAGTGTTTGATTGACTATTTTCCCGATGATTTTCTTACAATTGTAGATGAGTCACATGTAACAATTCCCCAACTTCACGGAATGTATGAAGGAGACCGTTCAAGAAAACAGACACTTATTGATTTTGGTTTTCGCCTGCCTTCTGCAATTGACAACAGGCCACTAAAATTTTCTGAAGTTGAAAGTTTATTAAACCAGGTGATGTATGTTTCTGCAACTCCTGGTCCTTATGAAATTAAGAAATCAAAAGGAATTATAGTTGAACAAATCATAAGACCAACAGGACTTGTTGACCCTGAAGTGATTGTAAGAAATACAAAAAATCAGATTGAAAACTTGATAAAAGAGATAGAAATTTGTATAAAAAATAAGGAAAGAATTCTGGTTACAACTTTGACAAAAGTAATGGCTGAAGATTTAGCAGAATATCTTTCCAGCAAAGGATTGCGTGTGAGATATCTTCATTCAGAAATAGATGCACTTACAAGAATAGAAATTCTAAATGATTTAAGGAAAGGAAATTTTGACTGCCTTGTTGGAGTAAATCTTCTTCGTGAAGGGCTTGATCTTCCTGAAGTTTCACTTGTTGCTGTTCTTGACGCAGATAAAGAAGGTTTTTTGAGATCAGAGACATCTCTTATACAGGTCTGCGGTAGAGCAGCAAGAAATGTCAATGGAAGAGTAATTTTGTTTGCAGATAATATCACTGGCTCAATGAAAAGAGCGCTGGATGAAATGTCCCGGCGAAGAAAAATTCAACTCGAATACAATAAAAAATACAAGATCACACCAAAGACAATAATAAAAGGGATTCAGGAACTTGAAGAATTTCAATACAGAGCAAAAGAAAAGGCGCTTGAATTTGTTCGTGAAGATGGTATTGAATATTCAGATAAAAAGAATTTGCCTTTGTTAATTAAACAACTTGAAGAAAAAATGAGACAGGCGGCTGACTCTCTTGATTTTGAACTTGCTGCCTTATACAGAGACAAAATGTTTGAACTGAAAGAAATGCTCGTAAATAAAGAGGAGGGAAAAAGAAAATATGCCATTGCCGGATATAAAAAAGGTCAGAGAAATAATTAAGACAGCCCTCGCTGAAGATATTGGTTCAGGGGATATAACAACAAATCATATTTTTTCTCCGACAGAAATTGCATCAGCAAAAATAATTGCTAAAGATACGTGTGTTATTTCGGGTTTACCTGTCGCAAAAGAAGTTTTCAAGATCTTAGATAAAAAGTGCACCTGGAGAGCAAAATATAAAGATGGTTCAAAAGTAAAAGCATACAAAGTTGTAGCAACTGTAAGTGGCCGGGCACGTGCTATTTTGAGTGGGGAAAGAACTGCATTGAATTTTCTTTCGAGAATGAGCGGAATCGCAACACTTACAAATAAATTTGTTAACAAGGTCAGAAAAAAGGCTATTGAAATTTTTGATACAAGAAAAACATCCCCGGGATTGAGAATTCTTGAAAAATATGCAGTCAAGTGTGGCGGTGGGAAAAATCACAGAATGGGTTTATATGATATGGTCATTATTAAAGATAATCATATAAGATTGTGTAAGAAAAGAAGAATTCCAATTGTTCATATTTTAGATTCTTTCAAAGGAGCAGTTACCAGAGGTACTAAAATTGAGTTTGAAGCACAGAATTTAAGAGATGTTGAACTTGCCCTACAATCAGATGTAGATATTATAATGCTTGACAACATGGAGTATAAGACATTAAAAAGGGCGGTAAAAATAATAAGAAAGTCAAAAAAAGATGTCTTAATAGAAATTTCAGGCGGAATTACTCTAAAAAATGTAGAAAGAATTGCAAATCTTAAACCGGATATAATTTCTGTTGGAGGAATTACCCATTCTATTCCTGCTATTGACTTTTCTTTAGAAATAGTATAGAAATTAAATTAGAGGTATTGACAAAATTTTTATTGTAAGTATAATATATATTCGTTATGGATGAAAATGTTATAAAGTTTAACAGGATTTTGCTTGAAAAGGTCTCTGAAAAACTGAAAAGAAATGGTTTTGAAGATGTTTGGGTCTTTGAAAATAAACAACAAGCAAAACAGAAAATAACTGATATTATACCTGAGAACAGTAATGTCGGTCTTGGTGGTTCAATGACTGTTGTTGAACTTGGAATAATTGAAGAATTGAAAAAGAAAAATGTTTATATAGTCAGGCATGAACACAGTATGCCACTTTTGGAAAGGAAAAATATCTGGCGAAAGGCATTGACTTCTGATTTTTATATTGCTTCACCACAGGCAATCACTTACGATGGAAAAATGTTTTTTATTGATAAATATGGGAACAGGCTTGCTGCGACAATTTTTGGGCCTGGTAGGGTTATTCTTGTTGCTGGCTATAATAAACTTGTCCCTGATGAAAATTCTGCACTCTGGAGAATAAGGAATATATCAGCGGTGAAAAATGTTCATCGTTTGAAATTGAAAACACCATGTTCTGCAGTTGGATATTGCACCGACTGTGAGTCACAGGAAAGAATTTGCAATGTTGTTTCTTTTTTAATGAAGCGTCCACCTGCTACTGAATATAGTATAATATTGGTAAACGAAGAATTTGGTTATTAGAAATGTAGTTGTACGTCCTTGGTGTGCCTATGAAGGCAGTGGTTAAGTGGCTAAGTGGCTAAGTGGTTAGGTGGTTAAGTGATTAAGTGGTTAAGTGATTAAGTGGTTAGGTGGCTGACCGACGAGAAATTAAACTTTTAACAGAACTGAAAAAGAGAGGAGGTGAAAACTAATGGCAGAAATTCTTGTTGTAGCAAGCAAAGTTAAGAAACTTGTCAAAGAACAGGGGTTGCGTTCAAGCCCGGGTTATCTTGAAGCACTTTCAAAAAAAGTTGAAGAACTTGTAAAATCATCAGCAGAAAAAGTTAAACAAGAAGGCAAAAAGAAAACCCTGGGAGCAGAAGACCTAATTTAGTGAAAATGACTTTAGGTGATAAAGTTGTAATTTTTGTAGCCACAATTTGTGGACTTGTTTTGTTATTTTCTGGTGTTTATTCTAAGACTCAATCAGGCATTTGTGCAACTGTTTGGTTTGATGGCAAAAAATTTGGAGATTTTCAACTTTCGAAAGATCAAATAATAAAGATAAAAAACGGAATAAAATTAGAAATAAAAAATAAAAAAATAAGAGTCCTGGAAAACACCTGCAGCCAGAAATTGTGTATTCATCAGGGCTGGGCTTCCAACCCCGGGGCAACCATCATCTGTATTCCAAACAAACTTGTAATAAATGTTGTAGGTGAAAACAAAAAATATGATGCACTCAGTCAATGAAAAATCAAAAACTCGCTTATTTAATTGCCTGTGGATGTGCTTTACAAATCACCGAATCACTTTTTCCTCATCCTGTCCCGGGGTTGCGACTTGGTCTTGCTAATCTGATTGTTTTAATTGTACTTAATTTGTATGGAATAAAAGATGCGGTCATTGTTTCAGTTCTCAGACCTCTGCTCAGTTCATTTTACCTTGGAACTTTCTTAACCCCCTCATTTTTTCTAAGTTTTTTTTCCTCTGTATTTTCCTGCCTTGTCATGTGTTTTGTTTTCTTAATGACAAAGACAATCTTTTCAAACATTGGATTAAGTATTATCGGAGCAATAACCCACAATTTTTCACAACTATTTTTCGCATATATTCTATTCATAAGGCATACAGGAATTTTTGTCTTTTTGCCCGTTCTTATTCTTGGCGGAATTTTTTCAGGTTATATCACTGGATGGTCGGCAAATTATATAATTCCTGAGATGAAAAAACTTTCAGTTAATAATCCATCTATTGAGGTTGAAGAAGAAATTCAGGTTGAATCCAAAGTGTGGATTAAATTTTTTACAGGTATCTTTTTGATTCTATTGATAATAGTTGCCCGAGATGAAAAATGGTTTTTAATTTTGAGCGCAGTTTCATTTATTTTTGGTCTTGGTTTTGGCTTTGACTTTAAAAAATTTTTTAATAAGTTGAAAATATTATGGATAATTTTGCTATTTTCTTTAGTTGTGCATTTGTTTTTTACGCCCGGCGATATAATTTTTAAAGTAGGTTTTCTAAAAATTACTCAACAGGGTCTGTTAAATTCATTTATAATGATAACAAGAGTTGTTTTACTTGTTTTTGTTTCAGATGTTATAGTTTATAGAATTTCAATTAAAGACCTTTTTGCAATTTTCAGACGCCTGCCTTTATCAAATTTATTTTATTTAATTTCTGTTGTCTTTGGATTTTTACCATCTATTCTTGATAGAATAAGAAACACTCAACCAAAGACATTGAAAAACTTGCTGAATTCTTTGTTAGTAGTTTAGTTTGAGATTTTTCAATCCGCTTGAGAGATGAATTTTTTCTGAAGAGTCAACAATTATACATTCAACATTTTCTAATTTCTCAACCAATTCCAGACCCTTTTCAGGACCAAGGACAAAAACACCTGTAGCAAGCGCATCAGCAAAAGTTGCATCATCAGCAATAATTGTTACACTTATACATTTTTCTGAAGGATAGCCAGTTTTCGGGTCAAGAATATGGTGGTATCTTTTTCCTTGATAATCAAAAAATCTTTCATAGTTTCCAGATGTGACCACTGCTTTATTTTTGATTTCTAAGACGGTCATAATTTCTCCAGTTTTCTTTTTAGGATGTTGAACTCCGATTTTGTATATTCTGTCGCCAATTACCCTTATATCACCGCCTGCATTTATGAGAGCATTTTTTATGTTACATGCCTTAAGAATATCAATTGCGGAATCAACAATATAACCCTTTGCTATTCCACCTAAATCAATTTGTGCTCCTCCTATTAAAGAAACACTATTTTTTTGAACCTTAACTAATCTGTAATTTACCCTCGGTAAAATTTTTTTGATTTTTGTTTTTTCAGGTGGTACATTACTATTTTTGAAATCCCAAAGTTGCATTAGTGGATAAACAGTTATATCAAAAGCGCCATCTGTAAGTTTGCTGTATTCAATTGATTTTTTCAAAAGTTCGTCCATAATTTTATATGACCTAATTGATTTTTTTCTGTTAAGTTCACTTACTCTGCTTTTTGGATTGTGGCAGTTAAGTAAATTGTCAAGAATTTCAATTTCCTGAAATGCAAGAGCACATGCATTTTTTGCTTTTTCTTCAGGTTCGTTATAAATTTTTATTTCAACAAAAGTGTCCATTAAAAATTTTGTTTCATTATAGTGTTTTTCTCTGCAGGATATGGTAAGCAGTGTCAAAAAGATGGGACAAGTGAAGATTATCAAAGTCAAAATTTTATTTTTTTTCAGAAGCATGCCTTAATTTTAACAAAATTAATTAAGTTTATCAAATTTTTTAAACGCTCGGTTGCTATTTCCAGTGAGTATACCCAGTATAGTTATTCCTTGAAAAATCAGTTAAAAAAATGTAATATAACAAATATAACTTTTGACTTATGCAAAAATTTTCAATTCTTTTTTTGTTTTTTATATTTATTTTTTCGTCAGAAACAATAAAGGCATATTCTCCCTTGCAGAAGGAGACAGACCGCTACGGATATGAACTTGAACTTGACACATATTATACCTGCTTTGAATTTTATGTGCCTTTCAAAAGACAGACAAGAGAAAAAATGAAGGAAGAATCTGAATTGAATATGTATAAAGCACTTTTTGAGAAATCAATTGTACCAAATTTTTTTGTGATTGAACCGAGCGTGTATCCTTTCCCCTGCCTTGGCGTTTATCTTAAAGAGCATCAACGCGATTTTTATAACAGTGGAAAAATTTCAAAAAACTTTAACTTAATAAAGAGTATATGTGCGGGTTTTCAGGAACCATGGGCACTTACTTTTTTCCTTGGGAATCTTGTGAGTTTTAAAATTGAAGATACTGATGAGGGTCAAACTAACAGGACCGCACCCGAAGCAGGCAAGACCTTGCGTAAAACAGGTAAAGCATATCTTGGATATATGTTCAGTTTTGGAGGTGGGCATATTCAGGACAATGTTTTAATAGATGACCGCTGGTTTGAAGTTGAATGGAAAATAAAAGGTGACCGCATTACTCCCGAAAGGAAAATGACCTGGAGTTTTAGAATTGGAGGAAAATCACACAGTAACCCCTATATAAAAGATGTTTTGTATTTTTCTATTCGGCGAGATAGAATTGACTATAATTTTTATGAACTATCTCTACTAAAAAATAGTAGCATAGAGTACACTCTTGATTTTGATACAGAATTTAAAAATATTATTAGGCATTATTTCTTGGTTGGTAAAAGTTTTCCTTTTAAAAATTCAAGGTTGACATTTCAATTACATTTTGGTTTTATAAAAGAAGAAGCAGAAAAATATACTGGTCCATTAAAAAGAACTGATGAAGAAGAAAATTTTTATTTTGTAGTTCGTCCAAATTTGAAGTTTTAATCTTTAAGAGAAAGGAGATTTAAATGGCTCAAGGTAGATGTATGAAGTGTAAAAAACAGGTAGAAATTAAAGATGCAAAAGAAATAGAAATGAAAGGCGGAAGGAAAGCACTGCAGGGCGTTTGTCCAAACTGCGGTACGAAAGTTTTTAGAATTCTTGGCAAAAAATAAATTTTTGAGTTATATATTATTTATTTCTCTGTTCAAGTTTAAGTGTAACAGTAGTCATATCTGAAATTTCAGAA
>Ga0078972_1012040_pt1 | contig 11569 bp, 10 predicted proteins | sample YelNatPaOPGAMG01_FD_67568 | JGI IMG/M metagenome (GOLD analysis project Ga0078972, IMG submission 67568) | Hot spring thermophilic microbial communities from Obsidian Pool, Yellowstone National Park, USA - OP-RAMG-01 (SPADES assembly) (version 2) | ecosystem: Environmental > Aquatic > Thermal...
ATAGATTAGCTGTGCCTGTGAAGTTATTGTATGGCGTAATAGTGAGCGTTAGATTAGTGGTGCTGTTAGGTGTGGATGTTATGGATGTAGGAACTAGATTAATGGTGAAGTAGGGAGTAGGTGAGCCGCCTACACTACTTCCGCCTACAACTAGCCATCCACCGCTCCGTCCTATTATTCGTATACCTGAGAAAGGAATATTTATACCAACCGACGTCTGATTATTTATCTTTTGGCCCGAGTATGCACTCAACAAAACAACATTAGTCGATCCATCGATCTTCAGAACTTTATACTCTCTTCCTATACACGTATCCACATCTGGTAAACTCAATGTGACACTGCCAGAACTTGCATCCACCAACACTATATAATGATCTTTCGTAAGTGTGGTATTAGTGCTTACCGTAGTTATTGCAACCGCTTTCGAGCCTCGAATACTTAGACGTCCTGTAGCATTACTTGTGTTAACACAAACACGCTTAGCATAAATTGTATCCGCATCTATTACAGACGTTGTAAGTTTCTGATATACTAAGTGAGATATTGGCATGACTCTACCTCTCTTCTAAAATTTATTATCTATACAATTTGTTCACCGTTTTCATCAGTGACTGTGGTGGTTTGTATTGCCACCACTATCGATTATCGAGCCTGTAGCATAAATACTACCTTCTACTTGTATATCTCCCTGTATACTTACAGGTCTTCCTCCAACTCCACCTGTTGCAATAATACGGATAGCTTTCGTTCGAACTTCCAATAGTTTTGCACTTGTTACTCTTACAGTCCCGCTATCGTCTAACAGTTCTATGCTACATGAGTTAGTAGCTATCGTAATTTTGTTTCCGGAGTCGTTTATTTCTACTTTTCTACCCGCGGGGCTCTTAAGGGTGATTTTATTTTTGTTGTCAGATATCTTTATATACGAACCGTTCTTAGTTCTAAAGATAACATGTTCGTTCTCCGATGAACCATCTTGGGTGGACTCACTCATAGCATGATTTTCTAGTACTACTCCGCCCACATACACAGGAAAGCGTATGTCTCCATCTTCGAACATGACATATACAAAACAACCTACATCTGGTACAACATGAGAGCCGTGTGTTGGCTTATATCCAAACACACTTACAGGTCTAGCCCACAAGACTGTACTTTCATCTGCAAGAGAAGGAACTATAACTTTGACTCGACCTATGTGTTGTGGATCTTTATTGTCAACCACCTTTGCTCTATAGATACCAAAATAAGAAGTACTATCTGCTGCTTTTCTATGAAGTATCATTGTATGGCCCTCTCGACTATTGCTTCAAACGTAACAACAACTTCTTTCCATAATTTCGCAGAATATGGCAAACTTAGTAACTCAAAAATGAGATCAAGAAATAGATGATAAGCAAACGGCTTGTGACACTCATAAGATCTCCCATATAGTGAATCCAACATGAGAGTAAGATCATGTAACCTGGAACGCTTGAAGACGTATGATAATGAAACCGCAGATAATCTATTCTCAAGCACTTCTTCTTTGATGTATTGTAGCCAAAATGTGGGTATATTATTTCCATCCGCGTGTCTCTGTAGAATGTTTAGCTCGATATCTGTATACTTCAAAGAGTTGGGCAACGAATGTGTAAGTTGATAGAATTTGTAGGTGGGCATTATAATGGAGATGACAGTGAGCCATACAAGAAGAGCAACTAGTCTTCGTTTATACCACAAGTCTTTTGGTAACACAGGAGTCAACACACCTAACACTTTCTTGTACATGACTTCACACACAGAATCAAACAGACTTGTGTATAAATCTTTTTGCTCTCGTATAGAAAGGAGAAGAGGCACTAAGTTGACTCTATACAAGAACTTATTGACGTTCGTACTGGAAGGCATCCCTATATATAACACACTCTCGTTCCTAAAAAGACTTACATACTTCTCCCAGGTGTCTGAACTACCGCATACCAACAATTCGTCTCTTATCTCCGCAACACTTCTTACTAAGTTCTCTAAATGATAAGCGTGAGTTGCACTCAAAGAACACAAATCGATGTTCTTCAGAATCAAATATCTAAGAGATGCTGTTTTATCTTGTATCACTGTTGCTCACCTCCATATATTGAATCTATAACGCTAAATAGCCAGTCTATTCTAGTATAGCTAGATCCTACAACACTTATACCTACATCAAGTTCTTCAGATAGTTTTGGTTGTGGAGATACCAACGAGATTGCTTTTGGCTCTGTAGGTACTTGAAGGAGCACTCTCCATAGAATATCATACTCAGGAACCAAGAGATAAGGTGGTCGTGAGAAACTAGATGACTCTCCATTAAGAAGTAAGACGAACGGCATAATTGTATCGCCTTTCAGCTCTTCTACACATATCTGATCGGCATACTTTGGTAGAGATAACGCGTCTACAGTCTTTACAGAATGAGATTGTGTGTAGAGCTTCGGAAGAGAAGCAAACACGTTATCATCAAGAAGCATACTCCTAAAAACTAGGTTGTCCGCTTCTAGTAATGGCCAAGGATAATACTGTAAATATTTATCGTCCATTGCTACTCCTTAGGAATGTTCGACCATTTCTCCAACCACTTAATCTTACTTTGAGCTCTATGACGAATATCATCTGGTACTATAGTCAACAATTCTCTCCAGCCTCCTTTAATTCCGTTTACATCGAAAGCACATTTGAAGTTATGTACTGCTTCATGATGACTTTTACATAGAGGAACCCAGCCAACAAGATCTCTCTCGTGTAAATACATTACGTAGTTCGCACACTGTAAAGTAGTAGCACACGGTAACCGTAAGAGAGCATACTCAGCGATGTCATAAAGTGTGAGAGGTGTATGATGTATTTCTATCGATGTTTCATCTAACGTCAATCCACACACACTACACTTATATCCACCTTGTTCTCTAACTCTCTTGAGCCATTCACGATATTCAAGAGAACCTCTAGCCAATTTCTCTACACACTTAATAAAGCTCACAAGACTAGAATACGAAGGAAAAGTATGTGGTGTTCTTCTCATGATATCTTTCTACCCCAGACAAAATATATCTCGTTCTCTTCAAGATTGATCGAATTATCAACAGTTACCGTTATCTGATACTCTGTAGAAGAGACTTGTATGGTAGTGACAACTACAGAAGCATTATCCAACACACGTCTGTTTCGTAAATCTACTACACACCAAATCAACACTTCCGGATTGAAGATGATAGTAAACGAAGATTGATTGCTAGTAAGTCTCATGCTTCCTACAACATCAATTGTTGGACCCACCACTTGAGAGAAAACAAACAATTCTCTATAACTGAGAGATGCATAAGAAATTGTGTAGTCAATAAACTCAATATCTCTCTTATCCTCCCAAATCAGTACAGTAGGTAAAGATGTCATATATTCAAATGAATATATAGTGCTATAACGCTGCTCTTCTGCAATTGAATAAGACGGTGGACTTGTTAAGCGTATCAATGGACGTAATGGCAAACGAAAGCCGTAATGATACTCTCCAGTTGTTCCCATATATGCGTATTCTACTTTAGGAGACGATACTAATTCTTGATACCAAGCCGGAGTATGTTCAGCTATTATTTTAATAGGTAAGACTAACGGATAGTATGTCCAATCAATATATGTGTATTTATTATTCCAACGCTCTAACATTGCGATCATCAAATCGTGAGCATATGTAGGAGAATCTGAGAATACCTCGAGTTCTACAGTACCGTGTACTCTCAGAAACTTCAAAAACATCCTAAGCTGCTCAGATTCGTAGAATGGTCGATTCAACAAACGACTAAAGAGTGTACATGCATTCAATCTCCAAGTAAAATTACTTCTCTCTTCGATTTCGATAGTCTGAGGACGTACTACTACAGCCGCCTGATCTGTTACAATCGTCTGAGTGGTATCCGCAAGAGCTAGTTGAATAGGCAATTGATAAGATGGCCAAAAGCCTTCCATAGAGTGCCAAAGAACATCAACAGGCGATAGTTCTTTACAGATATACTTAAGTAACTTATCGTAGAAATAGTAGATCGGACGATCGGACAATACTATCTTTGTAATTGCACCCATCTATATCTCCTTAACTGGATTTTTTAGGCATATGATTGAGCAATACTTCTACGTCTTGCGACTTCTGCGCCAACATTCCTAGGTCTCTCGTATTCTCTACACATAATATCTGCGACATCCGCACTTGACTTAGCACTAAGTATCTTATTGTACGTACTTCCATAGTTCTTCTTCATATCATAAACTAGAAAATCTGTTTGTGCAACCACGGGATCTTCTCCGCTAGCAATTCTAGGTTGAGTGTATGTAAGCATCTCACGCCGCCGAGAACTATGCCATTGACAAAGACCTTCAGAAGTACCATTATCGCCCACAGCATAAGGATTAAGAGAGCTTTCAGCTTGAGCATTCGCGATGATGCCTTTTGCTACATGATCTGGTAGTCCATGATACTGTGTCAATCTATCGTACATCTTTTTGTAAGCATCACGTTGTTGGGATGACGTAGGTTGAGTTGCTTCTTGAAGAATACTGCTCGTCGAACCTAAATACGATGACGCACTCGCTAGAGACTCAATGTTTGGAGTTCTATTGTCAGACAAGAATGCACTCAAATAATCAACTACAGTTACTGCTCCCGTAGGTGTAGGCATAGCAGTCTTAAGCATAGTCGCGTACAAGCTAGATATTCCTATCTGAACACTTACACCTAACAATGTCCCGTCTTCTGTATACAATTGCTCTACCCGTTGTATTGTCAACGAATTCAGAAAACCAAAAGGAATGTAACACACTCCAGGAACCTTCATTCGGAGAATATAAGGAGCGTATGTTACTACACCGCTCTTGCCTGTTAACTGTCCTACACTCAACATCATCAAACAATATAACGGTACGATCACTCTTTGTATAACTTGGAAAGTATCGTCTTCAGGAGCACACAAATTTATAACAAAAGTGTAGTTTGGATTGAATGCAGTAGCATTCCAAATCTTCGGTAGATCCAATCTACCACCCCCAAGAACATTCAAGAACCAAAACGAAGAGGTCTTTAATGAATTAAGCAGGTTACCCGTTTGTGAGGTGACAAACGATGAAACAAGTTGAAACATGTCTTGAGAAGGCACTGCGTTTGTAGAAAGATTGAAGAACTGAAGCTGTCTGACTAAATTACTTGCAAGGTTCCCAACTTTCTCTAATGCATTCTCTTCAAATTGAACATCTACTAAATCTTGTATAGGCTCTGTAATATCAACCACAAATTCAAACACGTTATTCTTAACTGTATAGATAGGACCAGAAATACCTAACTCTTTTTGTATATACGATTGCAACTTAGTCAACTTCGAATTGATAGCGTCTACAGAGATAGGATTGAACGCAATCTGATACAACTTCGTTACACTATTCATCTGTGGCTCACCTGGTACTATATACAACCGCCTCCAACTCAGATCTTGATCTTTGATAAGAGATGAATCCATCAAAGAGGAGGAGTATCTGTAGGGAGGCTCTCCCCAGATTGGAGGAATAACTTCTTGATACTGACGAGGAGTTGTAGATGTAGGTTGTGACTTCTCAAAAGGTGCTAACTGTTCTAGAGAGCAATTACTTGTTGAGCTTGTGGTTGATTGGTTAAGTACATATGGCGCCTCAAAGCTAGGCGTAAAAGGAGAAGGTTTTGTCGTTGATTGTCTACTGAGTTGTCCCATACTATGTAGGTAAGCCTTGAGATGATCTTAATTCTTTTGTTGCAATAATAGGCTCGACAGGTTCGCCATTCTTACGAACTTCGTAATGTAAGTGTGGACCAGTTGCTTTACCTGTACTACCTACATAACCTATCACTTGTCCAGGTTGCACTCTATCTCCTACGTTCACTGCATTTTGTGAGTTATGAGCATAAACTGTCTCGTACTTACCATCTCCGTGATCGATGATTACGACGTTTCCATAACCTGGTTTTTCACCCGCAAACTTAACAGTACCACTAGCTGTAGCTCTAATAGGTGTACCCACAGGAGCGGCGATATCAACTCCATTGTGATGCTTCACCGTGCTATCTATAGGATGTGTTCTAAGTCCATATCCCGAACTAACTTTGCCTTCTGGAACAGGATTCCAAGAAGAACTTTCAAGTGTAGTAGGATTTTGTGGTGTAGACAGTCTTGCGGATTGTGGTTGAACTATAGGCGACGGTTGGACTGCAGACTCTAGAGATGTTTGATAGACCAATCCTTTTGTGATATCGAATGACGACCTATTGTTCTGTAGTAGAGTCACTAAGTAATCTCCTACGGTAAGTGCTCCAGTAGGAGAAGACGGATCTGGCAACTCTGTTGTATCTAACATAGTGTCAAACAAAGACGAAACCTCAAACTGTACGTCTACACCTAACATCTTACCTTCTTCTGTATAATACTGATCTGAACGAATGATTGTTAATTTCTCAATATATCCTACAGGGATATAACATACACCCGGCACCTTCAATCTTACTCTTGGAGGATCAAGAGTAACAACCTTACTTCCTGAACTTAACTCTCCTAGACTCATAAATAGAAGATAGTATAATGGCACAATTACACGATCTGTTATACTATCTATAGATTCACTATCCGCACATAAATGAACTGTGAATGTATAAGTAGCGGCGAATGTAGATGCAGACCAAACTTTAGGTAGATCTAATCTACCGCCGCCCATAACATTGAATACAAAGTTCGAGCTTTTCTCGAGACTATCAAGAATATATTGCATCGTACTCGGAATTAGACTTTTAGGATCAATATCCACACCATACTGTCGCAATTGTCGTACTTGTGATGCTGCAAAATTGCCCAGACGAGCAAATGCATTCTCGTCATATTGTACTTCTACAGAATCATTCACTGTCTCAACATCAACAACATAAGTTAATACATTAGTTGATAGCGTACGAGAGGGCAAACCTAGTTTGCTTAAGACTTCATTGAGTGATGAAGATAACTCTCCTGCAGAAAACGGACGAAGATAAAGTCTGTAGAACCTAGTAAGCGACTCAATACGAGCATCTCCTAAGAGTATGTATGCCTTCCGCCATGCTAACTCTTGATCTTTTAAGAGTTGTTGAGACATCAAAGATGAAGAGTATCTGTATGGTGGCTCTCCCCAGATTGGAGAGATTGTAGTAGGTGGAGACTTAGTAGCCACGGTAGGCTGAAGAGGAAGCTCTTTCAAAGGTAAAGTTTCAGGACTACAAGAGGACGGACTTATAGAGCTTGCAGAGCCAAAGTCTGTCGAAGGCATAACTAATGGAGGACGGAATGCAGCTTCAAATGGAAGTTGTTTTTCGGATGCTCTATAGCTTAACATTCCCATCGGTCATCACCAAAGAAAGACTGTTTTGCCACATCAATCGTTTGTAAGTAAGAAAGATCGTAAGATAGTTTTGGTCTATAGTAAAGACATAATGGTAATACAAATGTAGATGTAGTTACAATACCTCTCGTACCTTTCTGTAGAAACAGAAGATAGCTAACAATCTTGTCCCAATTAAGTATCTTATCTTTCATCCTAATAACTCCGCGTTATATGCATACTCATTATCTGTATACGATCCTGTTTTACGACTCTCAGCAAACTTATTGAGAAGATTTTGTACTCCAGTATCAACGGGAGGATCTCCTCCTAAGAAACAAGAAGGACAATCTGCAAACGACTGAAGGATACTCGATAAGTTACTATCAGACGTATGTGTAGGAAACTCTGAACACAGGAGATCGAAGTCGGGTATAGTCCGCTGAATAGGACTCACAATATCATTGAGTTTCTCAAAATTCGAAAGCAAATTCGTACCTAATCCGCTTATTTGAGTCACCAACCCTTGCACATTATTGACAGCACTCTGTACGTTGTTAAGTATTGTAGTTGGTAGATTCATCACATTCATTATAGCACGTTCTGTTGCTGAAACTGTACTAAATGCATTCGAGATTAGACTACTAACATTTCTCACAACAACAAGTGGTAAGGTAGAGAATGCTGCCGCCGTACCTATAATCGTTGATATACTCCCTATAGCACCACTTACAGAAGATAGAACTCCACTAGGTAGTCTAAAGATATCGAAGATAGTAGTGTGTGCTTGCGAATAAGACTTTAACATAAAAGACGAAACATCACGAAGCACCGAATTATCAATAGAAGTTGAATATGTCTTTATAGTTGTAGGTGAGTACATTGTCCGTACAATATCATTCACCACTCTATCTCCACTTCTAAGCAGTGTAGGTGAAGTTACTCTACCTTTACTATAGTCTCGTAGAGAGTCTGGCGTAAAATGATTCTGAAGTGTAGGAGTAAGTGTGGTACATGTGATAGTTACGCAATCTTTAAGTATTCGAGTCTTCGTCTGCTCAAACTTTTGCAGTTTGGAGACATCTGGCGGATTAGTATAGATCTCATCCCTAACAGATTTCAACGTAGGAAATGATGTCACAACAGCATTATTAAGAGATTGATACAACGAAGATTGAGTGTTGTTTATTTGATGCTCAAGCACAGCAGATAGATCTGCAACCGCACTCTTAGTTATATACTGTTTCAAGTCTTGGATATAATTAGAGTAAGACTCTAAGACGGGAGACATCTGTACTAAGATATTGAGAAGAACGGGATCATCAACCAATGCTTCTAAAGACTCTCGATCGTCATACAATCTCTTATTCACTACTATAGTCATTACGTCCAAAAGCTTTTGTTGCTGTTGTGGAGTAAGTGTGATTGAGTTGTACATAGTATACGAACGAATGTTATCCATAAGTGTGGACACATCAACATCCCACATCATACTATCAAGCATACGTTGAAGTTGTGTGGCTGTATTAAGAACAATATCCTTCGTTATATTACTATAGAAAGTAGGTAGAACAGCTTTTGCATTCTCGTAAGAAGCATGCACACGATTGTATAACTCTCGAAGTTTATTGTAAGCTTCTCCCTTCACCTTTGTTGTAAACATGTTTGTGCTACGCGTGGCAAACTCAGTCCAAGTAGTTAGCCATGCGGGATCATACTCATTCGTTTGAGTTCTCACTTCAAGCTTACCACTTAAATACATCCATAAACTAGAAGTAAGAGCGTTGTATTTCTCTTCAGTGCCATCCCAATAACAACACTCTACAAAGAATCTTAGTGTGTCTTTCCAATCTACTTCACTACCTGTAAATGATACTAAAGTAGAGATTAACGTGAATAGTGTATAAATATCAACGAGTGAAGATGTTTGCTCTAACGGCTTCAGTACCTCATCCCAAATCAACAACATTAGTGTATCCCATGCTTCTTCACTGCCAGTAAACTTATAGGTAGTTATTGGTGTAGTCCATAAAGATACTAACTCATCAGATATCGTTGAAGGTAATGTATAAGTAATATTTATGTTTCCGAGATAAGTCTCAAGAGCAGAATAGGAATCAAACGATGTCGTTAGAAGAGATTGGAGTTGTGCTCCTAAATACTGTAAGTAGTGTTTTGTAACTAAAAGAGATCCACAGTATGCAAAATTCATTAGTGAGATATAGGATGTGGAACTCGTAGGATTTGTCTCTATATAGTGAGCTACAAACGCAGGCCCACAACCCACAAATATCCACGGACAGTTTTCCTTAATATAATAATTTATCACGATCTCGTAAATAGCTTCACGTATTGCATTTACGAGATCTCCGGAAGTAGCGTCAAAAGAAGGATTCCAAGTAGCCTCCCACAATAGGTTATCTAGAGATGTAGGCTGAACCATCAGATCGCAAATCTCTTTCTTGTACCTATAGAAACGAGAAAGTACATATAGTGTAAACAGAAAGTCAATATTACCTATACATTTATCTGCTTGCTCCTCTATAATGTCAAACACTAGAGGTATCACTCCTCTTCGGATGTCTACAGGAGCATATGTACTCTGTAGATCAAGTAGATAGGTTGTTATGCAATTACTTACTTCGAGACAATCTTGCCAGTCTAATGTCTTCACAAAAGTTACAACATCCAATAGTGGTGTAGGTGCAGGCTCATCCAAATCTCTGGATGTAGCGTATGTAGGAAATAGATCGCCTATCTCTTTACACTTTTGTGCGATTTGATCTATATTTTGAGAAACTTTAGTTCTTATTGTGGGAGAAATCAATAGATGCTTACATTGCTTCCAAACAACGATCTTTAGAAGCTGACGCCAAGCTTTTACGGTATCGTATGTAGGTGCTTCCTCTAGAAGATGAGCTAACCTTACATATCTACTTCTGCTTACACTAGACCAACTGTTAAGTGTATCTCGGAGTAACACATCCGTCTTACTTACAATGTATAAATCTATGAGAGGGTCTACTGACGAGAGACCCAGAGATATACCTAAATTCTTTAATTGAGAATATAAAGTCTCAAGTGGCACACAGCACCTCACTATTTTCCTATTCTTCTTAATTGTTCCCCATCGCCTAGTTCATGTAGTTTTCCGTACGTAGAGGATCTAACAAATATTCAGATACAGAACGACAACAATCAATAAAGGAGGTAAATTTAAATGTACTCAAAAGTATTAAGTGTCAAGATACTCACGGAACAAGAGATTCGTATTCCTAGTGTTGACGCAATCACAAAATCTGAAGCAGCAAGAGCTATTAACGCATTAGGTCGTGCAGCTACAAAATACGAGAGTTTTCTGAAGCGGGTAATCAAAGTAGGTCTTTCTTCAAGAAGTGCAAAAGCTATTGCAGCAGTATTAGGTGTAGGTGCTCTCTCAGCATTTATTGCATCAGCAATCAAATATTTTGGCAAGAAAGAGGACAAAAACGAGAAAGAGAAACCAGAGAGAGGGGGAGGAAAGAAACCAGGTCTTCTTGAGCGTATTACAACACCAAAGTCACTTCTCATTATAGGTATCGCATTAACTGTACTTGCAATTACTGCTTATATCTACACTAGAGCAAAAGCTAAAGAAGCAACACAGCTCGAGAGTGACGTATTGTTTGCAGATAGCTCCCTCTTATACGAAGAAGGTGAACCCGCTCCAGCTAAATCTGCTAAAGCACCAACCGCAGAAGAAGTTAAAAAGGAAGTACAAGAAACTACAGAGAATGTATTTAGCAGGCTCTGGAACTGGATCAAGAGAACATTTGAGAAAGCAATTAACTTCCTCTTCAAGAAACAAGTCGAGGGAAAGAAGGAGATGGAGTGGAGCGCTTCTAAAATTATATTAGTAGTTGTATTAGCAGCAGCCGCAATTACAATTATCGCATTTATCAAAAGACATAAACAGAAAAATGCAGAATTAGAAGAGCAAGATACATCTAGTGTCACACAAATCAGAATTGTAGACCTTGATAAAACTATCAAAGAGTATGTTAACAATCTCAAGGTAAGTACAATGCTTAAACTTGCATCCAAACGGGCGTTGACTTTTCTTATTGTAGTATCTCCTTTCATAATTTTAGGTGCGTTAGCTGCGTTGATTGTTGGAGTAGCTAAAACTGCTAAAACTGCTGGAGTAGCTAAA
>Ga0078972_1015605_pt1 | contig 11569 bp, 9 predicted proteins | sample YelNatPaOPGAMG01_FD_67568 | JGI IMG/M metagenome (GOLD analysis project Ga0078972, IMG submission 67568) | Hot spring thermophilic microbial communities from Obsidian Pool, Yellowstone National Park, USA - OP-RAMG-01 (SPADES assembly) (version 2) | ecosystem: Environmental > Aquatic > Thermal...
CAAGGAAAGCGGCGTTTCCTCCCAGCTTCTGCGCCTCAGCGATGATGTGAAGGGCGAGGGTGGTTTTCCCCGATGCCTCCTGCCCAAATATCTCGCTTATCCTCCCCCGGGGAATCCCACCAATTCCCAACGCTATATCCAAAGCGAGGGAGCCCGTGGGGATGACATCTACCTGTAAGCGAGTAGCCTCCCCAAGGCGCATAATCGCTCCCTTGCCGAACTGCTTCTCCACTTGGGAGAGCGCCAATTCCAATGCCTTCTCCTTATCCATATCTCTCACTTCCTTTTTATGATATCAATTAAAAATTTAGACCATCTTTATGAACTTGTCAACTCCTTGTATAATTCCATAACATTTGAGACTTCTTCTAATTCCCTATCCTTGCATTGTCATTGCGAGGAGCGAAGCGACGAAGCAATCCCTTTGAGATTGCGAGCCTCCCTTACGGGAGGCTCGCAATGACAGAGGGGGAGATTGCCACGCCCGCTTTCGGCGGGCTCGCATCTATGGGTATAGGTTTTTAAAAGGGTATTAGTCTCCTCCACTCTTATTGGACCATCCTCATATCCTCAAATTATAAAATCTTTTTTCTTAATTTGGTTTGATATTTTTGACTTATACGATGCCTCCTTTTCTTCTCCCTCAAAGATTTATTCCTTATCTATTTCCAAAACCTATACCCATACCAGCAATGACAGAAAAGACAACCCCCTCTTTTTTAGCAAGTCCGATATCTTTTTGAAATTGTCACATATGGACAATTTCTTTCAAAAGAGATAAAATTTAAGTGTATGATTAGAAAGATTCTCACCCTGGGAGCGCCAATTTTGAGAGAGAAGGCATTGCCCGTGCGCAAATTCGATGCCAATCTGAAACGCTTAGTGAATGATATGATTGAGACGATGAAATCGGCGAATGGAGCAGGACTCGCCGCCCCCCAGATAGGCGTCTCCCAGAGGGTCATCGTCGTTTTAAAAGAAGATATGGAGCCCCTCGCACTCATCAATCCCTCAATCGTCCAAGCGGAGGGGATGGAGGAGGATGAGGAGGGTTGTTTGAGCATCCCCAATCTTTACGCCATCGTCCCTCGTCCTGCCTATGTGAAAGTTGCCGCATTCAATCCGAAAGGAAGAGCTGTGAGTATAGAAGCAGAAGGTATAGTGGCGAGAGCCCTCTGCCACGAGATAGACCATCTTGATGGCGTCTTATTCATAGATAAAGCATATCCCGATACATTCCGTTGGGTTAAGACGGAAAAAGCGGAAAGCAAAAGTTAAATAGATGCGCATCATTTTTTGGGGCAGTCCCCATTGGGCATTATATCCTCTCCAAGCATTGACGGAAAGAGAGGAAGTGGTAGCGGTTGTATGCCAGCCTGATAAACCCGCCGGTAGAGGTCTCTCCCTCCAATCTCCACCAACTAAACAATTTGCCCTCTCTTGTTCAATCCCCGTTCTCCAACCCGATAATTTGAGAGAGCCCTCCTTTCAAGAGGAAATCAAAAAGCTCTCGCCCGAGCTTTGTGTCATCTCCGCTTATGGGAAATATATTCCTCCCGAGATATTGAGGATTCCTCCCCTTGGCTTCATCAATCTTCATCCTAGCCTTCTCCCCCGTTGGAGAGGAGCTGACCCAGTTAGATGGACCATTTTGGAAGGAGAGGAGAGAACAGGCGTGACCATTCATTATGCGAGCGAGAAAATGGACGCAGGAGACATCATCCTCCAAAAGGAGATGCCCGTCTTCCCGGATGATACTTATGGAAGCCTGGGGGAAAGGCTCTTTAAAGAGGGGACGACGCTCCTCCTCAAAGCAATTGAATTGATAAAAGAGGGAAAAGCCCCTCGCATCCCTCAAAAGGAGGAGGAGGCAACATATGCTCCCGCCTTGAAAAGCGAGGATTTCAAAATAGACTGGAATGCTCCCGCTGAGAAAGTGGAGAGACTCATCAGGGCGGGAAATCCACTGCCGGGAGCATTCACATTCTTTCGGGGCAAAAGGCTTAAGATTTGGCAGGGGAAATTAGTGGATTTGAAAGGGGAAGCGGGTAAGGTGATGGGAGTTGAGAAGGAAGGCATTATCGTTGGCTGTGGTAAAGGTGCATTGCTTTTGACTTCCCTGCAAATAGAGGGGAAGAAAAAAGTGAGCGGGGAGGAATTCGTCAGGGGTTATAGAGTTAAGGAAGGAGAGGTGTTAGGTTGAAATGGATGAATCCCTTTCACTGAGCGAGATATTGGGCTACTCTTCGGATGAGAGAATTTTGATAATAAACGCTGATGATGTTGGGCTTTGTTATTCAGCGAATGTAGCGGCGGTTGAGGCGATGAAAAACGGATTGGTGACAAGCGGTTCAATAATGGTGCCTTGCCCTTGGTTTCCCCATATCGCGAAGCTGTGTAGGGAAGACCCATCTTTGGATTTCGGCATCCATTTAACTCATACCTGTGAATGGGATAATTATCGCTGGGGACCTGTGGCGGACAGCTGCAAAGTAAGGGGATTGATAGACGAGGAGGGATATCTATGGAGGGATATAAGGGAGGTTTATGAGCATTCAAATCTTGAGGAGGCGGAAATAGAGGCGAGGGCGCAGATAGAGAAAGCCCTGCGTTTTGGCATAGATATTACCCATTTGGATTCCCATATGGGCACTCTTCAATATAACATAGAGTATTTTCAAATTTACATAAAGCTTGCGGAGGAATACGATTTGCCAATCAGGATGGGCACGCCCGAATTGGAAAGCCTATTGGGAGCAGCTCATCTTCGTCCCCTCCTAAGGGAGAAGGGTATCCTTTTTCCTGATAGATTAATTATCGGGCAAAGGAAGGAAGGGGAAAGTTTGCGAGATTATTACAAAAGGATTTTGAGAAATCTGCCAAGGGGGGTTAATGAATTATTCATTCATCCCGCCTTGCCCTCGGATGAGGTGAAGAATATAGCTGGTAGTTGGAGGGAAAGGGCAGAGGATTACATTCTATTTCGGGAGGATGAGGAGATGAGGAGAATCATAAATGAGGAGGGGATAAAGCTGATAGGGTATAGGGTCCTTCGCGAGAGGCAGAGAGAGTTAAGGAAAAGAAGGCAATAAAACTGAATAATCTCAGAGAGATATTGGGCTCGCTAAAAAGGGAAGGGGGTTTGGCACGCCCGCCAAAGGCGGGCGTGCCAAACCCCCTGTGTCATTGCGAGCCTCCCGTAAGGGAGGCTCGCAATCTCTTTGAGATTGCTTCGTCGCTTTCTCTCCTCGCAATGACAGCGTTGTGAGATTGGCTTCGCCAACTCAGTTCGCAAACACAAAGGTTCGCAAACCGAGATTGGCTTCGCCAACGCAGTTCACAAACCTAAAGGTTTGTGAACCGAGATTGCCACGCCTGAACGCTAAAGCGTTCAGGCTCGCAATGACAAAAGTAGCGATTGCTTCGCTCCTAGTAATGCCAACCCCTGTGTCATTGCGAGCCTCCCGTAAGGGAGGCGTGGCAATCTCCTAAGAGATTGCTTCGTCGCTTTCTCTCCTCGTAATGACAATGAAGAGGATAGAGAATTAGAAGGAGTCTCAAATGTTATGAGATTGAACAAAAACTTGACTAAAACTGGATTTTAAAATATAGTAATAATAAAAAGAGAGGCGAAAGGAATGCTAAATAGAGTTATATTAATAGGAAGGATAGCCTCGGAGCCGGTGTTTCGCCACACTCCTTCGGGCTTGGCTGTGACAACCCTGAGGCTGGCGGTAAACCGCCCTGTCGCTTCCCCCGATGGGAAGAACGCCGACTTCTTCACGATTGTCGCTTGGCGCGACTTGGCGGAGAAAGTGGCAAATGCGACGAAAGGGAGATTGGTCTGCGTGGAGGGCAAGCTCAGGGAGCGAAGTTGGATTGCCCCAGATGGGACCAAAAGGAGAGTGGTTGAGATATTTGCCGATTCATTTCGCTTCTTGGATAAACCACCACAAGTTATTCCTCCGGAGGAATATCCCCCGGAGGAGGAAATCAGCATTGAGGACATAGATGATAACCTCCAGATAGTGAAAGAGGAAAGCCCAGACGAGGATATAGGTTAAATCAAGCAAGGAAAGGAGGAAAAGATATGTCAGCCCGAGCTCTCAGACCAAGAAAGAAGAAGTCTTGTATTTTTTGTGCTAATAATGTCAAGGAAATTGACTATAAGGATGTTGAGACATTAAGGAAATTCATCACCGAGCGAGCCAAAATAATCCCTAAAAGAGTGACAGGCACTTGTGCGAAGCATCAAAGGGCTTTGGCAAGGGCGATAAAAAGGGCAAGGATAATGGCTCTTCTCCCCTTCGTGGGTGAATGATTATGGGCTGTGATTTCTGCTCCCCAAACAATACCTCCCTTGACGACTCCTCAATAATCAGGGAAGTTGATAAGGGAGATATGTTCTCCCTCGCCCTGCGAATGCCCGAGGATATTGAACAGGCTTTAGCCGAGTTTGAGGGAAGGACTTTCTCTCGTTTCAATCCTGCTAATATAGTCGTTTGCGGAATGGGAGGTTCTGCGATAGGAGGAGACCTCGCTTACTCCCTTCTGCGGGAGGATTTGCCCGTTCCACTTTCCGTGGTCAGGGATTATAATCTCCCCTCCTTTGTAAGCAGAAATACCCTCTTTTATGCCATAAGCTACTCGGGAAACACGGAGGAGACAATCAGCGCCTACAAAGAGGCGAAGGCGAGGGGCGCTAGGAGAGTAGTGCTATCAAGCGGAGGAAAATTGAAGGAAATCGTGGATGAAGATGTCTTCATACCCCTACCCCCTGGTCTACCACCTCGCTCTGCCCTTCCCTTCATTTTCGTTCCTTTGGTTAGGTCCCTTGAGAGCATAGGGGTAGTTAAGAAAAGAAATGATTGGAAGGAAGCAATTAGCTTATTAAGGGAATTGAGGGAGAGCTTCTCTCCCCTCACTCCCACGCAGGATAATAGGGCGAAACAATTGGCTTATAGTTTGAGGGGCAAACTTCCCTTGATTTACGCTTCTTCCCCTCTCCTTTATGGGGTTGCCTTTCGCTGGAAGACGCAGATAAACGAGAACGCAAAGGCACACGCCTATGTGGATTACTTCTCCGAGCTCCATCACAACGAGATAATGGCGTGGGAATCCAAGGAGAAAGTGGCAAACTTCGCGGTAGTGATTTTGCGGGATAAAGGAGAAAATGATAGGATAAAGGAAAGGATAGAGATAACGAAGGAGCTTCTCGCCGATAAGACGGAGATTTACGAGGTTTGGACTAAAGGCGAAGGGAAATTGGCAAGGCTTCTATCCGTTTTATATCTCGGCGATTTCCTGAGCCTTTATCTCGCTGTTCTCTATGGCGTTGACCCACAGGAAATAGATTCAATCAATTATATCAAAAAGAAATTGGGTCCCATTCCAAATTGATTTATGTCAGCCGAGATATCTCCCCAGCTCCTCTCCTTCCTCCCTCGTTTCAAGAGGAGGAAGGTTCTCGTGGTAGGTGATATGTGTCTTGATGAGTATATCCTTGGGGAAGCCTATGCGCTTTCTCCCGAGGCTCCCGTTCCCAGGATGAGGCTTATAAGGAGGGATTACACGCCTGGAGGAGGAGCTAATGTCTGCAATTGCATAGCAAGCCTTGGAGGAGATGTCCTCGCTATAGGGATTGTGGGAAACGATTATCATGGGCAAATCCTCTTAGAGCTAATGCGTCAAAACAAGATAAATGTCGATGGCATTATAGTGGAACCATCCTTCACTACCACGACATTTACAAAGCTACTCGCAACAAAGGAGCATTCGCCCACCCAACAGCTCGCCCTTATAGATGAATATCATCAGGGAGAAATTGAGGAAAAAGTGAGGAGAGAGCTCCTTGATAGAGTTAAAAAGTATATCTCCGAGGTTGAAGCGGTAGTGTTGGCTGATTATTCTTATGGGGTCGTGGGGGATGAAGTGATAGAGATAGTTGCCGAGGCAAAGCCTGTTTCCATTGGGGATTCAAGGGAAAGGATTGGTTATTTTAAGGGCATTGATTTCGTTGTTCCAAATGACAACGAGGCAGCTCTCGCCGTAGGGGGAAAGGGAAAAGAAGACGAGGATGTGAGAAGATACGGTAAGCTCCTGTTAGAGAAACTTTCCTCCAAAGGCGTCATAATCACGAGGGGAGCGAAAGGGATGATGGTCTTCCCCCGCGAGGGCGAGATTATGGATATACCCACTGTGGCTCGTCAAGTATTTGATGTGACGGGTGCTGGGGATGTAGTTACCGCTACAGTTACCCTTGCTCTGCTTGCGGGAGCGAATCTATACGAGTCGGCTCAGCTATCCAATATAGCTGCGGGCATAGCGGTGGGGAAAATCGGCACTGCCACCGTATCTTTAGAGGAGTTGCGAGAGGAGATATTGACGAGGATTAAATAAAAATATGCCTTTTTATGAGACAAGAAAATCGTTTGACCAACTGAGATTTTTATGGCATAATGATTTCGCTATGAGAAATCTGGTATCTCCTTCGGTAGCTTTCCCAAAATGTTTTAGAATAAGGATAGTGTGGAGGAATTATGCGTAGGGCAATATTACGCGTTACTATATCCACAATATTTGTTCTTTGTTTGCTTTTAGGCAAATTCGCCTACCCGCAAGGAGGAGAAAATATGGAGAAAAAATTCCTCAAACCCGTTTCCCTCAAAGATGTGGAAATCAGCGACCGCTTCTGGGCTCCCCGTCAGGAAACCTTGAGGAAAGTTACGATTCCCCATCTATTTAAGATGCTGGAGAAAGCGGGAAATATCAACAATTTCAGGCTCGCGAGAGATAAGGCTCATCAAGGCTATAGCGGACCCTATTGGATGGATTCCGACCTCTATAAAGCCATTGAGGCTGCCGCTTATGTCCTCGCTAAGCATCCCGACCCCGATTTGGAGAAACAAATGGATGATATAATCTCCCTCATTGCCTCCGCCCAGCTTCCCGATGGCTATTTGAACACATATTTTGAGGTCGTTGAGCCCGATAAACGCTGGACCAATCTTATGGCTTGCCATGAGATGTATTGTGCCGGGCATCTCTTTGAGGCCGCTGTCGCTTATTATGAGGCGACTGGCAAGAGAAATCTCTTGGATGTAGCAATCCGCTTCGCTGACCATATTGATTCCATCTTCGGAGAAGGCAAGCGACTGGGCTATTGTGGCCATCCGGAGGTAGAGCTTGCACTGGTCAAGCTCTGGAAAGCAACGGGAGAAAAACGCTATCTTGATTTGGCTCGCTTTTTCATCTTGAAAAGAGGAAGCAAATATTTCGCCCAAGAACACAACATCCCTTTAGACCAATATGATGGGAGGAATGTGCAGGACGATGTCCCCATAAAGGAGCAGAAGGAAATCGTTGGGCATGCCGTGCGAGCGGGATATTTGATGGCGGGAGCTGTTGATGTGGGAAGGGAGACCAACGACGACGAGCTTCTCCAAGCTGTCCTTCGGATTTGGAGAAATGCAACCCAGAAAAGGATGTTCATCACCGGTGGTATAGGCAGTTCCTCAGCAAATGAGGGATTCACAACTGATTACGACCTCCCCAATTTGACAGCTTATCAGGAGACCTGTGCCTCCTGCGCTATGGTGTTCTGGGCGCATCGCCTCGCCCTTCTCTATGGCGACTCCCAATTCGTTGATGTGATGGAGAGAGCGCTCTATAACGGAGCACTTGCTGGCATCTCCCTAAGCGGAGACCATTTCTTCTATGTCAATCCGCTTGAAAGCAAGGGGGGATATAAAAGGGAAGAATGGTTCGGCTGTGCCTGCTGTCCTCCCAACATCGCTCGCTTGATTGCTTCCCTGGGAAACTACATCTATGCTCAATCCGATGATGGGATTTGGGTTAATCTCTATGTGCAAGGGAAAGCGAATTTCGAGTTGAGTGGAAAAAAGGTTGGTTTGGAGGTCATTGGAGATTATCCTTGGGATGGGCATATGATTTTCTTCCTCCATCCCTCGGAATCCTTTGAATTTTCTTTCCATTTAAGGGTGCCGGGTTGGTGTAAGGGAGCGGAAGTGAGGGTAAACGGCAAGAAGGAGGAAAACCCAACTATAGAGAAAGGTTATATAGTTCTGCGAAGGAATTGGAAGGAAGGGGATAAGGTAGAGATTGATTTGCCTATGCCCGTTGAGAAGTTGGTCGCTCATCCCGAGGTAAAGGAGGATGTGGGTAAGATTGCCCTTCAGAGGGGTCCGTTGGTTTACTGCTTTGAGGAACAAGACCAAAACGCTCCCTTAAGATATATTTACCTTACCTTGGATGGTGATTTCAAGCCGAAGTGGGAGAAGGATTTATTAGGAGGCATCGTCGCCCTGGATGGAGAAGGAATTGCTTTTGAAGGGGTGGAATGGAAGGACCAGCTTTATCAGGCTGTTAACCCCAGAATGAAGAAGGTCAAGGTGCGGGCTATTCCCTATTACGCTTGGGATAACAGGGAGCCAGGGGCGATGAAGGTATGGATGCCCCTATATCCATCCGCAATCTGGCAGAGATAAGAAGAGCTTTATCTATCTTCTTGGTTTTTCTCTTTGCGCTTGATATTAGGGCTACTACATTGGGAATAAAGGGAAGAAGTTTCCTTGTTGAGGGAAAGCCAACATTTCTATTAGGGATAAGCTATTATGGAGCTTTGGGGGCGCCGAGGGAATTCATCCGCAAGGACCTTGATGATATGAAGAGATTTTCCTTTAACTGGCTTCGGGTTTGGGCGACCTGGAGCGCCTATGGAGAGGATGTATCCGCTGTGGATAAGGAGGGCAATCCCCGAGAACCTTATTTCAGGAAGCTAGAATGGATAGTGAAAGAGTGCGATAAGCGAGGATTGATAGTTGATATAACCTTGAACGGAGAGGCATTCTCCAATCATCAAGCTCATTTAAAGGCTGTAAGGGAAATAGTTACCGCTCTAAAATCCTATCGCAATTGGTACATAGATTTAGCGAATGAGCACGATGTAAGAGATGCGAGGTTTGTGAGTTTTTCCGATTTACAAGAATTGAGAAATGCCGTTAAGGAGATAGACCCAAATCGCCTTGTCACAGCCTCGGGAACGCCGAGCGATGAGGAAACGCTTAAGAAGTATCTTTATGATGTGAAAGTAGATTTCATCGCTCCCCATCTCGCGAGAAATCCCCAAGCGCCCAAGCGAACGGAGGAGATAACGAAGAGGTATTATCAATGGATGGAGAAATTGGGGAGGGTGGTGCCTGTGCATTATCAGGAGCCATTTCGGCGCGGCTATACGCCTGGCTGGGAACCTAAGGCGGAGGATTTCCTCGTTGACCTTGAAGGAGCGAAGAGGGGTGGTGCGGCGGGATGGTGTTTTCACAACGGAAGCCAGAGAAATTCTCCCGATGAGAAACCTCGCAGGTCATTTGATATGAGAGAGAAGCGATTATTTGAACAGCTGGACGAGGAAGAGCGGAAGTTTTTAAACCTTTTAAAGATTGATAAATAAAGGGTATTTGTGTAAGGGGGAGGAAATGGTTAGGCAAAGATATTGGATTTGCTAAAAGGAAGGGGGATTCCTTTTTGTCATTACTGGCATAGGTAAAGGTTTTTGAAAATCTGGAAGGGATAACGAGAGCAAATTAGACTTGGAATTAAAATATATGAGTTTTCAATAGCAAAGGCGGAAAGGGTATATCGTAAATGCTCAAAATATCAAACTAAACTAATTAGAACGAATTTTATAAGTTAGAGTAAAACCTATACCCATAGATGCGAGACCGCTCAAAGGCAGGTGTGGCAATTTCCCCCCTTGTCATTGCGAGCCTCCCGTAAGGGAGGCGTGGCAATCAACCCCTCTGTCATTGCGAGGGCTCCCGTAGGGAGCCCGTGGCAATCTCTAATGAGATTGCTTCGTCGCTTCGCTCCTCGCAATGACAGCGTTGTGAGATTGCCACGCCTGAACGCTAAAGCGTTCAGGCTCGCAATGACAAAAAGGACAAAGTCGTTTCGCTCCTCGCAATGATAACACAGAGAATAATGAATTAGAAGGAGTCCCAAATGTTATGGAATTATACCCAATGTTGACAGCGATAGGGCATTGGGTTAAAATCATTTATTGCTATGCTTAAATTTTTATTTGATTCAAATGAGAGAGAGATTCGCAAGTTAAGACCTTTGGTGGAGAAGATTAATTCCCTTGAGCCAAAGGTCGCAGCCCTATCTGATGCCCAATTAAGGGCTAAAACCGATGAATTCAAGGAGAGATTAGCGAAGGGAGAAACCCTTGACGATATACTTCCTGAAGCCTACGCCGTTGTGAGAGAGGCAGCGAAGAGAACCATCGGTCTCCGTCCCTTTGATGTCCAACTTATGGGGGCTATCGTCCTGCACCAAGGCAGAATCGCTGAGATGAAGACGGGAGAGGGTAAAACGCTCGTCGCTGTTCTTCCCGCTTACCTCAACGCCCTTGAGGGGAAAGGCGTCCATATCGTGACCGTTAACGACTACCTCGCTAAGCGTGATACCCAGTGGATGGGTCCAATTTATCATTTCCTTGGGCTATCCGTCGGATGCATTCAGCACGAATCCGCCTTTGTCTTCGACCCCACCTACCCCCAGGAAGAGGAGAGATTGAAGAATCTTCGTCCCGCTTCAAAGAGGGAAGCCTATGCCTGCGACATAACATACGCCACTAACTCCGAGCTGGGCTTTGATTATCTGCGAGATAATCTCGTCACTTCCCTTGACGAAATCGTTCTCCTCTGGCGGGAATTGAATTATGCAATAATTGATGAGGTGGACTGCATCCTCATAGATGAGGCGAGAACACCTCACATCATTGCTGGACCGATTGAGGAAGATACTACCCTTTATTATAGAGTTGATAGGGCAGTTGCTGGCTTGAAGGAGGGAAGGGACTTCACAATAGATGAGAAAGCCAAGAACGCTATGTTAACGGAGGAGGGAGTGAAAAGGGTAGAGGCAGCGCTGGGGATTTCCAATTTGAGCGATATTGAGAATGTGGAGATAATGAGGGCGGTAAACGCCGCTCTGCGGGCGCGCTTTTGTTATAAGAGGGATGTTGATTATGTTGTGAAGGACGGAGAGGTCGTAATCGTAGATGAGTTCACGGGACGCTTGATGTTTGGACGAAGATATTCCGATGGTTTGCATCAAGCGATAGAGGCAAAGGAGAGGGTGAGGGTTCAGCAGGAGAGCCAGACAATAGCTGTAACCTCCTTCCAGAACCTCTTCCGCCTCTATAAGAAGCTCGCAGGAATGACGGGAACGGCGAAGACGGAAGAGGCGGAGTTCAGGAAGATTTACGGCTTGGATGTCGTTGTCATTCCCACTAATAAGCCTATGATAAGAAAGGACCTCCCCGATAGGGTTTACAAGACGCAGGAAGCGAAGTATAGGGGGATAGTGGAGGAGATAGTGCAGAGGCATCATAAGGGACAACCTCTCCTCGTTGGCACTCGCTCCATTGAGGTATCGGAGAAGCTCTCCGCGCGTCTTTCCCCCATAAGTTTGCAGATGCTTGCCCTCGCAAAAATACTCCTTCAGGAAGTGAAATCGCGAAGGAGCAAGGAGAAAAACGACCCTA
>Ga0078972_1015606_pt1 | contig 11569 bp, 21 predicted proteins | sample YelNatPaOPGAMG01_FD_67568 | JGI IMG/M metagenome (GOLD analysis project Ga0078972, IMG submission 67568) | Hot spring thermophilic microbial communities from Obsidian Pool, Yellowstone National Park, USA - OP-RAMG-01 (SPADES assembly) (version 2) | ecosystem: Environmental > Aquatic > Thermal...
AGGGTTAAAAGGCACACTTTAGCGGCGAAAGTGTACAACTTATAACTTTTTCTTGCAATTCAAATAGAGAACTAGCTATTTGACGTTGATACTTGAGTGCCAAAAGCTACGAGCATGCTAAACCTTGAGCACTTGCTACTCTTTGCCTCTTTGTGCTAGTATATCTATCCATTGGTTATCTTTGAAGTAGCTAAGATTTGGAACGTCTTTTGAGGAACCATTGCTAGAGACAACTACCTTGGCTTGCGTAGGCTGTTTTGTAACGAAGTTGCCATTCTTAAGCAATGCTTCTATTTCATCAAGCTTTTGCAGTATCTTATCATCTTTGTTCATGTAATATTGAAGAGCCAAAGCAACTAGCCTACCTAACGTTAGGCCGTTCTTTTTAGCGTAAGCCTTAGCCTGCATCCATGTATCGAAGTCTTCTTTCCTAAACCTCAAGAACACTTGAAAGGAAGGCATGTTTACATCTTCTCGTCATTCAACTGCTAAGCTGTTGACTTTTGATTGCTACCTTGTTGCAAATACTGTTGATTGTTGTCAGGCTTATTTGCATGGCCTTTCTGCAATACAGTTGAATCAAGACCATTGTTATACTTTCTACAAATGTGGCAAAAAGTTTCTTGAAATATTTCGGTCGCGGACATGAATAATCCTATTGACAAACTTAGAACATTGTCGATAAAAATTAATGGCTTAGAATTCTTCTTCCACACTATCATATAAAAGAGGGGTTGTAGTAGTTGTTCAATTATATCTTCTTTTTCGTTCATTCCTCTTCACCTCCAAATAACTCGCAATCAATAAGTTTGGCAAACAAGTGAACAATATCTTCAATGGCCTTCTCTTTTTGAGAATAAAATTGCTCGTTTACGTAGCGCTGTTGTAGTGCATTGACAATATCGAGCTCTTCTTGAGTTTTAAGAAGTTTAGAAAGCAAGTCGTTCTGCGCATTAAGCATAGTGAATAACGCTTTATAGCTGGGGTTAAGAAATGCCTCAACAACTTCATGTAGAAAGGTATTCCTTGCATCAACGTAGTCTTTGTAACGATTTATGTAAATCGTTCTTGTCACTAGGTCCGTTTCTCCTAGGGGTCCGTCTTGCTTTTCTGAGGCATCTTTTCTTACAACAACTTTAAATGGTACCCTAAGAAGTAACGCTAGTTGGTTAAGCTTTTGCTCAACTCTTTCTTCATCGTTTACAGTAACTTTTAATTTGCTTATTTCGTTGATCTTTTTTCTTCTATTTTTGTACAGAGCTTGAGAAGGCATTGTTCTATCCTCCTAAGTTAACGTTCTTTATTTTCAGCATTGAAACATATTTAAAATATAAGTTAAAAAATCTTTCTTTACAAAAATAAAAATTTTCTTTTTTCGTCTATTTTTTCGCATATTTTCTAATATACGTAATTTCTTCCTATTAAGTAGAAGAAAGAGATTTAAGAAATAAAATAGAAAAAAGTTAGACAACTAACGAACCTATGTACTTTGTTAACCCATGCTTGCTGGAGTTACCCTAACTGATTTTGCAATTTGTACCGAAGAGTGAACTCCAGAATCTAAAAGCTGTTTATTTTATTTTTTATATCTTCTTGCTCTCCTTTAGTAAGTCTTCTTCTTGTTTCTCTGAGGGTTTCATTCTTACTATTCATTTTCTTGCTTTCCATAGTTTTTAAAAAGTTTCTAGAAGTTCTGTATGGTTTCTAAAAAAGTTGAGTCAGTTTTTATAAAAGGAGGACAGTTTTTTAAAAAAATCTAGGGTTTTTAAAAATGTTTTTAAAAAGGTATGGAGTTTTTAAAAAGTTTCTAAAAATAGGGCTCGGTTTTTAAAAACAGATGGGGCTTTTTATAAAAAAGGAAGTAGCGTTGTAGAAAATAGCTTGAGTTTTTTAAAAAGGTTTTTAGAAAAGTAGAAGAAGAATTCTAGAATATCTAGAAAGGATTCTATAATGAATTCCTTAATTTCGAGAGATTTAGGCGTGTTTCTATAATGGATTCTATAATTTCTAGAATTTTTAGCATGATTCTAGAAAGTTTTCTAAAAAGTAAGTTGGTTTTTAAAAAACGAGCAAGGTTTTTAAAATGTTTTTATTAAAGTTAGGTACTAATGTACAAAGAGAATGAAATAGAAGTAACAGGTTTCCTTTTTTCTTTCCTTTTAAAAACGAAATAGAATATTGAAGTATCTAAAGTAGGCTGTAGCAGAGTTTTAAAAACATAGAATTAGAAAGAAAACTATAATATAAGTAAGCAAGGTACTTTGGGGTTTTTAAAAAATTTTAAAAAAGACGGGTTGATTTTAAAAATGGCATGGAGTTTTTAAAAAGCTATTATAAAAACGAGGCTCAGTTTTTAAAAACAGACGAGGCTTTTTATAAAAAAAAATAGTGTAGCGTGAGCAAGAGAAAGTTCTTAGTTATCTAATATATGTAACATAAATATAGCTTTTATTTTTTAAATATATACCTTAGCGTATAAAATCGCATAAAGCCGAATTCAAAAAATTCTTGGAAAATTCCAAGCGAATTTTTGCTCTAAATTTTAAGCTATTTTTTCTTTTTTCTCTTACTGTTAACAGGAAAAGATTGCGTATATTGGTGTATATACGCAATTGGAAAATGGCAAAAACGGGGGAATTTTAGGGGGTAGGGTTGGAATTTTAAATGTATAGAAAATTTTATATATGAGTTTTATGGCTAAAGTGCCGGTAAAAATTACCGGTAGGCTATTAGTATAGGCTTTACGGCTTACCGGTAAAAGTATATCGGTATCCGGTATATGCCGGTAAATACCGGTATGACCGGATTAGCTTAATAGCATATTGCTATTAAGCGATAAGAGAATAAAAGTTCAGTATCGTTCAGTAAACGGCGGAGGCACGAAGGTAAGAGAGGCAACTCCCTTATCTCTCTCAGCGCTTTTCGTTATCACACTTTTACTTTTCTTTATCTCAGAGCCAAAAAGAGAGGTAAGGGAAGGTGGCACCCGCCTCAATGAGCCTAGCTAAGCAATACTTAGCTAGGGAAGGAGCCTACTCTACCTTCAGGGTGTCTTATGTCGAGCTAGGGGTCGGAGCTACACCCAAGCTCCAGAGGGAGAAATCCCTCCCGCTTGCCAACCGAAGACTAAGGTCGAAGACCTGCTCAAAGGCCAGACCTATGAAGTCAGGTAGCCCCTGCACGGCACAGACTAGCATATGCTAGTCTGAAGCAAGGGGAGGCGATGACACATAAGGCTAACCGTCCTCCGCCCCTTAAGTAGTTCCAATTTGGGTGAGACCAAAATATGAGTAAAGAGATAGATATCTTTGAACTAGCAAAAGCAAGGCTCTCTCGTGTCGAAGAATATGAAAAGAAATTAGAGGAAGAAAAAGTAGCTTTAGCTCAAATAATAGCTTTATCAAATAATCCGCAGTTTCAACAACTCAATTCTCAAGTAGTAGCTTTAGTAAAGAAAATATCTGAGCTAGAGGCTCAAAAGAAAGCAATTGACCAAGAGATTAAGAATGCCAAAGACCAACTATCCGTTCTTCAGCTTCAGCAGACTAAACTATTGTCAGTAATTAAGAAAGCTATTGCTCCTGACGGTAAGGAAAAACAATAGAGGCATATTCTATTCTCTTTTTTTCTTATTTTTTCTATTTTGGGTGGAGAAAATGATTTATGTCTTTCGTGAAGTAGTTAGAAATCCCTTTGAACCTCACTCAGTCTGGGTGAGAGGAATGCCGACCTATCTTTTCATAGGGGGCAGGGAAGGTGTCCTTTGCGCAGAAATCAATTGTAAAGAAAAGAAAGTGAAAAAACTATTGGCAGAATACAATAGAAAGCACATTCACAGCAAAAGAGGTATTACAAGTCGCAATTGGAGAACTTGGATACGATTTTTGCGAAAGAAAGGTTTGAAAGTAAGGACACATAAATTCATTGAAATCTACTTTTAGGCACTAGCATATGCTAGTTTTTTCTTTTTTTGGGTGGTAAGAATGAAAACTATTGTTCTAAGAGACACGAAGGGAAGGAAAGTAGCAACTATCATGAGGTTTCCTAAAAGAACTCCTTTAGTTAGCGTTGTTGATAATCCCAAAAACAATTTCTCAGTTCCTAAAATTCCCTTAGATTAAATCCTTCCCTTCCTCTTGGGTGTAAGGAAAATGAAAGCTAACGGTAAAACAATAGCTCAAATTCTCGATACACTTGAGAAAAACAACAGCATGGAAACACTTTACAATTTGTATCCTTTAGTTTATCCTTTAGTAAAGAGAAGCAAAACTGTTCATTTAAATCATAAATACGTAAGGTTCATTCTTCAGTAGTCTCTTATTTTTTGTTTTTTCTATTTTGGGTGTAAGAAATGATAAAGTTCTATGGCGATAGTCGATTAGATGAAAGTTCAGTAGTTCTTTACTTTCCTAAGCATAAAGTAATAACGGACTATACCGAGTGTGGAATTTATGTTGCTTCCAAATTCCGTAAGGAAGAAGAACCCGCAATATGTAATCTCTATGAGCTTATTACGTTGCTTCCTCCAGAGGAAGAAGTTGTCGCTGAGAACAACGGCATTGCTAATTTCTTTGCTGAGACTAACATAAAAACTGTAGGCGATTTAGTAAAATACTTTATCTTTGGCACTATGCTAAGAACTCTTGTTTAAAGCTATTTTTTTATTTTTTGGGTGAAAAAATGGGCTTCTTTGAAACAGGCTTGATGCATAAAACTAAGGACGTTTATGTTCTCAAGCGAAATGGAGAAGAAGTTTATAGAATAGAATGGGAAGGAGACTTAGTTTCTCTTTATCATTACGGAACAAAGCTAATTACTTTAGATAAGAATGGAAAAATAGTTTACGGCACAGACATTACGTTAAGTCTTAGCGACAGCATGGCTATTGGCAACTTAATTTGGATATTTAAACGAATTTACAAAAAAGAAGTTGAGGATTATGAAATTTATCACCGTAAGTTTTACTACGGAGAGAGGCGAGAGAAGAAAGCAGAGCAGCTTTTCAAGTTTAGGAAAGGACTTCTAAACTACCTCAATAGCTTACCTGATGCTATTCCGATATTGCAAAAGTTAGGATTTGAAGTAAACCTTATCTCTTACGAAAGAGGCAGTAAAGAGTATACTTTCTTCATTCACGACTACCAAATACCTTACAGAGATGCAGATTGCCATTCATGGTTCTTTCAACCAAATAAGTTATTCTTCAGAGTTTATGATATAGAAAATACAAAACTAAAAGTAACTCACATGCTCAGGAAATTAAACAACGTTCAAATTGTGAAAACAGTTCTGTATTCTCCAAAAAAGATAGAAAAAAGCATTTACAATAAGACCTTCGATTTAAAGGACGTTAGAGTTTCAGGCATTGATGAAAGCGGTCAGCTGTGGTCTCTTAGAGCTCCTTTAAATTACTACTTGGCTTCGATAGAAACATGTGAAAGATGGTTCTTAGGAATTAGAAAAGAAGATGAAGTAGTCTTAGAACAATAAGCTTTCTTTTTGCTTTTTTGGGTGAGAAAAAGAAAATGGTAAAAGTTTGGAGACAAGGAGATGTAGTAATAAGAGAGCTAAACGAAGAAGAATATGAAAGGCTAAAACGCTGGAGACTGCCAAAAACAGAAACAAAGGACATAGTAGTAAAGAGTGAAACAGGAAATCCTCACATTCTACATACTTCAGTAGCTAAAGAAGTTCTAGTAAGAGCTAACGATGGTGTTTTTGAAGAAGGTGCTATTGCAACTCAGCAACCAATACTTGTAGAACACCCTCAACACGGAAGCTTTACCTTGCCTTCTGGGAAATACTTAATCTACAGAGTAAGAGAAGCCAGCATCGGACTTTTTGGCAACGGTGCACGGGTCCTCGATTAAATAGGCTAGCATATGCTAGTTTCTCTTTTTTATAATTTGGGTGAAAAGAATGGGAAGATACGTATACAAAGAAAGGGGAAACATTGATTGGGAATGGAAGTTTGGATTTGGAGAGCAATGTTCAAACCTAGGAGAAGTTCTAGAAGACCTAGATGGAGATGGTATAGTAGTAAGTCGGTACACAGGCGATAGCGGAGAATTTGTATACCTTTATGCTCAAAAATCAAAGTTGCTGGAAGCTCTAAGCAATCTCAAGGAAGTTGAATGTCCTATTTGTGGTGAAGAAGAATGCACAAAGTGGACTAGAAAGATGCTAAAAGACCTAAAGGAAGCAGTAAAGAAAGTAGAAGAAGAAAAATTAGAAGAGCTTTGGTTTGTTGAGTACGACTAATACCATTTTTTATTTTTTCTATTTGGGTGAAGAAATTGGAAAAAGGTTTCACGAATAAAATAATGCAAATACTAGATGAATATAAGTATCCTAAAAAAGACCCTGATATTGACCCCACATACCACAGGTACTATGATGTACCAAGTGAAGTTCTTCTGAAGGTAGCTCCTTTACTTCCAAACGAAGAAGAAAGACAAAACTACGGCCCCACGGTAAAGGATTTTGTATATGTCGCTAAGATGGATGCTAGAATACTTTTTGACCTGTACGTAGTAAGTGAAAGAGAAGATGAGCGATTGTCAATCGATGGTGTTAGAATACCAACTGAAAGGCAAGACCTTGTAAACTACCTTACAGCTAAAGCTCTTGATGAGCCAGACATCTATTTGCCAACTGAGGACAAAAAGTACATTTACTTATGGTGGGACTAAACTGCTATTTTTCTACTTGGGTGAAAAGAGTGAAAGAAGATCGGCAAAAAACTTGCGAAGAAAGGATAGACAAGGTACTAAAGGACAGGATGAAAGACGTAAGAGAAATAGTTGGTGCTGAGGATCCAGTAGAGGAATTAAACGAAAAAGCTTTAGCTCTATCGAAGTATGAAGTCTACAAGCTAGAGTTTTCTTGGGGAGGCCCACAGGACTGCTTTGAGTTTGAGTATGATCCAGAAAGCAAAACGTTAGTAAGAATAACTTACCATTTCCTAGATTGGTTCGATGGAGCAGAAAGAACAATAAAGGAAAACTCAGAAGAATGGAAATTGCTAGAGGAACTTTTTAATTTATGTATTCTTATGGAATAAACTAGTATCTATTTTTTATTTGGGTGAGAAAGAAGAAAATGAGCGAAAGTAAAGAAGTAAAAGAGCAATATGAAAAGATATTAGAAGCTACGATTAGCAGTGCAAAAGCTTTCTCGACAATGTTAAAGAATGCAATAAGCCTGAACAACGTAATTCCACTACTATTCTTCACAAATGGCTTTGAAATAAAACTGTTAGACACTAGTGAAATATGCATGATGCATGCGGTGTTCGATAAAAGCTTCATTATTTATAAAAACATTGTAAAAGACATGGCAATTTTTATAAGTGAAGACGTAGCGAAGCAACTAATAGCTTTAGCAAACGACGAGCCAATAACATTAGAAGTTTATGCGAAGGAAGGAGATCCAATGAGAATAAAAGTATATTCAAGTAGCTTTGAGACAGAACAAGAACTAGTGATAGGTGCGGCAATATTGAAAAATCCAAAGGTTAACTTGTTTAACAGCTTCATAACAACGAAGAAAGAGCTAAATAACGTACTGAAAGTAGGAAGCAAATACGACAATCTAGAGATAAGCAACGTTGGAGGAAAAGTAGCTTTAACGATAATTAACGATAATGAACATTATACTTACTATCCTAAAGTAGAATCTTCAGAAATAACTGATGTGAGTGCAAAAGTAAAAGTCGACAAAGGAAAGCTTAAGCAAATTTTGAAGTACATGAAGCCAAGCGAAAGACTAACTATCAAGTATGGAAATTACGAATCGCCCATACTAGTTGAAGCTATCCTGCCAGGCACAATCTTTACTGACTTCTACTTAGCTCCAATAATTGAAGAATAAACTTGCATCTTTATTTTTTATTTGGGTGAGAAAATGGAAAAAGAAGAGAGAAGTGTAGTAAGTGTAAGTATGCATATCCTCAATGAGAAGCAAACATCTGCTTACTGTTCAATATGATGAAGGATAAAAAGAAAGAAGCAAAGAATTGCAGAGCTTATGAAGAATACTAAAAAGTTGTGTGTTATAAATTCTGCAAAGAACTTTATCCTTTCGTGAGAAGATGAATAAGTTTAAAAGGAAGCTAAAAAGTTACGCAAAGGTTTTAAAGAAAAACCCAAACGCTTTCATCATTGACGTAGTAAAGAGCGAAAATCCCTTTATAATATTTCACGATAAAGACACTACTGTGGATTCCTGTTATCTTCCGTTAGTTCTTGAATACTTTAAAAATAGTTTAATCATAGGAAAAGTCTTTGGAAAAGGGGGTGTGGTATTCTGTACTATAAGGTTTAAAGAAAAGTGGAGGCAGAACGTAGACTTCTTAAGAGAGATTGTTGATGCAGTAAAGCAGCATAGAACAAAGAAGGTTAAGCAAATACGAATAGGAACAGAATGGTGAGAAAATGAACTTCAAAGAATTCTGTGAGAGAGCTTTAAAGGCAAAAAGGAAAAATTTTTACAAGTACAAAAACTATTATATTGTCCATGAAGGAAACCTAGTAACTTTAAAGCATTACTATTCTTCACTAGTTACAGTAAACAAAGAAGGTAAGATTGTTTATGCAGACGAGAAATTTTCATATTCAGATAAACGTTCAACTTATATATTTACAAAAGTTTTTCAAGAGTTGTTCAATAGAAAAGTTGAATATGAGTTCATTGGCTCAAGAATATACTATGGAGAAGAACTAGAAAATTTGAAAGAAAGAAGAAAAAAGTTTAGGAAGTCCTTTTTCAATAAAATTTTATCTTTTCCAGATGCATTTCCTCTACTGCAAAATTTAGGATTTGAAGTAGTACTAGTTTTAGATAAAGAATGGAGTAGAATTTCAAGAGGATTGAACAATTTATATACATACTTTAATCAGAACAAACTATACTTGAGAATCGTGGATGGAAAAGAAAGACTAGTTGTAACTCACTTAGAGCAAAAAACTTTGAAGGTAGTTTACTTCTCTCCAAATACTGAAAAGATAAGATTACTCGACGTTAGGCTTGCGGGAGTAGATTCTACAGGGCAAGCGTGGAGCTTAAGGCTACCTCTAGGTTATTACTTAGCCTCTATAGAAACATGCGAGAGATGGCTTATGGGACTCTATGGAGAGTATGAGGTTGTTCAAGAACAATGAATTTTTTGGGTGAAAATGAAGAAAGCTTGGAGACAAGGAGATATAATTATAGTAGAAGATAGCCATATTCCAGAAAACTTCATAGAAGAAGAGCAACTAATAATAAAATCAGAAACTGGAAAGCATCATACAGTGAGTGCAGAAAAAATATTTGTTCCTTGTAGAGGAGAATTTAGAGAAGCATACATAGTTAGCAATAAAGAAATAAAAGTAGAACATCCAGAGCATGGTACTCTAAGAATTCCTCCAGGATGCTATCGCATATATAGAATAAGAGAATTTGAAGGGAGAAGTCTGTACGGAAGAAGTAGACATATCTTAGATTAAGGCTAGCAGTTGCTAGTTTTTTATTTTTGGGTGTACTAATTAGTTTTAGGTTTTAGACAAAAATATACCTCATGAAAGCTACAGTTTTATTCGAAGGCTATATAACCAAAAAAGAAATAAGTGCTTCTTGAAGTTTTCTTACAATTAAGACGAGGGGACAAGAGCTAGAAAAGTTTTTGTGATGTTATGGGTGATTTAACTAAGAAAGCTCTTAAGCTTTGAATGATCCTCAAAAAAACTTGTTCGTTGGAACATGAGATTTAACTTTTGGCAACTTAACAGTCTACGACAAAAGTACAATGAACGGCAACAAATAAAAATAAGCAGTACTTTTACTCATCCAGAGGCATTTGTCATCATTAAGTTATGAAAATGTTTTCATCTTATCTTTTGTACAAATCAATCTTTTATCATTTTCTTGTAGGAGTTTCTTCTGACTCTGAATTTTTCTTAGCTTATAAATAAGTTGTTAAAGATGGCAGTACTCTTGGTATGATCTTCTTAAGTTCATTCTACAAGTTTTCCTTATCTTGTTTAAAAAAATGATTTACGTTAGTTAGCACTCTTTGCTACTTTCCTTTTTACTTAATTCTGGAATTAACCCCAATTCTTTTAGGTAAGCTATAGTTGCAAACCTCATGATGTCTGCTTTTGACGTGAAAAGTCCTGTTTCAAGTAGCTTATCTAAAATTTTGTCGAACTTCTCGCTTATTGTTACTCGAATTTCGGGCATCGTTTATCCCCTAATTGTCCGCTTAAATGGATACTTAGCGAAACGTTTATATTTCCTTTTTGCACATAAAAGATACGTTGTATGTCCGTAAAAGTGTATAATTCATGTACCAAGGCCTCTAGTAGCGCCTTTGAAAAAATAGAATACAAGAACTACTTTTCATATAAAGAACTTAAGAGCTTCAAAGAAAAAGCTTATAGGAATGGAAACTGGAGAAAGCTAAGCTTTGAAGAAAAAGTAATGTACAAGGCAGCATTAGCTCTAGCAAAATTTAGAGGAAAAATAGTGAACCTTAACTTAGTTCAAAGGATAAAAGAAATAGTTGAAAAGTTGTTGGAGTCTCCAAAAGTTAAGTTGATAAGATTGGGAAGGAAAGTTTTAATAGAAAAATTGAAGATATACATGAAGAGTAAGCAGTTTAACTTAGCAAAAACTTTGTTTGTTCTAAGGAACAACGTTAACTTCTTAATGTACCTAGGAGTAAATGCAGTAAGCTTTGAAAGTATAGGGGTGAAGTACTTTTGAACAGTGATCAAGTTTTAGGAGCCTTCATACTAGTAGGCAGTATAATTGGAGTCGTAGTATATGGAGTTCTGTTGTACTATATTCCAATTTGGACTCTTCAAGTTTCTGCATTCCTAGCAGTAGCTTTTGCCTTTGGAATACTAGCTTGGATTGGTTATACTTTAGCAACTACTCCGCCTCCAAAACCAATAGAAGAAGTTGAAAAGGAAGTAGAAACTAAAGAAACTGAAAGTGAAACTAAAGAAGAGAAGAAAGAGTAACAGTCGTGTAAAGGAAAGTAAATCAGATGAAAACTAAGTACGATAGTGAGCACAATATACTTTACATAGATGTAGTTCCAGATAAAAAGGTGCACGGCACTCAGCCGCTTAACGACGATATACTTATAGACTTAGACGAAGAAGGGAACATAGTTGGCATAGAAATATGGTAGGCCTCAAAAAACATTGTTGAGCCTGTTGCTGAAAGACTAGTAGAGAAAGTAAAGAAATCGCTTGAAACAATTGCTAAATAAAGTTTACGATAATCTTAGAAGAATGAAAGCGAAGCAAGAAATCGCTCACTCAAAATTTGAAAACAACCAAATGAGCACCCATGAAAAAGATCATTCAAGTAGGGGAGAAAAATACTACGTTGGAGAATGTATAGGTCTTCCAGTAGTTACGCAGAAACATTAGATGAAACGATATGAATGTTAAGCAAATACTTTCCAAGATAGAAACTCTAACAGGCATAAAGCTACCAGTAGAGGTAATTGAAACTTCTATTGTGCCAGGAGAAGGCGTTCTACACGTGAGGTTTAAGGAACCAAAGGAATTAGAGC
>Ga0078972_1015607_pt1 | contig 11568 bp, 20 predicted proteins | sample YelNatPaOPGAMG01_FD_67568 | JGI IMG/M metagenome (GOLD analysis project Ga0078972, IMG submission 67568) | Hot spring thermophilic microbial communities from Obsidian Pool, Yellowstone National Park, USA - OP-RAMG-01 (SPADES assembly) (version 2) | ecosystem: Environmental > Aquatic > Thermal...
TACTTAATTAATCCGGGGATTATGAAAAATAAATTATAATTATTTTTATAATCTTTGATCTACCCTGCATCTGAAACAATCACCCTCTCATTAATGAATAATTAAAATAAACAACGTAAAATGTAATTTTTCAGGTAAATTGACAAAGGCTAATACTTTAAACAAATTGCCATAAGTATTTATAATATAATAAGTTAATAAATGACTTGAGGGCATTATTTGTGGCATAAAAAATTTCCATTTTTTACCAAATTTTACAAGAAAATGGCATAAGAAATTAATGTTTAGGCCTTTTCTTTTTTTGCTCAGATTCTATTTCTTGTGCGAGGAGAAGTAAACGGCCAATACTAGCCCTAAGGCGTTCATTCTCCTCCTCAAGCTCTTTTATTTTGGCTTTTAAGAGCTTATTTGTTTCTGGTGGCGGCTTGTCATCATCGCTTAAGAGCCAATTTATGTCACAGCCAAGGTCCTGGAGCTTTAGAAAAAATTCCATACCGGGTTTGTTAACTTCATTAACATACTGAGATAAATGTCCAATAGACATTCCCAAAGCTTTAGCTAATTCAGTAAGGCTTCCAAATTTTTCTAAAGCAAAAAACCTTAATTTTTCACCAAATTTCATTGTTTTAAAAAATTTAAGAAAAATCTATAAAATAATACTTGACAAGATTATAGAAATTTCTATATTTTTGTAAAAGATGTTTAACTAATTTTTAATAAAAAAATGACTGAAGTAAAACAGCCATTAAAAAAAGAACTTGATAGCATAGATAAAAAGCTAATTAATCAATCTGAAATTGCTCGCAGACTTGGTTATAGTTATGCTTATATTTCTATGATATTGAATAATAAACGAAAGAACGACAAATTATTAGAAAAAATAAAAGAAATAATTAAATCGGCAGCTTAAAAGCCAATTAATAAAGCCTTAAAGCTGCTTTTTTGTTTTTTTAAAATAATTGCTTGTCAGACAATTAGCAATTAAAATATTCAAGAGAGTTTTTAATGGCACATTCAAAGAGCATTAAAACTATCCTTTATGAAACTATTCACCGAAATAAAAAATCGGTTGAGCAGATAGCAGATGAAATAGGAATAAGTACCAATTATTTATATAGGGCTGGCTTACCATTAGAAGAAAGCGGTGTAAAATTTCCGCTTGAATATCTTATTCCTCTTATGAAAGCCACAGGGAATTATGCGATTTTAGAGCAAATTGCAAGCATTTGTGGGTTTTTATTAATAAAAGAACCGCGAGTAAAGATTCCAAGGATAGAATCTATTGAACTTATTAATGAATATCAGGATATAACAACATATGCAGTTCGAATATTAAAGAAATTTCTTGATAAACCTACTCAAGAAAATTATGAAGAAGTATTAAATGCTCTGCAGATTGTAATGACTAAATCTGCAGAAGCAAAAAAATATTGTAATAAACACTTTGAGGGTCAAATGGAGTTTGAGCTATGAAAGATTACTGGACAGAATCAACTGTACCAAGCGAAAATCAAGCCGAGGCGGTTGTAACCTTTGAGGCAAAAGGTTACAACCAAGGCTACAACCAGAAAGAAAAGGTTACAACTGCGAATAAATCTTTTAATAATAATGACTTAACGCAATCAGTTAAATGGATTAAAGTATCTGAAGGTTACAACCGCTTAGGTATCTCTCAGCAAGCCATAAATAAACATATTTCTAAAGGACATTTTGTCACACGCAAGGTGAAAATGAATGGTGGTTTTGGGTATGAAATAAGTGTTGAGAGTATGTTTTCATATTATCAGAAATTGGGTGATTGGGACAAATGCAGTAAAATTTTGGAAATTTTATCACCAGTAAACTTACAGGGAAAAAATATAGAGCAAAACAATATTATTATCGATGATATTTTGATGGCTAAGTTTCAGGTAACAAAGTTATTTGATAAAGCTTTAGAGCTGGCAGAGAAAAAATCTATAGCAGCGGAGAGATTTGTAGCATCATTTAATTGTGGCGCTTATCCAGAATTAAAGAAAATTTTAGGTGAAATAAGTATAAGAACACTATATAGATGGCGGCAAAAACTAGAAGAGAATAACTGGCAACCAGAAAGTTTATCAGAGAATTATAAACCAATTACAAGAGCGATAAGTAACAAAGAAGCAGAAATCATAATCCCATTATTGTTAAGTCCAAATAAGCCATTAATAAGTGAAATAATTGCTGAAGCAAAAAAACAATTTGCACAAAAAGGTATAATACCGAAAAGTGATATAACATATAGACGATTTATCAATGATTGGATAACCAAAAATATTGATCTCTACACGCTTGGCAGATATGGAATGAAGGCATTTAATGATAAGATTCTGAAAGATATACTGCGGGATAAAGATAGGATTGAAGTTGGAGATATTATTGTTGCAGATGGGCATAAATTCAATGTAATGGTTATCAATCCACTTACAGGCAGACCAACGAGAATGACTCTTGTTTTATTTTATGATTTTAAGAGTGATATGCCACTTGGTTGGGAGATAATGCCAAGCGAAAATATTCTTACAATTGCAAGTGCTTTAAGAAGGACAATTTTATTACTTGGTAAGTTTTTTGATGCCGAGGGTTATATTCCAAAAATTGTATATCTCGATAATGGAAGAGCATTTCGAGGTAAATATTTTACTGGAGTTAAAGATTTTAGGGACTCAATCATACCGGGTTTATTTGGGAAATTAAAGATAGAAGTAATGTTTGCAACGCCATATCACGGTCAGAGCAAGACAATAGAGCGCTGGTTTAAGACACTTGGAGCATTGGAACGTCATTTACCAAGTTATACAGGGAATTCAATTAACGGCAAGCCAGCAATGATGTTACGAAACGAAAAGCTTCATAGACGATTATTTGATAACACAGCAATAACAATAGAAACATTACAAGCAAATTTACAAGCATTTATTGAGGAATATGCCTCGCAGCCTCATCAGGATGGACAATATAAGGGATTAACACCTGCAGAAATTTTTATGCACTCTGTGAATAAAATTAAAAATGAAGGGAAATATACAGAACGATTAATAAGCAAGCGTGAGTTAATATATTTAATGATGAGTGATGAAACTCGACAAATTGGTAAAAATGGGATACGATTTAGGGGGCAATATTATTGGAATGAAGAGATGCCGAGGATAATTGGGAATAAGGTTGAAATTAAATATGACCTATGGGAAGATAATGAAATTTATGTATTTGAAAAAGGTAAAATGCTATTTATAGCCAACAAAGATAGTCATAAATATCATCCTGCTGCAAGGTTACTCGGAGATGAAGAAGATATAAAGATATTGACAGAAGCATTAAAACAGAAAGAAAGAATTAAGAGAGAAGTTATAAATGAATTTAAAGAAATAATAAAATTAGGGAACACTTATTCGAATGACAATATTCAAAATTCAACGTATAATATTAAAAATACAAATAAAACAAAAAAATTAACTGAAAATGAGAGAAAAATTAAAGCTATGAAAGAATATATGAAATTAATTGGATATAAATCTTTCGCAAATCCTGTTGAAGAATTATTAAAAAAAGGAGTCAGTTAAATAAAAAACCTCTGCAAGAGAGCAGCTTGCAGAGGTTTAATTAAGAAGACTCCTATTAAATAATAATATAAAAACAAAAAAAGGAGTCAAAATGCAAAACAAAATTAGTCAAATGCTTACAGAACAGCAAGATGAAAGACAAAAGTCTGTTCTGCATAAGTTAAGAGACTTTCTTGAAAGAAAAGATATTTCAATTAACAAAGTTGCAAAGCAAATTGGTTATAGTGCTGCTGTAATATCAACTTATCTTCAGGGCAAATATCCAGGTGATGTTCAAAAACTTGAATGGGCTATTGCATCATTTCTTATGAGACAAGAAGAAATAGAAGCAATGCCAAAAGAATTAATACCATTCTGCCCAATAACAAATGCTGATATTGTATTTCAAATTGCAAGGACATGCCATCTGGAACAAGAAATTGGAGTATTAGTAGGTGAAGCAGGAACAGGAAAGACAAAAGCAGCAAAAGAATATTCAAAACAAAATCCAGATGTAATATTTATTGAGGCAGATTTATCATTTACAACAAAAGTATTCTTTCGTGAACTTCATAAGAAATTAGGCATGGATGGAAATGGAGGAATATATGATTTATTTACTGATTGTATTGAGAAATTAGCAGATTCAAATCGTTTAATTATTATTGATGAAGCAGAAAATCTCCCATATAGAGCATTAGATATGGTTCGTAGACTTTATGATAAAGCTAATGTTGGAATTTTACTTATTGGATTACCAAGATTAATAGCAAATCTTAGAGGGAAGCGAGGTGAATTCAAGCAGTTATATTCGAGAGTTGGGATAGTAATGACTCTTGATGAATTCTCTGAAGCAGATACTAAATTAATTGTTCAAACAATATTTCCTAATACTAACGGATTATTCAAAACATTTCACGAATTGGCAAAAGGTAACGGCAGAAAGCTCGAAAAATTAATATTAAGAACCAGTAGAGCTGCACGAAGTGGTAAACGAGATATAACAGATAGATTAGTTAAGAGTGCAGCGGAGGTGTTGTTATTATGATATATGTAACTAAACATGCTCAACGACAATATAAAAGAAGAATAGCTCAAAACGAAATTGATAATAAAATTACAATTAAATTAATACGAGACATAATAAAAGAAAGCAAATATATAAGTGATAATAAGCAAGGCATATTATTAAGGAACGAAGATTTAATGATAGAATCAATAATAAAAGACAGAAAAGTAATAACAATTTACCCAATTAAAAAAAAGGTGATGAAATGACTATAAAAATTTTATCTCAATTACTAATGGAAATTATACCAGAAGCAAATAATGCTTATGAAGCAATTGATATTTACTCAACAAGATTATATAAGAGAATAAAATTAAAAGACGAAGCCAATATAGATGCCAGAGATGATATTGACCTTTACTTGTATTTAAATGCATACAGAACAGAAATAGCAGAAAGAACATATCAACAATATATAAAAGGAGAAATAAAATGATGTTCATAATTGGAATTATGATTGGTATTATCATAGGAATAGTAATGGCATGTTTGATAATTATTTCAGAATTAAAGAAAAAAAATAAAAATAATAAGGAGTAATATGAAAGCATTAAAATTATATGCAAAATACTATATAAAAATGAAGGCAATGGATGAAATCTTAAAAGATTTGCATCCATTAGTATTGCGAGAGCTTAAAAAATTTCCTGAAGGAAAAGCAGATTATGAAGGAGTAGAATTTCATTTAACAAAGAAAACAGAAAAAAAATATGATGACTCAATAGAAGAACAATTAAAAGAACTGAGAGAAAAAATAAATGAAATAAAATTAACAGCAGAAGAAAATGGCAAAGTAATAATAATCGAAAAAGAAACATTTGATGCTTCAATACCAAGAAGTTCAAAAAACAATATATTATCAAAAGTAAAAGAATATAAAAAACACTTCGTAATGGAGGATTAAAAATGATTTCAAAAGCAGTTAAATCACATTGGAAATTGGCTTACAGGACAATTAAAAAAGCAATTAAAGTAACCTTAATTGATATGAAACAAGTATTAATTGCAAAAAAATATAGTTTTAAGATTGCAGATGATTTAGAAAGACAAAGATATTTTTATCAATTAAGTGAAAAATATGGGGAAACATATTCATCAATTATAAAAAATTATAAAGGCTAAAATATGCGTGGAAAACATTCTAAAATATTAGATGAGGCAACAAAAAAATATCTTAATAAGGAAAAAACAAGGAAAGAATTAATTAAAGAATATAGAATACATCCGCAAACATTATATAATCATTTAGTCTATAAATTGAAAATTGAATTATGGGATAAAAGAAAAGACAGAACTAAAATATCATGCAAAGCGAATAAAAAATATTATAATATTAAAGAATTTAATCAACATATCATGTTCAATTATAATAAGTAATTAAATTTATTTAAGAATGGAAAATGAAGATACGAGAAGGATATTATAGTGAAAAGATAAGAAATATTGCATATGCCGAGCAACTTGATAAGCTCGGCAATATGCAGCGCAAGGTTTATGATATAATAAAAAAATATGGACCTTGCAGTACAGAATTTATTGCTATTACACTGAATTGTTACCCTCATCAAATAACGCCAAGAGTAAAAGAATTAAGGGAAATGAGACTTGTAGAATTTTATGATGTTGGTATTAGTCCTACAAGCGGGAAAGCAGTCAGTTTATGGAAATGCACAAAATTAAATGACCAATATAGATTACCATTATAAAATGGAAATTACAAAAGGACAAATAGCGAAATTGCATATATTAAAGCAGCAATTAAGACTTAGTGAAGAAGAATATGGAGCTGCTTTAGAAAGTTTTGGAGTTAGTAGTTCAAAAGATTTAACTTATGAGCAAGCTGCTTATTTGATAAAGAAATTAAATGAATTATTGCCAAAGGAATTAAGAAATGAGTCTCAACATAAAAACATAATTAAAAAATATGATGAGCTTGGAATAAGATATAATGAACAATTAAAAGAACACTACGCAACTCCAAAACAACTTAGAATGATAGAAGCGATGTGGATGACATCGCCTCGAGTTGAACATAAAACAGAAGAAGCATTATTAAAATTTATCAAACGAATTACAAATAAAGATAGAATGGAATGGTTATTAATAAGTGATATAAGAAAAATTGTAAAAGCTATTCAAAGTTTATAAATATATTCAATACTAAAATAGAAGGAATTTATATTGAAATTTACTAAAGAAGATGCTCAAGCTATAATGAATGATTGGAATGTAATCTGGAAAGATTTAGATAATATTATAAAAGATGAATTTAAAAGAGCAAAAAAAATATTAAAAGAACATAAAAAAAGAAATTCAAAATTGATTAGAAACAACAATAGAAATTTGTAAAAGAATTTGAATATTTAGAAAAATTGAGGCCTAATTTAATAAATTAATCATATATGGATTGGATTAAAGAAATAAATTATAAAAAATATCTTACAGGAGATCTTAAAGATTTAGAAGAAATCGTAGGGATTGATTTATTCATTAAGATAATGGAAAGATTTTCCAAGACAGCTATATATTTTTCAGAAAAGCCTTTAATGGAGATGAAGCAAGAATATATACGAAAAAAATATGGGGAAATAAAAGAGAAAGAAATTGCAAGGAAACTTGGAGTAAGTGAAAGATTAGTTTATAAAATTGGGTCTCAAAGATATATACCAAAAAATCAGATGGATTTATTTGGGAAAGAAGATGGAAAATGAATTTAAATCACCTAAAATAATTGAATTACTCAAAAACAAATTAAGCAGCAATAGAGAATTAATGTTATCTATTGCAGAAACCATGAGGGTTGCTGTTTTAAAAAATTTTGAAACTGAAGGTGCAAGATTAGGGATTAAATGGCAAAAACTTGCATCTTCAACTATTAAGCAGCGATTGTCAAAAGGATATTGGCCAGGTAAAATATTGCAAAGAACAGGACAGCTAAAAAAATCACTAATATCAAATGCAGATAATAATTCCGCAATTGTTTCAACTAATTTAATTTATGCAGCAATACATCAATATGGTGGATGGATACATAAGAGTTCGCTGAAAACTTATCTTAGAAAAAAACGAGAAGGCAAAGAAGTCAGAAAGTTAAATAATAAGATGAGCAGTTTTTATATACCGGCAAGGCCATTTTTAAAATTGACTGAGTCAGATTTAGATAAAATTAAGAATAGAATTATAAAAGAATTAGTTAAGTAATTACATCTTTTTTATAAATTTGTCTAAGATCATTATCCCATTTTGAAATATCCGGCTGATATTCTACTTTACCAGGATTATAATCCCAGCCATCATCTATCTTAAAAGATTTAGGAAGCTGAGTAGATTTTTCTAATTTTATTCCCATTTCTTTTATATCATTATCATCAAGAGGTATTACGGTACATCGGCAATTCCATCCATTAGGTGGGTAAATTTTATTCCAAATAGGGTCGTCTGCTCTAAATATTTTACCATGTAGTGCACGATGTGAAGGTCTAGTTCTGCTATCAAGTACAGCATTATACATCCAATATGGTCTCTCATTAATATTATCTATCATATTTTTATAATGTCCAATAGAATAAGCAACATTAATATTAGTGCGATAAATTGTTTTAAGTCTCCAGGGTGAGCCAAGTTGGACCTCTTTTTCCGGGTCTATATTAGGAGGTAAAGGGAAATCACTTGGGACATCTTTTGCTTTAACTTTGCCCCACCAGCCTTTAGCTTTAAGTATAGGTTTTATATTTTCTTGAAATTGCTGAAATGTTATTCCTTCTTTGATTGCTTTTTCAATTTCATTTCTAATATCTTGTAATATATCAAGTTTCATTGCTTTTGCAACTGTAAATGCTTTTGAATGAGCTTCTTTCCAAACTTCCCGCCAATTCCAAGAGAATTTATAACCTTTATTTTTATACCATTGAATAATTTCTTCTGGTTTTAATCCAATTAATAATTTTATATCTAATTCTGGCATGTTTTTTACTGATTTTAAGTGTTTGAATATTTTAAGGATTATAAATTTGAAATTCTCCCATTAATTTCGGAAATAAATATCAATTTAGTTAATAATTGTTCTAATTGATTTGTATTCATAGCAGGGTATAATTTAGCAAGATTTTCCATTATTACTTCATAAGATTCTCCCTTTTCAATTAATAATAGGATAGGTTTTAAAGCAGCTTCAATTTGTAATTGAAGTAATTTATCAGGGAGTTGTTCTATTAATTTTGAAATATCATTATTTTCATTTGAATCACTAAATTCTGATGAAGTAATATTTTCATTATTAATTTCAAAATCTTCTTCACTCAAATTATAATTTTTTATATAATAAATCTTAGTAAATTTAATCCCTGTTTTTGTTAATATCTCATCTCGTTCTGCTAACAATTTATCTACATCTTCTTCTTTATAAAGAATGAATTTTGGCTTTTCATTTGAGTTAAAATTAACTAAGTAAATAAGATCAATCAGACGATTAAATAATTTTTCAACAATTTTTTTATCAGCTTTTATAACTCTATTGAGCATATCAGCCATTGTTAATGATGCGGCGTATGTGCCTTTATCTTGAACTTCTGTAGTAAGAGTCTGTGTTAAAATTGCCTTGCTTATTTCATTATTTTGGAAATTCATTAATGCTTGAAAGATTTCAGATGAAGAAGATTTTTGAGCTTCCTGAATATCAATAGAGCTATCATCAGGAATAACCGCAACCGCATCCTGAATCATATTTTCAAGGGAAGTTAAAAGATTATCAATATCTGTTTGAGCAGAACCACGAGGGAGCTTACCAATTAAAAAGGGCTGACCATATTTTTCAGTGAAAGTAATCCAGAATTTAAGTCCGCCTCTTTTAAAAGTAACTGGCCAGAAGCAACGAGATAGAACACGTTCGCCATAAGGATTCATATAAGTTGGTTTATGCTGCAATAAAATGAACTTAAGCGGATCCGCTGGTATGCCATCAAAAGTTAAAGATAATAAATTCTTCCTGAGCATTAATTGATTTTGTTGGTTAAAGTAAAACCATTCTTGCGGTTTTTCTTCAATGCGGTCCGGAATTAGGTAATTTCCTTGTTTTTTCCAGACGATTTCAAATACAGTAAAGCCGAATAATGGAGTATTAAGAGCCTGGTCAATTATATTTTCAATATCAAGATTATTAAAAATATCTTTTACTAGTTCATATTCAGATTGTTGGGAGTTTTGTATTTGTAATTCCCAATCCATTGATAAAGTTCCGCTTTTGCGCTGCTGAACTGTAGAATAAAGATGTGGATCTGTAAGCAGCTCACGATAGACAATTATATCTTTACCTATTTTTTTGAGAATTGGATCGGGGTCTGGGAGCATATTCCAGTAATTAACTATTTTATCAAAACTTTGTCTAACGGCTATTTCTGATGTTAGTTGTTTTGTATCCATATAAACTCCAGTTCAATTTTCAATATTCAATATTCAATTTCTAATATACTATTCTCATTTTTCAGAAATTGTTAATTAGTTCATAAGATTGCCTTTTCATTTTAGACTTTACAAATGCTGGGGCTGATGAATCTTTTGCAGCATAACAGCATAAAGCTAAAGCCCAGAATCTGTCAGCGTGACCGCTAACTTCAGATTGCTGAACATCAAATCTTATATTATTTGATGCAGTAGTAATCTTACGCACTGAATGTAAATCTTCTCTTATATTTTTATCTGGCGGAATAAAAATTTGTCTATCTTCAATAAGTCGTAATAGATTATAAGCAAGTTCTTCTTTAACTTTCCCTGTAAATGTTATTGGTTCAACTCTATATCTACCAAAGCGATCTTGTGCTTCTTCGGCAAGCTGCATACCTAAGCCAGTTGCATCAATACAAGCTCTGCGGAACTTTGGCAGCGAAAGATAAGTAAATAATATTTCTTTTTGCTGCTTAAATGGTGCTCGTTCAAGTTCAATTACTTTGCGAGTAAAGAGAAATTTTTCAATCTCTTCAATAATCCAGATAACAGTTAAGTCTTTTTTGCGTCCAATGTCAACTCCAATAAAGAGATTTCCTGAATCGTGAGAAGCAAAGTTATCAATCAAAATTTTATCCCTTTCAATTGAGAAGATTTGTTCATATGATAAGAATGAAGTTGCTTCGTCAACTGGTGTGCAGCAATATTCTTCAAGCCAGGTTGTACGATCAAAAGAATTTTCTTCTTGTTCTCTTAACCAATCATCTCTTTCCTGTTTTGTAGTTTTTCGTTTATAAATTTTATCAACTAAACCTTGTTCAACTGCATCAAAGATTGTAGTTGTATGCAAAGACCAATTTAGCTTCCCGGATTTAATTGATTCAATAAATTTATAAAATAAAGTTTGTTTACCATGATGAGTAGATAAGATACGAAGTGGGAATCCCCAGGTAATTACTGGTTTGGCAGCTTTCCACAAAGCAATAGAATCATTATGAAAAGCAAATTCATCAAGTACAACTTTACCGCCTTTTGAGCGAAAAGCTTTCGGATTACTTGAAAGAGCATTAATTCTACTCCCATTAGTAAATTCAATTGTAAATGTCTTAATTGATTTGTCGGATTCTAATACTTCCTCACCTAAATCTCTTGCCCCTTTGTCAAATAATTTTGCCCATTGAGCACAATAAAGTATATATTCTTTTGCAGCTGATTCATCAGCAGATGAGAACCAGACAGCTGGAACTTTCTTAAGCACAACATCACGAACATCTTCATAAGCCTGTACATATGTTGCACCTATACGTCTAGATTTTTCCCAGATTTTAATTTGGCTATTATCTTGCAGCCATCTGATTTGATAAGGCAGAAAATATTTTAATTCTTGTTTTTGTTCTTTAATCATTTTTCAGCACTTTTCACAAAAAATGAGAAATTTTATCAGTTGTTTTGAGAAAATTTATCTTATTCAACTTACTCATCGTTGTTCAAGTTGTT
>Ga0078972_1015608_pt1 | contig 11568 bp, 10 predicted proteins | sample YelNatPaOPGAMG01_FD_67568 | JGI IMG/M metagenome (GOLD analysis project Ga0078972, IMG submission 67568) | Hot spring thermophilic microbial communities from Obsidian Pool, Yellowstone National Park, USA - OP-RAMG-01 (SPADES assembly) (version 2) | ecosystem: Environmental > Aquatic > Thermal...
TCCTTCTCCAGGTTATTGTGCCATCTTTAACATTCGCTGCAACAATTCAGGCAATTGCAGTAACTGGAGCAGAACCAGTTTTCTGTGATGTTGAGCCCGATACATTGAACATTGATACTGATGATGCCAGGAGAAGGATTACTGAAAGAACAAAGGCAATTGTACCTGTTCATTACAGGGGGTATCCCTGTGATATGGAAAAGATTGAAAACATTGCAAAAAAGAATAATATACGGATTGTTGAAGATGCTGCCCATGCCTTTGGCTCAAGGTATAAAGGTAAAAAAATTGGTTCATTCGGGGATATTACCTGTTTTAGTTTTGACCCGATTAAGATTATCACATGCGGAGAAGGAGGGGCAATTGCAACAAATAATGATGAAGTAGCAGTGCTCGCACAGAAGGGAAGAATTCTTGGTATCAGTAAAGATACATGGTCAAGATATAGACATGAAAGAGTATGGTTTTATGATGTGGAGATGATTGGATTCAGATATCATATGAGTAATATTAATGCAGCAATCGGGATGGTTCAGTTAAAAAAGTTTGATGAGTTTTTAAAAAGAAGGATAGAAATTGTGAAGTTGTATGATGAAAATTTAAAAAATATTGAGGGAGTGAAACTGCTGAAAACTGATTATGACTCAATGGCTCCTTTTTGTTATATCATCCGGGCACAGAAACGAGATAAACTTATGCAATTTCTAAAAGAAAATTCCATTGATACAGGTATTCATTATATTCCTAATCATCAACAAACATTTTTTTCAAAATATTCAACTTCATTGCCTGTTACTGAAAAAATTTTTGAAGAAATCCTTACACTTCCACTTTATTATCAGTTGAAGGATGAAGAGGTTCTATTGATTTGTGAAAAAATTAAACAGTTTTATTCATAAAAATGAGAGATGTCAGTGTAATTATCCCGGTATATAACGCCAGCAGATTTATCAGGCAAACAATTGAAAGTGTTCTGTTACAAACATTTAAAAATCTGGAGCTAATTATTGTTGATGATGGTTCAACAGATAATTCTCCAGAAATAATAAAAAGTTTTAAAGATTCAAGAATGGTTTTTATCAGGCAAAAAAATAAAGGAGTTTCAGCAGCCCGAAATACAGGAATAACAGCATCAAGTGGAAAATTTATTGCCCTTCTTGACCACGATGATATATGGCTTCCAGAAAAACTTGAAAAACAAATCCCGTTGTTTGAGAAAAATCCTGAAACAGGTCTTGTTTATTCTGACATAGCATATATTGATGCTGAAGGAAAACAGATCTCGGGAATGATGAAACAGTTTGAACGACACAAGGGTTATGTTTTAAGAGAACTTTTTCGGAATGATTTTATACCATGTTTGACAGCTGTTTTTAGAAGGGATGTTGCTAAAAAAACAGGACTTTTCAATAAAAAATATAGAATTGCTGAAGAATATGATTTATTTTTAAGAATAGCGCGTTATTATCAGATTGATTTTGTTGATGAGGTTCTTGCCTGCTACAGGGTTCATGAAACAAACTTAAGCAGGAATGTCATTACGGGCTACCTTGAAAATATTGAAATTCTTGAAACTTTTTATCACAACGTTCCTGAAGTGAAAAATTTTGAAGATGTTGCAAGGGAAAGAATTTCAAAAATGTATTTTATCACAGGCAGAAGATACCAGGTTGAAGAAAAAAATCGTAGAAAGGCGATGGAGATGTTTAAAAAATCTATTTTTTACAGGATCAGTTTCAAGGCAGTTGCTGGCTTTGTTACTGCATTTTTGAGAATTCCTGTTCCAAGAAGATACAGAATTTTAAAAATCTTCTTACCAAAAAATATTTTCGATGCTTATGAAAAATAATTTTTTTAGTAAGGAAAATAAATTTCCAAAGATTATTTTTATAATTTCATCTCCTGGTTGTGGAAGATTGTGGGCATTGAGTGTACTTTTATCAGGACCTTTTGTCATCATATTAAAAAAAATAGCACAATATTATTTAATGTACAGGACAAAACGAAAACCAAAACATCTAAAATTTCCATAAAATGAAAATACTTTTGGACTCTACATTTCCTGGCGGCTATGCCGCTGGACTTGAGGTATGGACACAAAATCTTATTCATTCGCTTGCCGCTATTGATAATATAAATCAGTATGTAATTTTTGGCTTTTTTATGCGAAATTTCAGCCACAGAAAAAAGACTGTAGGTATTCCTGAGCAGGATAATTTTTCTTTATATGTAAGAAAGTTCCCAAGACCTTTTGTGGTATTTTTAGAGGACCATAATATCTCTGTAATTGAGAGGTGCCTGACTTACCAGAATATTGATATTTATCATGGTACAGGATATTTTCTTCCTTGCCTGAAAAAAATAAAGGGAGTTGTCACAATACATGGGCTTGATTTTGCGGAGATGGATACTTACTGGTATAAAGACAAGTGGTACAAGAATGTTTCTCTCTATCTTCGGCGAGCAGATAAGATAATTGCTGTGTCCGAGTATGTTAAAGTATCGCTTATGAGATACTATGGAATACCACAGAGAAAAATTCAGGTAATCTATCCCGGGATTGGGAAAGAGTTTAAGGTGATTGAGAGTAAGAAACATCTTGAAACCTTTAAGGAAAAATTTGGAATTTTACAGCCCTATATCTTAACCGTGGCCACTTCAGCAGAGAGGAAAAATTTAAAAAGAACTCTGGAAGCATTCTCCCTCGTCAAACGTTCACATAGAAACTTAAAACTGATTATAGTAGGAGACAGAGAAGTTATTCAGGTGCCGATACTTCCTTATGTTGAGAAATTGGGTTTGCAGAATGAAGTTTATTTTCCGGGATATCTCAAACCCGAGGAATTGGTGTATCTTTACAATCTGGCTGAGGTTTTTGTTTTTCCATCTTTATATGAAGGATTTGGTTTGCCTGTTCTGGAGGCAATGGCATGTGGCTGTCCGGTGGTAACTTCCAATGTTTCGGCTCTCCCCGAAGTAACAGGAGATGCGGCTATTGTAGTTGACCCGTATAATGTGGAAGAAATAGAATCTGCCCTGACAAGAATTTTATCAGATGACAAATTAAGGGAAGTAATGAAAAAGAAAGGGGAAGCAAGGGCAAAACTATTTTCCTGGAAGAAATGTGCAGAAGAAACACTGGAGGTTTATAGAGAATTAAGTAAATAATAAAAAGTATAACTCGTTCATTTGTATTTTTTGTGTAAAGTATATATAATTAATAAAAATGTTAATTTTACGACATCGGTTCAAAAATCTGTAACTGGATAGAAAAATGAAATATGGACTGTTAAGGAATTTAAAAGATAAGGTTTATTTTTCTGCAAATGATATCTCTGAAATCCTTGGAATAAAGATTAACTCGGCAAAGGTTTTATGTTCCAGATATACAAAAAAAGGTCTGATAATAAAACTTAAAAGAGAATTTTATATCCTGAAAGAAAAATGGGGGATTTTGTCAACTGAAGAGTATTTCAAAATAGGTAATATTCTTCAAGTTCCCTCATACATCTCTTTAATGACTGCATTATCTTACTATGGTATTACGACTCAGATACAGAGAGGTTTTTACGAAAGTATATGCCTTAAAAGAAGCAAGACATACATTATAGATAATATAACTTTTAGTTTTTATAAAATATCTCCTTCATTTTACACTGGGTTTGAAAAAGTAAATGATTTTTTTATTGCAGAGAAAGAAAAGGCATTTCTTGATGCTATTTATCTATCTTCGTTAGGAAGATATAAATTTGATATTCCCTCTATTGATATTGAAAAACTTGATATAGAAAAATTACGGATTTTATTGAATATTTATCCTGAAAGAACAAAAAAAATTATTTCAAAGATATGGAAGATTTAACCAAACTGGAAAGATTTGAAATTGAAGTGCTTGAGTATCTGAATAAAGGGAAGTTTCTTGAAAAATTGGTTTTTCTTGGTGGAACGATGTTAAGGTTATGTTATGGACTTAATAGATTTTCCGTTGACCTTGACTTCTGGATAATAAAAAAGATTGACTTAAAACAATTTTTTGATGACTTAAAAAACTTTCTTGAAAAAAAATACATAATAAAAGATAGCGCTGATAAATTCTTTACAATCATATTTGAGATAGGGTCCCCATTATATCCAAGAAATTTGAAAATTGAAATCAGAAAGGAAGTTAAAAAGATTAAATACGAGAAAAACATCGCATATTCAAAATATTCATCTATTCAGGTGCTTGTTAATACCCTTTCTCTTGAAGATATGATGATGTCCAAGATATTGAGTTTTCTGGATAGAGAAGAGGTCAGGGACTGTTTTGATGTTGAATTTCTCCTTAAAAGAGGTATCCCTCTTCCCTTAAACAAAAAGGTAGCAGGGAAATTTTTAGAAAAAATAGAAAACTTAACAGATAAGGACTATAAGGTAAAACTCGCTTCAATTGTTGAGAAAGATGAAAGAGAATATTATATTAAAAAGAATTTTGAGGTGTTGAAGATGGAGATAAAAAGAATTGTTCTTGCAAAATGATTAAGATATGTTATGTCATAGGGACTCTGGAGATAGGAGGGGCGGAAAAGCAGTTATTGAAGTTAGTAAAAAATATAGACAGAAGAAGATTTTTGCCTGTGGTTATTGCCTTAAGAGGGGGCGCATTAAAAGATGAGTTTGAAAAGGTAGTAAAACTTATTGTGATAGGCAAGAGATGGAAGATAGACCCATTCTTCCTGTTTCGCTTAATCTCCGTTATAAGGAAAGAACAACCTTATATCCTTCATACCTTTATGTTCACCTCTAATACATGGGGACGGATTGCCGGTATTATTGCAGGAGTTCCTGTTCTGATTACTTCTGAAAGGTGCGTTGACATCTGGAAGAGGTGGTATCACAAACTCATAGATAAAATTTTGCTCAGATTTACTTATAAGGTTATAGGCAATTCAAATGCAGTAAAGAAGTTTTATCAGGAAACAGAAGGGATTCCTGCCAATAAAATAACTGTTATCTACAATGGTATTGATTTAGAAGAATTCCAGAATATAGAGCCCTGTAAGATAGAGATTGAAAAAAAAGGCGGTATTGTAGGGACCGGTGGAAGATTTACTGAACAGAAAGGACTTATCTATCTTTTAATGGCTATCCCTGAAGTATTAAAGGTATTCCCTGATACAAAGTTTATATTTGTCGGCGATGGTCCATTAAGAAAGTCATTTGAGGACTTTGCAAAAAGCCACAAAATCTCTGATAGTGTCATATTTACCGGCTATAGAAAAGACATACTTTCTATCTTCTCTCTCTGTGATGTGATTGTTGTCCCCTCTTTGTTTGAAGGTATGTCAAACATTATTCTTGAAGCAATGGCTTTGAAAAAACCCGTGATAGGAACGAATATACCTGAGATTGCTGAATTGATTGAAGATGGTAAAAATGGCTTTCTTGTCTCTTTACAAGATAATGTGAAAGATATAGCAGAAAAGATAATATCCCTCCTGAAAAACCCTGATATGAGAAAGGATATGGGAGAAAAAGGGTATAATCTTATAAAGGAAAAATTTTCTCTTGAAAAGATGATAAAAAGATATGAAACACTATACATAGAGACACTACAAGAGAAGGATAAAATATGTGTGCCATATGTGGAATAGTCAATAAAAAGGACAGGGTTGATGAAAAACTTCTCAGGAAGATGACGGATATTATGGACTATAGAGGTCCTGACGAAAGCGGTTTTTTACTAACAGAAACAGTCGGCTTAGGACACAGGCGGCTTAAAATAATAGACCTTCTTACAGGGAAACAACCGTTTTCAAATGAAGACAATACGGTCTTCCTTGTATGTAATGGAGAGGTCTATAACTTTAAGGAATTAAGAAAATCTCTGGAAGAAAAGGGACATAGATTTAAAAGCAATTCCGACAATGAGGTTATATTACACCTGTATGAAGAAAGAGGGACTGATTGTCTGGGTGAGTTAAGGGGTATGTTTGCATTTGCTATATGGGATGAAAGGAGTAAAAAACTTTTCCTTGCAAGAGACAGGATAGGAAAAAAACCACTTGTATATTGTGAGGTTCCAGAGGGTATCATCTTTGCATCAGAGATTAAGTCATTGCTATTACATCCTTCCGTAAAAAAAGAGATAGACCCCTTTGCCCTTGACCTGTTTCTTACCTATCAGGCAGTCCCTGCCCCTTATACAATCTTTAAAGGAATAAGAAAAATTCCAGCCGCACATTATCTTGTGTGGAATGAAGGAGAGATAAAAGATATTGTTAGATACTGGGACATGAACCTTACAGATAAAATAAAGCTAAAAAGTGAATATGAATACACGGAGTTGCTATGGTCAAAACTTGTAGAGGCAACAAAAATACGGATGATAGCAGATGTCCCACTGGGTGCCTTCCTTTCAGGGGGGATTGACTCTTCAACGGTTGTAGGAATTATGAGTTCTCTTTCCAGAACCCCTGTAAAAACATTTTCTATCGGTTTTGATAGAAAGGACTTTGATGAATTAAAGTATGCAAAAATTGTTGCTGATAGATTTTCAACCGAACATCACGAGTTTATAGTAAAGCCGGATATAATAGAAGTTCTACCTCAACTTGTATGGCACTATAATGAGCCATTTGGTGATTCTTCTATGGTACCAACATATTATGTAGCAAGGGAGACAAAAAAGTATGTTACGGTTGCACTCAATGGCGATGGAGGAGATGAAAACCTTGCAGGATATACACGATACTGGCAGATGCTTCTTATGAAAAAGATACACTATGGAATGAATATAACACCTCATAGTATAAAAAAATGGCTTTTAGAGGCACTCCTTGAAGGGTATCAAAAATATCCTGATTCAACCTTTTTCCGTATATGGAAGTGGATGGATGATGCGGAAAGATATGGAGATGCCTATGCATATGGCAGACGGCTTACCTCTTTTTCACCCGAATATAAAAACGAGATATATTCTGACCTTTTTAAGTCAGAGTTACAAAATACAGATGCTTTTACTCCTTTAAAACACTTATGGGAAAGAAGTGGCCCTGTCCATCTTCTTGAAAAGATGATTTATACTGACTTTCACCTCTATCTTGCAGATGTCCTTACTGTAAAGATGGATATTGCCTCAATGTCTAACTCCCTTGAAACCAGAAGCCCATTTCTTGACCATAAGTTTGTGGAGACAATTGCTTCTTTCCCACCAGAACTGAAACTAAAAAGATGGACGCCAAAGTATATATTGAAGAAGAAACTTCAGGGATTCCTACCTGATGAGATACTGCAAAGAGAAAAGATGGGATTTGGATTACCAATAGGGGAGTGGTTCAGGGCTGACCTTAAGGACTATCTTTCTTCCTATCTTCTTTCTGATAGTTTTGCACATAGAGGCTTTTTTAAGTCAGAGGCAGTAAAGGATATGGTTGAGCAGCATATATACGGCGGTAAAAATCATACATCCCGTTTATGGAACCTCCTTGTTTTTGAACTCTGGTACAGAATATTCATAGAAGGGGAGAGGTTGTGAAACTTTCTATAATAATTCCTGTGTATAATGAAAAAGATACCATCCTTAAAGTAATTGATAAGGTTAAAACACTGCCTCTGGAAAAAGAGATAATAGTAGTTGATGATGGAAGCACTGACGGAACAAGGGAAATATTAAAAACAGTTGAAAGTAATAGGATAAAGATAATACTTAAAGAGTGCAACGAAGGGAAGGGGGCAGCAATAAGAAAGGGTTTAGAATATGCAGAAGGGGATTATGTTGTTTTTCAGGACGCTGACCTTGAACTTGAACCATATGATATCTTAAATATGGTGAAGATGATTAATGATAACTCTGGTGTTATATATGGCTCAAGATTTTTGAAGAAACAAAAAATACCTTTCATAAACCTCTTTGCTAATAAATTTCTTACACTTCTTACGAATATCCTTTTTTCTGCTCATATAACTGATATGGAGACCTGTTATAAACTATGTCCGAGGGACCTATTACTTTTTCTTAACCTTCAATCAAATAGTTTTGAGATTGAGCCAGAGATTACCTGCAAGATATTAAAAAGGGGCATCAAAATAAAAGAAGTGCCAGTAACCTACAATCCAAGACGGGCAGGGAAAAAGATAAACTGGAAGGATGGAGTAAAGGCAATCTTTTATCTTTTAAAATACAGGGTTACAGGATGAAGAAAGAAAAACTGTTAATTATAATAATTCTGCCTTTATTGTTCATACTACTTCACTTCTATGGGATAAACTGGGGCGTACAGAGTAAAGAGATATCTTCTCTTGTTTTTGGGAATAATGAGATACTTAGAAAACTAATTCCTGAAATGCTTGAGACACATGAAGAAATACGAGAAATGCAGGTCTACTATGGAGCCCCTTATACATCTGATTACAGGGAAGACGAGATAAAAAAAGTTAAGATAAATGGGGAAAAAAGGATAAAAAAAGATATTATCAATTCCTGCAGGAGTTATATTACCCGTTCTTCAGGCGCTGATGAACAGGCAGTAATAGTAGCCCTTAGCAAGATGCAGCCCCAAAAATTTAGATTTAATCCTCACTTTTATGAATATGGTGGGGTGTACCTTTATCCTATGGGGCTGTTTTTTTATGTGTTATCTAAAATAAAACTGATAACACTTACATCTGATATGTCATTTTATTTCTTAAACCCTGATGAGATGGGTAAGTTATATATCTCTGGCAGAATATTTGGAGCCATAGGGGCACTACTTTCCATTGTAGTATTTTACTTTTTATGCAGAGAGCTATTTACAGATAAAAAACTTGTATATTTTTTAACACTGTTTTATGGAACAGCCCCTGGCTTTGTCCTCTGGTCCCACTACCTGAAGCCATTTTCATATGGACTGCTCTGGTTTCTACTTACCTTATTGGCAGTTGTAAGATTTTATAAATCTAATAGAGAGAAATATCTGTATCTCTCTGCTGTATCTGCCGGCCTTTCCTTCGGGACATTGTTAACCTATGGATATATATACCTGACTATCTTTTTATTTATCCTTTTTTCAGTTAAAGATTATAAATGGAAACTGAAAAATCTATTTCTCACACTTATAATTTTTCTTGCAACATTTTTCATAACCAACCCTTATGTTTTAATATCCTATAAAGAGTTTATACAGGAGTTAGCATATCTACGGAATTACTGGCACAGGGATATATCTGTAAATGCCGTAAAGGTCTTTGTGTTTAATACAATGAGGTATGGACTGGGAACACCTTTATGGTTTACATTACTGATAGGACTTGTCGGGTCTCTTGTTTATAAGCCAGAAAAGATAAACTGGCTGTTTTTTCTTGTGTTTGTGCCTGCATTTTTCTACTTTGCTTTTACAACTGCCCACTGGGTACATTACAGTATCTTCCTTTATCCACTTTTCATAATCTCTGCTGGATTATCCATTTCACGAGTGGGACAGAAAAAAATGATTATCCTGCTTCTCTCAGGTATCGTGATATATACATTTTTATATACCAGTTCTTATGTTAAGATATTAGGTGAAAGGAATATAAGAATAGCGGCAGGGGAGTGGATAAATGAGAATATACCTTCTGGAAGCAAGATTGGTTTACTGGAAGCACCTTCTCCCTGGCGCACTCCACCTTTCCAATTTCTGGATTATAAACTTATCATTTCACAGGAGAGAAATATTATTGAAAAAGAGAAACCAGAATATTTTATTGTAAGTGAGTATCAGTGGTTGAGAGGTCCAGGATATAATGCTATAAAGGACTTTTTATACGATTATGAGGTTGTCCAAAGATTTGAAAAAGAACCGTATTTTTTTGGTATAAGATTTAAACAACCTGATGATATACCCTATGACTGGTGTCATCCAAATCCAGTGATTTTGATATGGAAAAGAAAGACATAACAAAGAAACTACTCTTAATCTTTTTCTTTGCACTGATTATCCGTATTGGCTTTATACTTACACTGAACAATAGTGTAGACGTCTGGGGCGACTGGTGGGATGAACTTGGCTGGAAGGTTGCTACAGGACAGGGCTACTGGGTAAACAATCCCTATTTCCCTGATGGGAAGCCATTTTATTCCTGGAGGGCACCTGGCTTCCCTCTCTTTCTTGCAGGTATATATAAAATCTTTGGCCATAGTTATCTTGCTGCAAAGATTGGCCTTGCTATTTTGAGTTCAATTTCCTGTCTGTTGCTCTTTTTTATCACTTCTCTTCTTGCAGGCGACAAAAAAACAGGTATATGGGCTGCTTTAATATATGCTGTCTATCCTTCCTCCATCTTCTGGACCGGCTATCTTGCACCTGTAACATTAGAGATATTTATATTACTCTTGCTCGTCTTTTTGCTCTTGAAGGCAGAGAAACAGAATAATTACTTCTTTTTTATATTAGCCGGTATATGTACTGGAGTGGGAATCTTAACACGTTCCATATTCATTGTCCTTCTGCCTGTTGTCTTTATATGGCTTGCCATAAAAGACCGTAAGAAACTTCTTTCTTATCTGATTACCTATACAGCAGCAATTATTATAATAATTTCACCATGGACTATCAGAAACTATTATATCCACAAAACATTTGTCCTTACTTCTACAGAAGGTGGTATTGTATGTTATATTGCCAATAATGAAAAGTCACTCTATCAACCATCCGGCTACTGGGACCCAACAGGAAGGTATGAGGAACCAGTAATGAAGGAAATTAAGGGGCTATCTGAAGTTGAAACAGATAGATATTTTTACAGGGCTGCCTTTACATTCATCAAAAATAATCCGCACATTTACTGGAAACTTGTAAAAGACAGGTTTTTCAGGTTCTGGAAGGTAGTCCCACATACCTTTTCAGGACCAGGAGAAAATTATAAATCATATCATATAAAAATTGCCCTGGTTAGTAATCTTCCTATCTTTATTCTGGCAGCAATCGGGTTCTTATTTTCTCTTAAAAGGTGGGATAACTTTCTCCTGCTTTATCTTATTATCATATTCTGGTCTGCACCTATAATACTATTTTTCAAAACAGTTATAAGATACCGCGAGCCACTAATGCCTTTTCTTGTTATATTTGCTGTATCCTCTATAACCAATATAAAAAGTGGAGGAGAGTATGAAAGGAGAAAATATAAATAGAAATGTCTATATTTACCTTACAATTGGTGGATTGCTATGTCTTTTATTAAACTCTCTAGGGTTAGATACTCTCGTTCCTAATAAAAAAGTGAGAGATATTGTTTTTGAAAATGAGAAGAATGTACGGAACAATCTTGCAATATTAGTCAAGGAAAGGGAAATAATAAGATCTATGGTTAAAATTGCTACTGATGAATATTTTCCTGAATATGATATAGAGCAACTATTATCTTTTTATTACAATAAAAAACAACTGTATCTTAAAAGAAATATTGTTAACGGTATGAGGAGCTATCTACTTCGGACGTCAATTCCTGATGAAGGTGTTTTAATAACATTAGAAAGAATGGACCCTAAACAATTTAACTTTAATCCACATTATTTTTCATATGGGGGTTTTTATATTTACTCTGAAGGACTATATCTTGCGATATTAA
>Ga0078972_1015609_pt1 | contig 11568 bp, 12 predicted proteins | sample YelNatPaOPGAMG01_FD_67568 | JGI IMG/M metagenome (GOLD analysis project Ga0078972, IMG submission 67568) | Hot spring thermophilic microbial communities from Obsidian Pool, Yellowstone National Park, USA - OP-RAMG-01 (SPADES assembly) (version 2) | ecosystem: Environmental > Aquatic > Thermal...
GCAACGTGCGCAATTCTGTCGCGGCGACCGTCTCGTTGCGACTGCGCCGCGCTGTGCCACTGGTCCGCAGCTCGGTCCGGGTCAGGCGGGCCAGAGTGTCGTATTGATTTGTGATGTATCCACCGCCGGGCAGGCTGATTGCCACAGGCAGGCTCGAGGCGCTGTCGGCGCGGTACGCGTATGTGAAACTGCCGGCTGTTCCGCCGACTGTCTGCCATCGGCCAGCGGCGTCCCAACTGTTCGTCACCAGGAACTGACCTGTCGGCTGCGCAATTGCCAGTGCCGATCGCAAACCGTACCGGTTGGTCTCGATGACGTCATCGTTTGACCATGGACCGTCTTCGCGGAAAGTGCGCATGTCGTTCCCGAGTACAGCATACGTGTACTTGGTTTGGCCCAGACCGTCAAGCCGGTTTATGAGCCGTTCACAGTTCGGACACTGGGTGAGGGCGCACAGGGCGAGTTGTTAATTGAAGTCTTCGGGTCGGCAAAGCCCGGTGGACTCCCGCACGGTCATCAGTACCACCGGCGCCTGATGATGGCCTTCGAAGAACTTCCCGAACGGTACGGGTATGTCAGTGTGCCGGACCGGATGACAAAAGATGTCGTTATGATTCTGTCCTGCCATGATTCTGTCGCCACTGGCGCAGACTCCCGCGTGCGCAAGGCGAAGGAACCGACCAGATTCGGGGAGTACCGGACCTCGGGTGAGCAAGAGCATGAGCAGGAGCAAGAGTAAGAGAAGTGCACCGACTGGTTCACACCTCGAGAATTGTCATCGCAAACGGCGCAAGAGCTAACAGAGGAGATGGAACCCGCAGTTCGGCGCGGATCGCAAATGCGCCGCCTTGTCGCGGTTCGTTGCGGTCCATCATTACTGTTTTTGCGCGTTTTGCGCCTTGTCGCGGCTATTGTTCCCCTTGGCAAGCCAATTAATGGCCGCGAAAATGCTCATAAGGCGCAAAAGGCAACAAGCGGGCGCCAGTGCGGTCAACTCTCCCCAATTTCACATCTGTGTTCCGCCCCGAATCTGTGTGGCCCCAATCCAAATCTGTTATCCGGTCGGAATCTTTGAGAATTGCGCACACAGATTCAAGGCGGAGCACAGATTGAGAATGTCGGGTTTGAACGATTAAGACAACGAGCCTAGCACAATATCCATTTTCTCCAATCGTTGGTAGGGTCGAGCACCAAAAGATTTCAGTGGTTAACCACTGCTGAGGGATCAATCCGTGATCACCTTGCACTGAGAGATATTCCCGTTTGTGTCGATTCTCAAAACCAGCCACTTAAAGTCCAAGGCACCAACGAACCCTCGCACATCCGGGCCAAGCCAATACCCCATATCCCAGTCTCCGAATCCCTCTTTGCACCTAACATCCGGCTCGCCAAGAAGGTCTTTTACTTGGGACACATGCAGGCCAACAAGCGGGTGGCGGCGAAGCAAGTCGGCTACCATTCTGTCCCGTCTCGCGCTCAAAATATCCCGGCTGCAAAACGCGGCTCGACTGTCCTGCTTCCAAGCTGCTGAATCGAAAGGCATGGGCCAACTTCTGAAGTACAGTTCGTGGATTGTCAGCGAGCACGTCACAATGACAGCAAGTAGCGTCATCGGCCTTAACGCATGCAACAAGTAAGCCAGCTTCGATCGACTCCCGATCATACCTTTCGATACTTGCACTTGCCACCGGCGAGCCAAGTTAGACCATATCCTAATCACTGCCCGGGGCGCGTCCGTTGGCCGTATCGGCGCGGCCAGCCTCAATCTCACGTCTGCAGCACTCGATCACCAAAGTGAGTGCTACACTCCCGCTCAAACGGTAAGCTCTCGCTGGCCCGATAACCCACCCTGAATCAGCGTTGGGCCCCGAACAGCCGGCGCAACGACGACCTATGCGGTTGTTATTCTTTGCCCGCAGCCCTTCGCGATATGTTTGGGCGTGCTCGTTTTGCCAATCCTCCCTTTTCGTGCCTAAGCATTCGGCGGTTTCACAACTGGTGAGTCCTGCCAAAACAGCAGAGGCCACGCAGTGCCGCATAGCAGCGTGTTGATTGCGACCTGCGGAGCCCGGGTAATGGGCATCTGCAATTGCCATACCAAGTGCCTGCGCAGAGCTGGCCTTGTGTAAGTCGTTCGGACCCGTCCCACATTCGCACATGAGGTAAACCGCAAGGCTCGTTGTGGCGACCATTTCCAAGCCAGCGGGGTCTATGCTGTTCAATGGTTTGTTTCGCAGATACTCATACGCATTCCCTGTCTCCCCAACAGCAGGTGCCTGGTTGCGATTGAGTAACGGCCAAAACCCGGCATCCTCGATCAAATCCCTATTCAGCCACCTCTGCAAGTACGGCTCATAGAACCTATACCCGTAATAATACAACCCGCTTGTTGCAGATGAACTCAGGAATGACACCCACGGCTTGCTCGAAAACCGCATCACGTTCGACGTCAACAACGTTCCCGTGCCCGACAAGTACCGCCCGTACGGATCATAAATGTAACTTGCCTGCAGTGTGCCCCCACTGTTCACCAGGGCCGTCACATTCCCATTCCCGTCCGAGTGATAAAAGTTGTGATAAGCCCAACTGCCTGAACTGTATCCGTGACTCCGGGCCAGCAAACCGCCAATCCCACCAGCACCGTCAACAGTCCCGCTCAAATCGCGCCCCCCAGTGTATGTCACAGTCGGAACGTTCCCAGCGTCCCGCTCCTGCACAATCAACATCCCATCGTACAAATACCGCGTCTCACCTCCGCTCCCGTACCATCCATCGCCGGACCAAATGTAGTTGCGCTTGATCCGCATCCGCCCCTGCCCGTCATACACAAACTCAACCTTGAACCTGTACGACTCGGGTGTGTAATACGTGTCGGTCTGTACACAGGTCAGCCGGTTCTCGTGGTCGTACGTGTAATACAGCTCTTTCCACGGGATGTTCCCCGACGCAGTCCTGCTCACCAGATTCCCCCGCTGATCATACGTCGGGGCCGAATCACCGGCCAAGCCGCTTAATTTGGCAACTGCCTTATGGGGCTCGCGAGCGGCACGCTCTTCGGACATTTCGTCACACTTTGCGAAGGGCCGGACTTGTAACTGCAGTTCTGACCGGTTACTTGCGTCCCATCGGCGCAGCCTTGGCTCAATCAGCATCTGGCTTGGAAATGTCGCCGTCTGCATAAATTCGCACAACCAGCCCGTTGGAGTAGCCTGTCTGGAACGCTATGATATGATCGGTGGGCAATGGCATCTCCAGCCCGGCGCAAGGATAAACATAGCGTTTCAAATCAATCCGCGTAGGCAAAAACTCCGGCTTGAGTTCTTCGAGCGACCGCGGCCATCGGCCCCCGTGAGCCTCTCTGTAAAGGCGTAATGCGCCAGCTACGATTCTTGCCTCAACTTCGTCTATGGTTAATTTTTCATAGTGAGGAGGCGGCGAAATGATACCCCATGCGATCAGGGCAAGCACGAACAAGCTCACTGCCCCGCCTAACAGTGCCAGCAAGTTTCTCACTAGACTGAAGATTCTCATACCGATTGTCTCTAGGACATCAGTGGTTATGTGTCAGCGGACGGTCAAAAGGGACCACCTTGGGTCGAAATGCGGTCCTTTTTGAAGTGACCGGTGACAGGCCAGCCTGCCTTCGGTTCGGCAGTGCGATCCCACAGAGAAAAACACGGCTTCCCGAGAAGAACGCGGGACATTGACCCAGCTTGCGGAATTGCTGTGTAGTATGGGTCAGTCTGGACACTGGTGAGCCGTTTCTGGTAAATGTGACCGCGATAAAGATCTTTTCGCGCCCCACGACCGGCGATTTTCCTGACAGGAGTCTCGCTTGGTGCCGCTTGAGCAAACGCGGTATGGCATAATCTCATCGTGCGCAATGGATTCATACTTTGAACGTTTGGTTTGCGAGGTAAAGGGCAAGCAGCATGAACATGAGCCAAAAAGTCGACTGAACTGCTGCAGCCGCGCCAAACCATCCAATGACGGCAAAGGAAGACTCTTTCCGCGCGATAATGGAAACACCCCAAATTACCATGAGGAACGATGTGATCCATACATATTTGTAGGCCCCTGCGAAAAGCTCTGTGATAGCTGGTGGCAGACGCCCACTTGTGGCCCAGAGACTGCGTGTGAACTCAGCGTCGGCAACCGCGTATACTCCGGACACTATCATGAACGTGCATAGGACAACAGCCACGACAAATGGGAGCGCTTGTTCACGATTCAAGACCAACATAAGCATTTACTTTCCAGTGCAGCATTCGACCACTTCTTTGCTTTCCGGCGGGAGGTGGCTGTTTGAACCCAATGGGTTCATAGGACTCTCAGGACCTGCTGCCACAGTGTATATCACCACTCTTTTACATTTCCCTGAGTCGCACAAGGCTTTTGCTAGTTTTCTGGCGGCCGCAATCGCCTCGTCGAGGTGTTTGGCGAACATCAAATCTGGGTGCCACCTCGCACTAGGTCCAGAGTGCAGATCCTCAACTGTAGAGGGGGCTCCAGGAATGTGGCGGCCCTTCCTCCTTATTCTTTGGTTCGTTGATTCATCACCGCACCCAACGAAATGCCCGAAGGAAAATGGACCATTGAAAACAAATCTGTGCGGGTTCTGCAAGCTTCCGTGTCCATAAAGAATCACGATTTCGCAGTTGTCCACGATAATATCACTTGATCCCCTCGAATTCTGGCGTTCTTCATACAGTCCCCATGCATCAACGCTGCGCATGGGATCGTTCGCCACAAAGAGGTAGAGGTTAAATGGAGTCGATTCATCGACCTGATCCCTATTCAACCACCTCTGCAGGTACGGGTCATAGAACCGGTACCCGTAGTAATAGAGGCCACTTGTCGCAGATGAACTCAGGAATGACACCCACGGCTTGCTCGAGAACCGCATCACATTCGACGTCAACAACGTTCCCGTGCCCGACAAGTACCGCCCGTACGGATCATAAATGTAACTGGCCTGTAATGTCCCGCTGCTGTTGACCAGGGCCGTTACATTGCCGTTGCCGTCCGAGTGATAAAAGTTGTGGTATGTCCAACTGCCCGAACTGTATCCGTGACTCCGGGCCAGCAAACCGCCAATCCCACCAGCACCGTCAACAGTCCCGCTCAAATCGCGCCCCCGAGTGTATGTCACAGTCGGAACGTTCCCAGCGTCCCGCTCCTGCACAATCAACATCCCATCGTACAAATACCGCGTCTCACCTCCGCTCCCGTACCATCCATCGCCGGACCAAATGTAGTTGCGCTTGATCCGCATCCGCCCCTGCCCGTCATACACAAACTCAACCTTGAACCTGTACGACTCGGGTGTGTAATACGTGTCGGTCTGCACACAGGTCAGCCGGTTCTCGTGGTCGTACGTGTGATACAGCTCTTTCCACGGGATGTTTCCCGATGCAGCCCTGGTTACCAGATTCCCCCGCCGATCATATGCCGGAGTCGAATCGGGGATCGAGGTCAACTGATTGAGCGCGTTCACTGTGAATGTCTCGACCGTGGTGTTGTTTGTGCGTTTGTTCAGGTTCTGTGCCGGGTCGTATCCGTAACTCCATTTCTGGCTGGTGACGGGTGTGCCGTCCGGTTTGTATGTCCATGCCTTGACCAGTTGGCCGGCAGGGTCGTACTCGGCGGTGATGTAACCGTTGTATGTTGAGAGCGCGCTGTTGGTCCGACCGATCAGAGTCCGCTGGTGTGCCAGGTTGTACTGGTAACCATATCCGTTGAGGATCCAGCCGCCACTGGTCCGCAGGTGATTTCTAGTGTGGCTGTTCGGACCTTCCGGAGCGCTCATGGCGATTTTGTTCCCTGGGTGCAGGATTACTCGTTTCATCTTCAGGCGGTCTAATATCAGGTCCTCGGGGAAAAAATCTGAACTGCCCCGTGAGTGCCATGGTGAGTGCGACGCCTACTGCCATTCCACCAAGAAAGAGGCGGAGTGTTTCTATAAAGTGGATGAGAGGATACCCTACAGGCTCATGTGTTATTGGGATGCGGGTAAGAATGGTTAGCACTGCCCAAGTGGCCATCACAGAAAATAGTACCATGAATATGCGCCTTCTGAGCTTAGTTATACCGGCTGAAGACGCTAGTCCGAAGTATGTTATCAGACTCGCTGAGCACAAAAGGACCACAACAGGCCCAACTATTGAATTGCTCACACCGAGAATCATACCTGGAATCGTCCTTCTAGAGCCTCAGTCTGACAAACGTTCAGTTGATCGCTCTGGAATTCTCTGCAGAGGCTGGAAAGCGAATGGTCAGCCCCGTAGACTTCCGCCGCGGAAAATCTCCCGCGTGCTGGCCTCAGAGGCGGCCGCGGTGGCCTGTGGTGCCGATGTGGGTCACAAGGATCAGCAAAAGGAGGTGCTCTGATGGGACAAAGAGAGGGTTCTGGTGGTTGCACAGGGTCCGGGTCCGGCTCGTGCTCGTGCGGATGTCGCAGTTTGCCTGGAAACTCAAATGGCTCTGTCGCTCGCTCGTACAAGTCGATCAGTATCGTCGCGATACACACCCCCGTGACTACCAACACGCCGATCTCGATTATCGTCACCTCACCATAACCGTCTGAACCGGTCAACGGGTTGTTGCTTACGAAGCAATAAAGGTTGTTTCCGCCAGCTTCCTCAAGAGGGTCCCGTAGAATCCACCTCTGCAAATACGGGTCATAGAACCTGTAGCCGTAATAATAGAGCCCGCTTGTGGCTGCACCTTGAAATCCAATCCACGGCTTGCTCGAGAACCGCATCACATTCGACGTCAACAGCGTTCCCGTGCTCGACAGGTACCGCCCGTACGGATCGTAAGTGTAACTGGCCTGTAATGTGCCGCCGCTGTTCACCAGGGCCGTTACATTGCCGTTGCCGTCCGAGTGATAGAAGTTGTGGTACGTCCAACTGCCCGAACCGTATCCGTGACTCCGGGCCAACAAACCGCCAATCCCGCCTGCGCCCTCAATCGTTCCGCTCAAATCACGCCCGCGAGTGTATGTCACAGTCGGAACGTTCCCAGCGTCCCGCTCCTGCACACTCAACATCCCATCGTACAAATACCGCGCCTCACCTCCGCTCCCGTACCATCCATCGCCGGACCAAATGTAGTTGCGCTTGATCCGCATCCGCCCCTGCCCGTCATACACAAACTCAACCTTGAACCTGTAAGACTCCGGCGTGTAATACGTGTCTGTCTGCACACACGTCAGCCGGTTCTCGTGATCGTAAGTGTATGTCCAAATCCTCATGCCGGCGAGGACGAGGCTGGCCAAGTTGCCCCTTTTGTCATAGGCCGGAGTCGAGTCGGGAATGCTCGGCAACCGGTTCAGGACGTTGACGTTCAATAACGGTTCGGGTCTCGAACCGCGAATGAACACCAACAGACGCGAATGGATTGAGAAAGCTCCGTAGTTCGTACGCCGGGCAACGACCGCATTCGCGTGGATTCCCGTGCATTGGCGGTTGACCGCAATGGGCACGGCGGCAAGTGTCTCGACGGTCGTGTTTGTCCATCTGGTGTTTCTATTTCTACGGGCAGGAACGGGCAGTATCCCTGCTGCTGCAAACGCAGGACACTGCACCGCCTGAAGGCGGAGCTCTGACGCGCAACGGGCCAAAAGGCGTCGCGGGTCAGGGCGCGTCCCGTCTCGGCAGAGTTCCGTGTTTGAGCGGATTACCCCAATTCTGTGTATCTGCTCCACCCTCTCGGCTGGGCGACGAAGTCGCCACGGACAGCGCGGCGCGGGAGCGTACGGTCCATGCAACGTGCGCAATTCTGTCGCGGCGACCGTCTCGTTGCGACTGCGCCGCGCTGTGCCACTGGTCCGCAGCTCGGTCCGGGTCAGGCGGGCCAGAGTGTCGTATTGATTTGTGATGTATCCACCGCCGGGCAGGCTGATTGCCACAGGCAGGCTCGAGGCGCTGTCGGCGCGGTACGCGTATGTGAAACTGCCGGCTGTTCCGCCGACCGCTGACCACCGGCCTGCACTGTCCCACGCGTTTGTCACAAGAAACTGTCCGCTTGGCTGAGCAATGGCCAGTGCAGAGCGCAAACCGTACCGGTTGGTCACGATCACATCATCGTTTGACCATGGACCGTCTTCGCGGAAAGTGCGCATGTCGTTCCCGAGTACAGCATACGTGTACTTGGTTTGGCCCAGACCGTCAAGCCTGTTTGTGAGGCGATTGAGCGCGTCGAACTGGTTTGTGACTGATGGGGTCCCGGCAGGATAGTTGATCTGCGTCAGATTGCCCACTGCGTCGTAGGCGTATGTGGTCGTGTAACCGTTTGTGCTCGAACCGGTGCCAGTGCCGCTGGGGGCGCGGGTGAGCCGCAGTGCGGTTAGGACCAAAGCATCTCGTTCAGATCGAAAGTAGTGCGTGTGATTGACCCCGCCGAAAGGCTCCATCGGTCGATTGTTAGCTCCGTTTTCCTACCGCTGGTGCTGAGCCCCGGGGCTTCTGGAAAACGCCGAGACGGGTGTCGCAAACGGCTTTGCGAGCAGTCCGACGGAAGAACTTTGGCAGCGTATGCTGCGCCGAGCACCTTTGTGGAGCGGTTTTTGGACCTGAAAAGTCCATGGTGTCGTCCTCTCATCGTTTATCGCGGGATTGGGAACGCAATTGTCCTTTGTGTAGATGCGCCGCCATCGTGTTCCCTCCTTTTCGGCAATCAGTCACCTTTCGTACTCCCATCGTCAACGAACAAACTGAACTGCGTTTTGAAGCGTTCCAAGGAAGTGGAGTCAAGCGTGTGAAGTTGTCCAGATTTCGAATGCATGAATCCGAAAAGATCCGCACCCTTGTCTGCCACGCAGAGGATAGTCTCAAAGTAGCCGTCACCGTCCGCATCCACAACCATCAAGCTCTGATGCTGATCAATGTAGAACTGGTATGCGGCATCGCGATCTGTCGTGACGCGGCGCAGGACAGTCTTTCCGTTGAGCTTAACGCTGTCCGAGATGAGAAGGCGGTGACCAGCCGTTGTTTCCGCACGATGGTATGCAGTTGCGTTGAGTTGGTTTGTGCCCCATCGCGTTGAGATCTCGTTGGACACTACAGCTCGTGATGCTTGTTCTGACGCGGCTTCCGTTGCGTAGGAACTTACGGCTTCTTGACGCCACAGATCGGGTGCAAGCCAGATAATTGCAACAATAGCCGCGACGGCGGCTCCGGCGGTTGCGGTGCGGAATCTGTATGCATTCATGGTTTGTCCAACTTCGTGGTCTCTTTCTTGGGCTTCGACGTCGTCGTTGGCTTCTTCGGCGGTTCCTTGGCCTTCTTCGCCCAGCCAACCGCGCTCGCAAGCCACGTTTTCCCGCAGGCGGTGCAGTTGTCTATGCAGATCAAGACGGCCGAACTGCCAACGATGAACCCGCCTTGGAAGAAAGCGTCACACACAAATGTGCAATCAGTCGTGCTGGCTTCGCCGTCACACCAGCAGTCATGAACGATGCGGGTAAGTGCAGCGTCTTCGTCCGGCCCCCACTCCGGCTTGGATGGCGCATCGATTAGGAGCCCCATAGGATCGAAGACAGCAAAAGGGGTGTTCGCCACAAACGAGTAGAGGTTGACGCCACCGAGTTCGCCGATGGGGTCTCGTTCGATCCATCGCTGCAGATACGGGTCATAGAACCTGTAACCGTAGTAATAGAGCCCGCTTGTTGCAGATGAACTCAGGAATGACACCCACGGCTTGCTCGAAAACCGCATCACGTTCGACGTCAACAGCGTTCCCGTGCCCGACAAGTACCGCCCGTACGGATCATAAATGTAACTTGCCTGCAATGTGCCCCCAGTGTTCACCAGGGCCGTCACATTCCCATTCCCGTCCGAGTGATAAAAGTTGTGATAAGCCCAACTGCCCGAACTGTATCCGTGACTCCGGCCCAGCAGACCGCCGATCCCACCAGCGCCGTCAACAGTTCCGCTCAAATCGCGCCCATGGAGGTATTGCACTGTCGGGGACCAATGCGCTGGCGTCCCATCACCGGTCCCTCGCAATGTCGTTAACCAGTACAGGTGCCAGCGCCGTAACCGACCGTGAGCATGGCGCTCCCTCGCGGACGTGGCCAAACCCGGCGCCTGGGCACTAACGCCTTTGTTTTCCTGCACTGTCTTTTTCATTCGGGCCCGGTCTAACCTGCATCAAGAGCGAATCCATAATAGGTTTGACAGTCCTGTCGAATTGATCCTTGCTCCTTAGCACTTCTTGGACTTTTGCATCCGATGCTGGCTGAATGTCTCCGTCTTTCTCTCGTTGCAAAACACCAATTATTTGCTTCTGCTTTCCATATATGACCAAGGTCTCAAAAACACCATCGCAATCTTCGTCTACCTCCATCATAAACAGGTCTCCTTGTTTGCCATAAACTCGGGACGGGCCATTCGTGCCCACTCGAACTTCACTGTACACTCGAATCCCCTCACTGAATATTTGGCGATGTACCAGGTCTATTTTCCCGTCGCCGTCCCGGTCCATGCGCGAAATCTCCGCGAGCTTCTCACCGGAGCTGGAAACAATAACCTCCCTACTTCGTCTGGCAGTCAGTTCGGTTACCTTTTTCTGCATGCGGAGCTCTTCTGGGGCCCACAGGCAGATCGCCAGTCCAAAGATTGCCACTGCGCTGGCGACTGCACTAATTCGCGGCGCTTTCATGTTCGATCGGACCTCCCAAGGGTTCTAGTTCGGAAACTCAGCACAGATTACCTGACAGTTGTAAGCAAACCAGGCCGTTTCGGCGCCGAAAAGACTTATAATCTCCAGGCAGCAGCCCAGACAGTTGTCCGAAGTCAAGCCGCTCCCGTCCGGCTTTGTAAACTCCATGCACTCTGTTGGGTTAAATGCATTGCATACGCGCTTTGCTGCATCCACAGCGTACAGGACAGTTCGTACAAAAGGCACGAACTTGGAAGCTCGATCGTCCGCCTCCCCAATCTGCAAAAAGGCTTCCTTAAGTTGCTCCTTCACAAACGCCCAAGCCTGTTCTTCCTGCTCGCAATCCTTGCATTTTTTGCTTTTCTTGTTTCCCCATGGCGGCCACCGCATTTGCCACAGGCCAAGTGGATCAATTTGGTTTAAGGAATCATTCTGAACAAACAAGAAGCACGGAGTGTTTGCCGGCAAACTGAGATGCCGATGCGGGTCCGAAGCTCGGAATGCAATATCCGTAATCGGATCCCTGTTCATCCACCTCTGCAAATACGGGTCATAGAACCTGTAACCGTAGTAATACAGTCCGCTCGTGGCAGATGATCCCAGGAACGACACCCACGGCTTGCTTGAAAACCGCATCACGTTCGACATCAACAACGTTCCCGTGCCCGACAAGTACCGCCCGTACGGATCATAAATGTAACTTGCCTGCAATGTGCCCCCACTGTTCACCAGGGCCGTCACATTCCCATTCCCGTCCGAGTGATAAAAGTTGTGATGAGCCCAACTGCCCGAACTGTATCCGTGACTCCGGCCCAGCAGACCGCCGATCCCACCAGCACCGTCAACAGTTCCGCTCAAATCACGCCCGCGACTGTATGTCACGGTGGGCATGTTCCCACTATC
>Ga0078972_1015611_pt1 | contig 11567 bp, 10 predicted proteins | sample YelNatPaOPGAMG01_FD_67568 | JGI IMG/M metagenome (GOLD analysis project Ga0078972, IMG submission 67568) | Hot spring thermophilic microbial communities from Obsidian Pool, Yellowstone National Park, USA - OP-RAMG-01 (SPADES assembly) (version 2) | ecosystem: Environmental > Aquatic > Thermal...
CGACGCGCGGCGTGCCGGTGGAAACCCTCATGCCCGGGGCGACCGCCGTCGTACAGGAAGCCGGCAGGCCCGGTGCACCCTCGATTTCCACCACGCACAGGCGGCAGGCCCCGAAGGGCGCCAACTCCCGGTCATGGCACAGACGCGGGATATGGATCCCCGCCTCCTCCGCAGCCTCCAGCACCGTGGTCCCCGCGGGCACAACGGCCTCGCGGGCGTCTATGAACACGCCGACCAGGTCCATCCCCCTCACTTCCCCCGCGTCCGGATGAGCGACGCACCAATCCTATGCCGGAACATCCAGTTCCCATTGTTCCCGGTCTACGTCCAGAAAGCGGGCCATGAACGCGCCGAAAAAGCGGTAGAACCCTTCGGCGGCCTCGGACGCTATGCGGTCGAGACATTGCGCCAGCCAGGGATGAGCCAGGGTGTCGATTTCGCGCAGCAAGTGCCGGTACCGCGGCAAACGCCCGTCTTTGTCGCCCGCCAAAGCCGTGGCGATTTTCTGGGCGATCACCGCCAGCATGGTCAGCACGGGTACGGCGTGCTCCGGCTCGTTGGGCCATACACACCGGGTGCCGGCGAACACCTGGCGCCAGTCGAAAGAGAACTCGAAATACAGCCCCTCGAAGAAGGCCATCCGCGATTCCTGGTTTTGATCGTCACGGAGGTACGCGCCGGCGCCCAGGGGTATCATTTGTCCCGGCAACGGCACCAGGAAGTTCCTCTGGAAACACTCCTCCAAGCGCCCGTAGTACCTTTCCCGTTGCGCGCTGCCGGCTGCTCCCGCCTCGTCCATGATTGACCGCCACATGTCCGCCAGACCCGAATCGCCAGCGACGTCCTGTAGTATCTCGGTCATGGGCAGGTCGAACACCTCGTCCCCCCAGGCGCCGGAACAGGGGACGGACAATATGTGGGCGAACAACGCGTAGAAGGCGGCCCTGGCCTGCCAGACGTTTTCACCTTGCCGCGTTACCCGGTCGTTGTCCATCGGCCTTCCCCTCCTTTGACGATGGTTCTACGCTTTTTCCACCTTGACCGGCGTATGGAAGTAGCAGGCACCGCCGCCCACCGGGTCCTCCAGGGTGGTGGTCCAGCCGGAAGCGTCCTGGAGGTCGGGGTCCAGACGCATGAGAGCGTTCAGCCGCACCGGGGCGGCCCGCTCCGCATCCCCCGCGTGGGTCTGACCGTCGATTTCCCACCGTCCCGCCCCGTACAACCAGTGGCCGAAAGAGTTGGTGAACGTCACCACCCCCGGCGCCACCCCGGGCATCACCCGCACCCGGCCGACAATGCCCCGGGTATAGCTGGCCGAAGAAACGCGCACGTTGTCTCCGTCCCGGATGCCCAGGCGCGCGGCATCGAAATCGTTCATCTCGATGAAGCATTCGGGCAGTAGTTCGCGCAGCCACGCGTCCGCGAAAGTACGGGAATGCGTGTGAATCGGCAGTTTATAGGTGGATAGCATGAAGGGATACTCCGCGCTCTTGTCGATTTCCCTTATCGGCCGCCCTTTCATGGTGGTCCCCTCGGCGTACTGGGCCGTGCCATGGAAAAGAGCGCCCGATACCGCGTTGTGCGTGGTGGCGAGAACCTCGTTGTAAATTTGCAAATGGTTCTTGTCGTTCCCGTAGCGATGCGTAAGCCAACCCGGCCTCGGCCCGACGTAGGCCATGCCGTAGTCCTCGAACCGTCCGCCGCGGGCCACGACGTAGGCCACTTTCGGCCACTGGTCCGGCCTGAGCGCGCTGTCGTAAGACTTCTGCCAGCGCGAGACGCTGTTCATGTCCTGAGCCGACCCGTCAGGCACCGGTCCCTGCTTGGCCGGCCGGCCCAGGGAATCCGGAGCGAGGTAGTGCGCCGCGTCATAGGCGACGTTGGCCACCATCTTCAGATAAAAGTCCTCCCGGGTGTTCAGGGCGCCGCCCTCCGCGAAGGCGTTGTCGCCGAACCCGGGCATGCCGAGCCTTTTGGCCACGTCGATCAGATAGGTCTCGAAACACATCACCCGTCCCTCGCTCAGGCGGCCGGTCAACGGTTCCACCACCGGCTGGCGGACGCCGGTCACGGCCGTCGGCGTGGTTGGAAAACCCGGCAGGACGCCCCACGCTTCCAGGTAGGTTCCGTCGGGCACGATGTAGTCGGCGTAAGCCGCGGACTCGGACAGGATGATGTCATCGGTGATGAAAAGCGGTACTTTCCGGAGATCCTTGATCAGGCGAAACCAGGGCAACGACTCGTCGGGAGCCCCGCCCATGGCCGGCATCGAGTAGGCGGGGTTGCCCATGTGCTGGTAAAGGATCTTCACCGGATAAGGGTACTGATCCCACATTCCGGCGAACATTTCGGGCCAGATACCGAAGCCGAAGGGAAACCAGGGACGTTTCGCCGGGAAAGGCGACCGGCCGGCCCCAACGGCCTCCTTGTAGTAGCTCGTTTTTTCGTAGGCCGTCTTCTCGCGCGAGATGATGACCCCGTTGGGAACCTTGGCCGGCTGATTGGGCCATTTGTTCAGGTTATAGGGGGAGCCCGGCGAACTCCCCATGTAATCGGCCGCACCGCCGCCCGCCATGTACCCGCCCTGCCAATCGACGTTGCCAATGAGGAAATTCAAAGTCATGATGGCCCGGCAATTGTAAACACCGTTGGGATGCATGGCCGGCCCACGGTAGAAGTCGGCCACCGCCTTCTTGCCGTGGCTGGTGAACTCGTCGGCCAGTTCGGCGATAACCGTCTCCTTCACCCCTGACAGCCTGGCGTAATCCGCCATCGTGTATTTCGCCGCCGCATCATACAGGATCTGGAAAGAGGTGCGCACCGCCACTCCGTTCACGGTTACAGGGTCCGTCACCAGGTCGCCGTTGGGCCACAACGCACCCTGGGCCACCTGGTCGTACACTCGCGGTTGTCCCTGGTCGTCGAGGACGACGAAGGCATCGCCGGAGCCCAGGCCCAAATCGGCAGCCCTGGCGAACTTGAAGGCATTCTTGTGTTGGGGATCGACGATGACCAGGTAGGCGGCATTGGTATAGTCCGGCTCACCGTTGCCGTTGGCGGCCTTCGCGGTGGTGTTGGCCAGGAAACCGGCGTCGTAGCGGTGATGCTCGATGATCCAGCGGATCATACCCATGGCCAGGGCGCCGGAGCCGGTCGGGCTGACCATGACGAACCGGTCCGCGTGGGCGACCGCCGGAATGGCCCGGACGTCCACGATCACAAACTTCAGCCTTCCGGTGGACGAAGCGTCGGCCGCCTTGCGCGCCAGCGTCTGCATGGGGAAGTTGGCCGTGTAGATACCGGCGCCGAACCAGATGATGTACTCGGCGTTGTTCACGTCGGGTTTCAGCATGGCCACGCCGCCGTTGAGCGACTGCTGCGTGGCCACGTGATGGTTCAATTCGCAGATCCCCACGTGCTGGATGGCGTTCACCGACCCGAAGGCGCCGGCGAACCGGTGTATGAACTCGTTCTGGCCGCCTTCGGCCCGGCCCCAGTACATGACCAGTTGGTTGGTGCGCGGCCCCATGTCCGGGTGATCCGGATCCACCGGTACCAGGCGCCCCTGCCCGTCGGCCCAGAGGTCCTGGAAACCTTCCACGTAGCGGCTTTCCTCCCCGGGGACGTCCTTGAACAGGTAGCCGCCGTTCACCGTCTCGTCGATCAGTTGCTGCCACGATATGGTCTTGAACTGCCGGGAACCCCTCGGCCCCGTGCGCTTCAGCGGCTGGAGGATCCGGTAAGGGTCGTAAAGGGTCTGTTTCCCCGCCTGGCCCCGCGCGCACAGCGAATGCGGCACGGTCGTCACCGCCGCGTCCCGGGGGGATGTCCCGTAAGGCAGGTGCGGTTCCGTGCTGTTGGGATGATACGGGTTGCCGTCCAGCTTCAGCAGCACGTTGTTGAACACGCGGGCGGACAGACCGCAATCGGAACGGCATTGCCGGCATACCGAATAGCGCACTTCCACGCCGGGCCAGGACTCGATGCGGTCGGGGTAGATGTATTTCCCCTGCCGGGAGAACAGCCTGGGCAGCCACGGCGAGTTGCCCCACAAACCACCCAGCGCCGTACCGCCGATGAGCAAGCCTTTCAGGAAGGTGCGCCGCGTTATGAGCATTTCAGACACGGAAAGACCTCCTCGTTCATTACTGGTTCAACGAGCGAACATGCGCCTGGAGGCGGGGGTGGACGGCGCTTTCGTCACCGCCCGAATCATTCCGCCACGGCAGGACCGTGAACAGAACCGACAGTATGAAGACCGCCAACGCCAACAGTCCGAACACCACCTGCCAGGATCCCGGTCCGAAAACGGGCGGCGCGTACGTTACAAAACCCTGCGACACCTTGGGCTCCATCTGTCCCCCGATCACTATGTTGTACCGCATCATGAAGACGCTGAACAGGGTCACGAGCGACGTCAACGAAGCCAGCCGCGCGGATTTGCGCACCGCGGGGAACCAGGTCAGCACGAGTGCCAGCACGAGGGTGGCGATTTGGCCCAGCCAGTAACTCGCCGTAAGCGGGCCCCCCAGAAAGACACGCCACCCCGCGGCCAGCGGAGCGCTGGCATAGACCGTTGGTATGGAAGTCAACATATCGATCACATCGAAAAGCAGATCGATGAATATCATCCACATCAACAAGCGCATGAGCCCGTCAAGTAAATCCGGTCTGGCGGCACCATCCCCCGCCCCGATGACGGCATACACCACGGTAATTATGGCAAACCCGGAAACAGCTGCAGAAACAAGGAACATCGGAATGATCATCGGGCTGGCCCAGAGAGGATCCGCCTTCAGCGAGGCAAACATATAGGCATCATAGCCGACAAAAGCTATGGACAATATTATGCCGACAACCGACAAAATCTTTAACCACGACTGATCCCGCTCTAATCTTGCTTCTGAAACATCCGTATTCCCTAAGGACAGAATTCGGTACAACCTCCCTTTTGCCCCTTCCTTCGCCTGTGCCATCCGTATGTTCGGCACCCGGTACACAATGTAAGTCTCAACGATCACCACGATGAAGTAAAGTCCCCAGATCAGGGTGAAAAGACCCAGGGGGGATACCGGGATATGGGCGCGCAGGAAGAGTTCCGGCCACCGGCCGGGTTGGCCGGCATCCGCCAGCGGACCCATGGGGGCCAGGAGGAGGAAGGCCAGGGTAACGGGCAGGGCGATTTTGGTCAGGGGCTCGTACCGCTCGAGGCCGAACACCTGCGGCAATGACGCCACCGCATAAGAACCGGCCGTGATGCCGATCATGAACAGGTAGGTAACAATCGGCAGTCCCCAATATACGGTCTCTATTCCCACATTGATCCCTCCTTGCCAATTATCCGCCTATCAATTTGCGGTAAACGCTCGAATCTTCATTCATTGTGTAGGTATACCAGAGTTTCTGTTCCGCCGGGTTGGCATCGATACTCAATGAAGCACTTGAACCAATGTAAAACACCTGGGGCTGTGTTCCCATTTCCGGCTTGCGAATTTGCGCGGTGTTGGAAGCGATAAGCCTGGCGACATCGCTCTCCGGATCGTTCAGATTGCCGAAAATGCGGGCGCGCCCGACACACGAGGTCACACAGGCGGGTATCAGGTTTCCGTCCACCCGCTCGACGCAATAGGTGCATTTTTCGGCCAACCTGGTGACGGGGTTAATATAACGTGCGGCGTATGGACAGGCTTTTACACAGGCGCCGCAACCGATACAAATCCGGGGATCGATCAGGACGATTCCATCCAGCCGCTTGTATGTTGCCTTCACCGGACATACCGGAACACAAGGAGGATTGTTGCAATGGTTACATATTTTAGGGATATTTGACATTTTAAGAGCGTTGGTGTATGTTCCGGAATTGGCAACAATTTGGCCTTTTGCATCGGAATAAGTCTTCCCGCTTTCGGAAACATCAACAAAGGTCCGGTAAACACCCAAAGGAACGTTGTTTTCGCTCTTGCAGGCCACCGTACACGACTGACAGCCGACACACTTCCGCAGGTCCACCACCATCACCCAATGTTGTTTGGGCTTCGCGGCCTGTATCTGGCTGAAATTTTCGTACCACACGGGCAGCTTTTTGGGATTCAATATGTTGTCCCAGTTGTTCCAGCCGTCGTTCACGGTCAACCGCGGGTCTTCCCATTCTTCCCCGGCAACGCCGCCGGCGGACGTGTCCGCCAGGGCGCGGGCCACACCCAGGCCGCCGCCGAGTGTCATCGCCGCGCCGAGAACGCCGCCGGCCACCAGGGCCTTCTTCACGAACTCCCGCCTGGCCAGGACCGGACCGGCCGTTGCTTGCTCCGGATCCTTCCCGTTGGAATCTTCGTAATCTTTAACCAAGACTACACCTCCCTGGTTATTCGTCTTCCTTCCCCGTCAGGCCGGCTCGACCAAAACGCGGCCGCGGTGTCGCCGCCGATGCACCAGCCGGGAGAGAAGAACGGAAACTTCAAAAAGCAGATACATGGGTACCGCCAGAATGCTCTGGGTCAACAGGGACGGGTCGGGCACGAGGACTATCGCCGCCACAAACGTGACAAAAAAGGCGTATTTCCGCTTGCCGGCCAGGAACGCGGGAGTGATGACGCCGATCCCGGTCAGGAATATGACGATGAGCGGCATCTCGAAGATCAAGCCAAAAGGAACGAGAAAGGAGATGGTAAAATTGATGAATTCACTTATCGATATATACGGAACGGCCACGCCCTGACCCAATAGTACAAGGAAACGAAGCGCAACTTTGTATGCGGTCATGTAGCCAAACACTACACCACCAGCAAACAACAATACCGCTATTGGCGTTAACAGGAACAAGTATCTTCCTTCGTTCGGTTTTAAAGCGGGTTTAATAAACCGGTACCCTTGCCAGAAAAATATCGGCAGGGCTACCATGACCCCTCCCAGTGTGGATATTTTCAGCATGGCAAAAAGGTATTCCATCGGTCTGATCTGGATTGGTGTGACGTGGAGCTGGTAAAGAGGGATCAGCAGGAACTTCAACATCTGGTCGGCATAGAACATCAACCCCCCGGCGGCAATTACAAAGGCAGCCGAGGAAATAAGAAGCACTTGCCTCAAGTCGGTTAAATGCCCCATAAGCGGCATCAGGGCCTGTTGGTTCGGAGCGGCTTTTGGCATACACTCACCCCATGCTTACGGTGCCTTGACCGACTGACTAGGCTTCGTTCGGCTTCTCTTCTTCTTCGTTTTTCAGGGGCGCGGTGTGCTCCCGGCTGATTTCCGTGGAGGCCCGTCTGAACTCGTTGATGGCTCGTCCCACCGACCGGCCTACGTCGGGCAGTTTCCCAGGGCCGAAGATGATCAGGGCGAGGACTATGAGCAGGAGCAGTTCCGGTACGCCGAGACCTGGAAGACCCAGCATGTTTTCACCTCCTTCTCAGCAGACCGTGCTTTGAGGAACTCCGGGCCGGTGCCACCCGGGCGGTCAGGAATATGCACCACTTGTCACAGCTTATGATAATATGTTTAATGGGCCATGTCAATCCCCTTTTTGGGTCGGGTACGCCACAGATCTTCGAAATTACCGCGTCCCATGATGTGGCACCCCTGCCCCGACCCGGGGCACGGAGGCCACATTATGGCAGTTATATCCTATTATGGGGGTCTAAGGGTGCCCGGGGGCGACGGGAAGGACCCGGCGTGTGATACGGAGAACATGGTCCGGAGGGATCAATGCAGAAGACCCCTCGGGCGAGTTCTCCGGAGAGGGCAGGCGTGGGACAAAAAACCGCTCTCTTCGAGCGGTGAAGGTCTTACCTAAGGAAGCAGGACCGATACCTCGCGCGATCTCCCGTGTCACCCGGTGTAACCGAGCCCGGTGGAGAACTCGGCCACCAGCCGTTCCACGCGCTCGCGAACCAGGTCCCGGACCTCGCGGAAGCCCGCCAGGCGCCGGTACCGCGTCCCGGCGACCCGTGCCGGATCGGGCAGGGGCCAGTAGCGCCAGGCCGCTTCGCCGGCGGTCGCCGGCCGCCAGCCGCTGGAGGCGCCGCACATGGTCACCATCAACTCGGCGCCGTCCAATATTTCGGGTGAGATAGCCTTGGATGTCTGCCGGCTGATATCGATCCCCGCCTCCGCCATGACGGCCACCGCCATGGGGTGCACCCCGGCCGGCTCCAGACCGGCGCTGGCCGGCTGTAGGACCGAGGATCCGAGCACACGGGCGAATCCTTCGGCCATCTGACTGCGGCACGAATTGCCGACGCAAAGGAACACCACGCGCGCGGGTTGGCGACGTGGGGCCGGCGCTTTGGCCGGCTCCCGCGGCGGCAAGGTCACATCGACCGGGTCTCCGAACAAGGCGCTCCAACGAGGCCATGCGGCGCCCAGCAAGGGAATTTGCGACAGGGGTGCCCGGAACATCTCTCGCAACGCTTCGAGGGTCTCGGGTATCCGCCGGCTGTCCAGGCCATAGAGAACGTGCTGACCGATGCGCTCGTCGTGCACCCACCCCGCGGCGCGCAGTTTGGCCAGTTGCTGGGAGACCGCGGACTGACTGATGTTCAGGATGGTCTGAAGCTCGTTGACCGAGAGGGGACGCTCGGCCAAAAGCCGCAGTATCCGCAGGCGTGTCGGATCCCCCAGCAGGCGCATGTCCGTCGGCAGAGTGTCCATGAAAAGACCCCTTTCACCAATAAGCAGTGTATGCTGAATTATTTCATAGCATATGCTAATATATCGGTTGGGAGATGTCAAGGGTCAACGAAACAGCAACATAGAGACGATCGCCCCGGCGAGTACCACCGGGATCGTGCGCACCTTACCGAAGCGCACGGCAACAACCGCGGCCAGCGCCAGGGCCCAGGCGGCGCCGTCCACCAGGGTGCCCGCCCCCAGCCTGATCAGCACCACCCAGAGAGTGCCGATGAAGGTGGCCACGATGCCGCCGGTCACCTGTTTCACCACCCCCGCCCCGCCAGCCCGGTCGTAGGGTACGGCGGCCACGATGGTCATCACCCAGGCCGGCAGGTACATGTCGACCATACCGGTCAGGGCGCCGGCCAAACCGGCCACCTTGTAACCGATGAACACGCCGATGATGGTCACCGGACCCGGTGTGATCATGCTCAGGGCCAGGGCGGCGGCAAACTGCTGGTCGGTCAGCCAGCCCAGGTGATTCACCACCGTGTCCTGAATGAAGGGGAGCATGGCGTAGCCGCTGCCGAAAACGACCGCCCCGATGCGCAGAAAGCTGCCGCCCAGAGGGAGCAGTTGGGGCCACCGGCCCAGCAGGAGGACCTGGGCGCCCAACACCAGGACCACGGCCAAAACCACCTGGAGGACCAGACGCCCGCCCGGAAACCAGGCCCGGGCGCCGGCGGCAGGCAACTCCTCCCCCGGCCCACGCACCGAAGGGGTGACAACCGGACCCAGGCCGGCCCATGCGGCCAGCCGCGGGAGCCTTCCGGCGGCGAAGACGAGGACCAGCCCGGCCGAACCGGCAAAGAGCAAGATCTCGATTACACCCAGCTTCAGCCAAAAAGCCATCACGAATCCCGCCACCGCCAGGAACCAGTTGATCCTGGTTTTAACCCCCGCTTGCCACAGATTGACCACGGTGTTGAAGACCAGCCCCACCACCAGGGCGGCCAGGCCGCGAAACAGCCGCGAAACCACGGCGACGGTCCCGTAATGCAGGTACACGTAGGAAAGCAGGAACATGGACAAGAAACACGGCACGAGAAAAAACACCGTGGCAGTCGCCGCGCCCGGCAGGCCGCGCAACCGGTACCCCAGGTAAGAGCACAGGTTCACCGTGGGCGCGCCCGGCAAAAGCTGGGCCAGAGCCACTCCCCGCAGGTACTCTTCATCGGTCAGCCATTTCCGGCGCCGGGTGAGCCATTCCCTGGCTTCCCCCAGGGCCGCCAGGCTGAAAGACGCCAGCCCGATGCCCAAGAAGGTGCTGGCTATTTCCCAAAGGCCGATGCGCCCGGGTTCACCGGCCGCCACGGCCCCCTTTTCGTCCACGGGACTCCCCCCTTGGCCTTCCTAGCAGGGAATGAGACCGTTATGCTCCAGCACCCGCTGGCCTTCCTCACCGGTCAAAAGGTCGACAAAAGCCTCCGCCAGGTCCGGCGCTTCCGCCCGGCGGGAGACGCCCGCGGCAAACTCGATGGGTGCGCCCCGCACGACGGTTGTGTCACTCAGGCCCCTGCCCGTTACCGTCACGGCGGCCCGACGGTAGTAGCCCGCGTGGGCGGGGTGGCCGAGGTTGACCATCGCGGGCAAAACAACGTAAGGCAACCCGAACTGGCGGGCCTCCGAGGCGTAGATGAAAGCATAGTCCAGGCCCCCCTCCAGCAAAGGACCCACCAGGTCGATCGACTTGGCGTAGATCGGCCGGCAATGTCGCTCGAGTTCGGCGGCCAGGCCCGGGCGGTGGTAAAAGTCCTCGGCCAGTTGCCAGACCATAAGGGTGCGGTAACCGCATGGATCGAGGTGCTCGTCGGAGCGGGCGGTCGAGACCCCTTCGGCGGCCAGGACGTCCATCCAGTTTTGCCCGTCGGTTTCCCGGCCCGACCGGTATTGATGGCCGTATCGGCTGCAGCCGATGACGATCTGGTCGGTGGCGAAAACAAAATGGTCGCCCACGTGATCCGGAACCAGGAATTCGGAAAAGACCGCCGGATCGGCCAGCAACAGGACGTCAAAAGGTTCCCCGGTCAGAATGCGCCGCGCGCACTCCCGTGAGCCGGCTGCGGACAAATCGATCCGGACACCCGGGAAACGGCGCCGGAAGATCTCCAGGCAGTCGCCGACAGGCCGGCGCAGGGCCCCGGCATGCATGATCCGCAGGATAGCCTTCATCTGCAACACCCCCGCCTCGCGGTCATCATGATTGCGGCCGGAGCCGTTCGAATTCCGCCAAAAACACACTGAGCTTTTCCCGCTGGCGGTTGATCGTCTCCGACCAGGCCGCCAGGGCCTGCCTTCCCCGGGCGGTAACCTCGTAAAGCCGCCGCGCCGGCCCGCTCCGACCGGCTTCCCAGCGCGATCCCACCAGGCCTTCCCGCTCCATGCGGCGCAGGTTACGGTACACCGTGGCCGGGTCGACCTCCCCGTCGGTAAAATCCGCCCTGGCCAGCCGGGCAATCAATTCGTAGCCATGATCCGCCTTCCGACAAAGTAACAGGAGCAGATGCGGCTCCAGCAAGCGTTCCCCGGTAAAGCCGGTATCCTGACCAGCGACCATAATATTACCCCTCAGATATATTCATGGTGCAAATATCATCGCCATAATAATAGCACGCCGGGCGGCGCGCCGTCAACAAAGCAAAGGGAGTGCCTGGCAAAGAGACACGAGACCCCTTGGCCGGGGAAATGATCGACCGGGTGCGGCAAGACCCCGCCCGAGGACGAAAAGGGCCGGACTCTGGCCCGGCGGGGGAAAGATTAACATAACCGCCGGGAAGTCCCCTCCGTTTTTTCTTGCATCCACAGGCCAGGTGAGTCTGGAGACTCTAAAACGTTACGTGGAGGAGCAGGGGCATGAAACGCCATCCAAGGCCAAAAAAGCAGGTGCAAAAGGTCAAACGGAA
>Ga0078972_1015612_pt1 | contig 11567 bp, 7 predicted proteins | sample YelNatPaOPGAMG01_FD_67568 | JGI IMG/M metagenome (GOLD analysis project Ga0078972, IMG submission 67568) | Hot spring thermophilic microbial communities from Obsidian Pool, Yellowstone National Park, USA - OP-RAMG-01 (SPADES assembly) (version 2) | ecosystem: Environmental > Aquatic > Thermal...
AGTTGAAATGCTGCGAAACAGGAAGGCAAAGGTACTTGTTACGGTCAATGTGGATATAGGCGATGTGGTGGATTATAAACCCGATTATCTCGCTGTATTCGATATGTTCGAAAACGACCTCACAAAGAAGGCAGATGTGTTGATACCAACCGTCCCCAATGCTGAATCCGAGGGGAGTTTTGTAAGTTATGATGGCAGACTGTATAAATACCAGAGAGTTTTCAACCCCCTCACAGGCTATACCACATTTGACGCCCTGAGTGCCATATATAGATCTGTGGGTGGCACGAATCAGACCCTCGAATCCGTTAGGATGACAATCGCAAACAACCTGAAGGGATACGAGTTGCTGAGGTCCAGTGAGACTGAAGGTTATATCCCCTTCAACCCGAATCCTGTTGAGTTTTTGCGTATGAGCGGTAGAGAGGCAAAACCCGTAGCTTACAAATCCAGGACCACCTACTCTATTATTGCTGAGGCAACACTTCCCAAAAAATAGATGAGAATCTCTCGAAGGCCTAAAAGGGCAGACCCGGTTCTGCCTTTTTTTTTTATACTATCAAACTATGATAGAGTAATTCCTTAATCAAACATCCCAAAAATCAATCAATCAAAAAGATAAGAGTACCCTTCACGAATTCTAAACTTTGTGAGCACAAATGATCGCCCCTTTGACTGAATGATTACACAGATTAATGTAAAGATTTAGTTATCAGTGGTATTTTCAACAGGCGCAATGGATATGTTATTAAGTAAAAAGTTGGTAAGCAAAATTACCCTCTCATAGAGGGGTGTCTGCCTAATGCAGACGGAGTGATTTGAGCCATCTCCTGCAGATAGGTTTTCTGAAGACCAACACCTTCTACAATTAACTTACCGAGCTCGCAAAACTACAAGATTTATGAATAACGATAATTTTCACCTGTAACTGAATGATGACTACATAATTATTGCTTATTTAAATGTATATGATATGCTAATAAGTAATTTTCTTCATAAGGAGGATTATATGAAGAGTTCGAATTTAATTATGTTACTATTCTTTCTGCTATCCTGCTCAGATTCAGGTAATTCAGAAAAGACCATGAGCCAGTCCGATATAGATAGATATACCGGATTTGCCATTGTTGACACTGCCTCTCAGATTTATAACATCAACTTTGCAGGCAAACCTGTAGGGGCTCAAAACCTCACAACCACCTGCCCTCAGGGCGGAGAGGTGATTATCACAGGGAGTACAGGTTATTCTCAGAATAATGGTATTACAACCGTTGATCTCATATTAAATTTGAAGGACTGCAAATCCAGCAGACACACCACCAACGGCATTGATACGATTATCACACTCACAGGGATAATGACCTTCAAGGGCTCATTCGATTCCTCCAGAGGTTATAATGCCACAACACACCAGTCCGACTCTCTGAAGATATCAGGGGCGATATCAGTTACAGGTTTTAAGACAGCAACTGTTGATGAGACCTGTCCATTCACGGCATCCATTAACAACGAAACTGTTTCAGGTTACATCTGCTCGAGACAGTTCTCTTACTGAACAAGGCTCATTCCCATCAAGGTGCTGAGTTTATTCATCTCGATAAATCTACAATTTAAATATTTGATTCTACACCTTTATTTCTTTGATATTTTCAAAAATATAAGATAGGGAATGAGCCAGTATATGGTGTCAAAGATATTTATTTGAACAACCATACTAAATCTTTTTATGGAAAGAGAGATAAAATTTTTCAAACTTATTCAGGAGACCTCATTCAGGCGTATAGAGATAAGTTATAATAACCTCGTAAGGCATCTTGAGAGGCAGGAGAGGATCAAACTTGAGGCAATCGATGTATACAGACTCCTCTATCCATATGTAAATAAGAGATTCAAAGAGCAGCTCGTAACAGTCATTCCTCTTGTACTCTACCTCGCCCTCTTTCAGATACTATTTCTGAGGCAGACTATAGAAGATGCCCTCACGATTACGCTTGGCATAGTTGCTGTTATAATAGGACTTATGCTCTTTATGGAGGGGCTTATCAAAGGTCTAATGCCATTTGGTGAACTTTTGGGTAATAAACTCCCTCAAAAGTCTCGCCTCTCGACTATTATGCTCATAACTTTTTTGGTCGGAGTTGGTGTTACCTATGCAGAGCCAGCGATGGGTGCACTGAAGACAGCAGGTTCAATAGTGAATATCAATAAAGCCCCATACCTGTATGTTATGCTTAATCAATACGGAGATATTCTTCCTGTGGCGGTTGGTATAGGGGTCGGAATAGCGGCCCTTCTGGGGACCCTGAGATTCTTAAAAAACTGGGGACTCAAAAATATAATCTACATCTCCCTCATTCCCACGATCGGGCTGACAATCCTCTCTGTTTTAAATGAAGACCTGAAGAGCACCATAGGACTGGCCTGGGACTGCGGTGCCGTAACTACTGGCCCTGTTACAGTCCCTCTCGTCCTCTCTCTCGGAATTGGAGTCGCCGCTGCGAGCAGCAGAGGTTCATCTACCCTCTCAGGCTTTGGCATAGTCACACTCGCATCCCTCTTCCCCATAATTGCAGTCCTCGTATTTGCAAATGCAATATATTACATAGCACCTATAGACATAAACAATCTCACAAGGCTCGCTACCGAGAATGGAAATACAGAGTTGAGTCTCTTTGATAAAACCCCATATCTTGAGATAATCCTCGGGATCCGTGCCACCGTCCCCCTCGTCCTCTTCCTCCTCATAGTCCTGAGATTTGTAGTAAGAGAGCGACTCAAGAATCCCACATATATCACCTATGGCATTGTCCTGCTCATAATAGGGATGATTATCTTCAATATCGGGCTCACATATGGCCTTTCAAATCTGGGGAATCAATCAGGGGGGCTGGTACCTGCTGCATTTACGAGACTAAATGGAGTGGAGAACTCCCCTCTTTATCAGTATTCCATTGGTCTAATACTGGCTCTGATATTTGCCTTTTTTCTTGGATTCGGGGCAACCCTTGCCGAGCCTGCACTCAACTCACTCGGAATTACTGTTGAAAATCTTACAAACGGCGTCTTTAAGAAATCGATACTTATGTACTCGGTCTCATTTGGTGTAGGACTGGGGATTATGCTCGGAATAGTAAAGATTACTTTCGATATACCACTCCACTTACTTCTGATACCACTCTATATTGTGGGGGTGATTCTCACCGCCCTTTCGAGTGAGGAGTATGTAAATGTAGCCTGGGACTCCGCCGGGGTCACCACGGGTCCTGTGACTGTCCCTCTGGTTCTGGCAATGGGACTCGGCTTCGGGAATGCCCTCGGCACAACTGAGAGCTTCGGGACCCTCTCACTGGCATCAATCTGCCCGATTATATCAGTCCTCTCAATGGGGCTTATAATAAAGTTTATTGTATCCAGAAAGGCAACAGGTGAGTTTAAGAACCCAAAAGGCAATATAATAAAGGAGACAGTCTGATGAATAAAGCAAGGCAGATGGTAACATTAAAGGATGTCTCACTTATTACCTGTATTGTTCAAAAGGGTGTGGCTGATGATATAGTAAAGGCGGCATCCGAGGTGGGTGCTCAGGGTGCCACTATATTCTATGCAAGAGGAACTGGTGTGCGGGAGCGGCTCGGAATACTGGGTGTGGCGGTTGATGTGGAAAAGGAGGTACTGAATATCGTAGTTGCCAATGAACAGGTGGATCTTATCTTCGAGAAGATGTTCCTCGCGGGTAAACTCGATACACCAGGTATGGGTTTTATGTATGTTACTCCGCTCTTAAAGGCAGCTACATACATCCCCCCCGAGATACTGGATAAACTCTCAAAAGAGAATTGCTGAGGGTAGACGCTCATGTCCGAATCTATTAAGCACAAAAGTGGAAGATTCATAACCGTGATTGGAAGCAAGGAGGTATTTGAGGATCTGATCCCAAAACTGAGAGAGAAGTACGGCATCAATGAATTCTTTTACAATTCAGCAAGGGGCATCACTATAATAGATTCGAATATCATTGGAAAGTTTATCTATATAGAGAAAGGGATACTAACAGTCTTCGTAGACGAAGGGATCTCTGACGATGTCTTTGGATTCATCTATGAATATCTGGATATACAAAACAAACCAGGTTCATTTATCTATATGGGCGAGGTCAACCATCTCACCCAACTTACTCTAAACAATTCTTCTAATTGATCAAATTATTTATATCCATAACCAGGACGCCCATTGCGTCGTGAGAGACTATGAGTTTCTGGTCCTTTGTAGTTACCTTGTTGGTAGAGTAATCTGTCTTGAACTTTTTGATTGGACTCAATGTATTGTTTGTATCCAGTTTGAAAACGACTATACCTGTATTACCATCTGCAACGAATATATAGTCTTTATAGCCCGTCAATCCCCGTGCTGTATCCTCTGTTTTATATGTACCCACAAAGGAGAATTTATCCCATTCTATTTTATAAACAGTTATCCCAGCCGTATCATTAGCAAGGAATAGGAGTTTATCTCTTACATATATATCTCTTACCCGCCTCGAAACCTGTATCTCCTGTTTCTTCTTTATATTCGCAGGATTACTCAAATCGTATATAATAATGCCATCCTTCTCTGTAGAAACTAACAACCTGTTATCTATGACCTTCACAAAGGCACAATACGATGGAGTCTCTACCTTCTTAACCACATTCAATTTCTTGATATCCAGTACAGCAAACCCCATTGAACCAAGGGCTATTATTATGTAGTTCTGGTATATATCCCCATTTAGGGCAGAACCAGGGATCCTTATATTCAGAACCACTTGAGGCCTGAAGGGGTCCTTTATATCAACCTTGTAAACCCCGGCACTACCTGCAAAAAGGTACAAATAATCCCCATCTATTATGGAGTAAGAGCCACCATTCTCCACACTGAGGGCGGAAACCTGTTTTAATTTATCCCCCTCCAGTTTGTATACAGTCAATCCGACTGTGGAGGAGGCAAAGAGATAATCCCCTTTAATAGATATGTGATAGGTTCTTCCGTAGAGGTCTGAGAGGGGATTGTTCTCCTCACTCAGGGCTGGCAGACCACTCAATAACAGAAAAAGAAACAAAAATGATCTTCCCATAAGCATCCACTCCTTTTCATTTAATCTTTGTATTCTTTATAATTTCCTTTGCCTCCTGAAACAATAACCTCCTCTGGTTGTTTATAATAATATCTATATCTGCCTTCTGAAAGTTATACTTTGCACCAAAATTGAGGAGTAGTTTATACTCGGCCCCTGAGATATTCCCATCTGCGAGGGCTACCCTTGCCATACTCGCAAGCATCCCCCTTGCTTCCTCTGTATTAGACGGGATTGCAATCAGTTCCCCTCTCTTTGCAGACTCTATCATCTGACTCACCACAGCAGGGGGAATCCCTCTGTTCTGGGCTGCCCTGTATATCATATCCTTCTCCCTCTCATCTATCACCCCATCTGAGAGCATAGCACTTATCATAGCCGAGAGCATAACATAATTCTCCTCACTACTCTTAACAACGCCGGTGTATTGAACATTGTAATTATAGGGCCTATAAATATCCACAGCATACAAAACCCAGTCTCTACTACCATCATTTATGACCGCGTTGCAATATTCACATCTGTCCTCCGTACCCGAAGTAAGAGGCGCACCGCAGGATTTGCAAGGGATCGTTCTGAAGTTGTACCTGCCCGGAGTCTTTACATCGGACTTTCTGATCAATGTGTAGACCTGGGTGCGAATACTGGGCTCCCCGACATTTCTCAGCTCTTTAGTCCTCCTGTTCCTCTCACAATAACTCCCGGACCACCTTATCATAACCTCAACTCTATCATAACCATCGCTCCCATTTACTGTTATCCTCTTTGTCTCCACAGCACCTACTGCTACATCCTCAAGGGAGGGATACCACTCATTTGCCGGGTTGAAGGCAGTCGACAGGGTATTATAGAAGTTAGGATGAGATACCTCCTTTATATATTTTACATCTCCGAAATAGTTTGCCCGCACCATTCTGAAAAATATTGTGGAGACCTTGTCCTCAATCACAGCCACATTGAAATCTATATCCTTCTTCATCATATCCTCAAGCCCGATGATATTCTGCTGCAGATATGGACTCGAATACTCCTCCTCCTGAGTAATCTCAGTCAGTACCCAGTCATACTCCCCGCTCGATACAAAGGCATTACAATACTCACAATTCCCCGATTCGGTGATCTTGATATCACCCCCACAATTTGGACATTTCCCTTCGAGTAGTCCTGACTTACTCTGTGTCTTTGCCCCGCGCCTCCTCAAGAAAGTCCAGAACTCGATGAACGGTGAGGACTCGTTTATTCTGATGACTTTTCCGGTCTTCAGATCTACATCCCTGTCATTGATCATAGCCGTAAACATAACATCGATTCTGTCGTAGATGTTGTCTGAGGTTACTGCCTGAATACTTGCATCCAAAATTGTAATATCATCGAGTTGATTACGGAACCCCAATTCCTTTTGTATATCTATCTGTATCGAGAATCTCGAAAAGACTCCATTTGAGGTAAACGGCTTCATCGGCATAAGATTCTGGTCTGACCAGCACTTCTGGACGATCATAAAGGAACTCTTGGCTCGTTCAATAAATTTATCTTCAGAGAAATTGGGGTCGGACTCTTTGATCTTCGCAAGATTCTGCTCCTTCAGCATCTTCTCCTGCGCATCTGATAAACCACTCGCCTTTCTTATTGTACTGTTTATCCTGTAATTATTGGCACCCCTACCCATAAGATAGAAGAAGAGAATTCCACCCGCTATAACAGGGATTCCTATATAGGGATACTGAATCAACAGCATAATGAGCACAAAGAGGTCCCCACCCCCTCCTCCGCCACTCCTGCTTCCTCCATAACTCCCGCTGAAAGAATGGGAACTGCTGTGAGAAGAACCCCCATAGCTGTGTCCACCACCAGCCCTTGCAAATAGCTGAACCGAATAAAGCAATACTATTATAATCAACAGAACGAAAATCAGATTGAAAAAAATTCCTCGTTTCTTCATCGGAAACCTCACTGAAATGTCTTAAATTAGAAGTAAAACCCTTTCAACCTTTCGAGAATCTGTCAAGAATCTATTCATAAAAGTTTTATAAATGTTCACAATCCACAGATTAGCAGTATTTTTGAAAAAATTCTACAAATTTATCAAAGATGTCTTTTAAACTTCAAAAGTGGGCTAAAAAATGGAGAAAAGGGGGGTTCGGGGGAAATATTCCCATAGCCCATGTTCAATAATAACTTACTTCTCAGTCTTTACGAATATTCTCAGATGATTGTTAGAAAGGGTCTATATATAAAGGGGTCGAAATTTTTTTAAGGAGGTTTTTATGAAGAAACAACTGCATCAGAGGGTAGATACAGATTATGTTAAACATATACTCGGTAAGCACTTATCCCAGGGATTCCCTGTGGAAGAGTGTAAAAGGGGAAAAGTAACTGACACCAACCGTGGGGTATGTCAAAAAATTACCAATAATATCAATATGTTAACTAATTCTAACTGGCACTTTCCAAGTCCAACTTATGAAGCGGCATCCAATACATCATCTGGATGTTCCTGTAGTCTGATGGAATAAAAAAAAGCAGAATCGAATCCTGCCTATAGGATAAATCCTTAAATTAGTTCTCATTTGTTTCTTCTGTTTCTTTAATAATGTTACCGCAGCAATAGTTATATAGGCTTTGACTTGTAAGCCACTGCTCTTGCCTCTTTCTAACTCCTAACCTATAAACTCGTATATATTCACGATAGGGTGTCAGTTATCCACAGGATGACAGTTATCCAAGAGGACCCCCTATATTACAAATAACCTCCAAAAAACCATACTCTCACACTAACCCATTGGTATTACGCAATATTTCTCCCTTAGTGCCAGGTACAACAGTTCTCCAACAGTTAGGTATAACCAATTTTATCCCCCATCTAACCCCTTCCTCTAAAACCCTTCCTTAGCGCCTTTAGCTCCTCTTTTTACCATATACCCAATTATCCCAGATGGATATATTCCACACCTCCCATACAAGATTTATTCCCATTTACCACCAATTGATATACTCCCTTTCTACCCCATTACCCCGCATCATTAAAATACATCTTACTTCTCCTAACCCATTGATATCATTCCAATTTTCCTATTTGGTGCCAGGTACAATTGCTTCCAATTGCTTCACAAATCTCGCCTTCCGAATCACCTCTGTTGGATTTTGGGATAAGGATTGCGGTACAAACTTGTTTACATAGCAGAGCAAATGTAATATATTAGTTTATGAAGAGGTGAGTTATGAGTAAGGGAATAAAGGATATTCTTTTCCTCGTTTTACTTCTGTTTGCCTATGCCTGCGATGGCAAGCAGGAGGTATTTGTGTATTATATGAACGATGTTTCTAAAGTAGAAGTAGATGCTTCTATTCTGATCTCGGATAGTGTAGATATCCCAGATAATCGATATGAGGATGTGGTTGTTATCAATGGAGATTACGAAATCATAAAACCCTCTTTCCTCGAAGAAATTTGTGGGGAATACCTGATAGTAATCAAATCTCTAAGACAGGATGCTGTTGTAACTAAAATTACTCTCTATGTCGATGAAAAGATTCAATCCACTACATACCATCAGTATAACAACTACTTTACTATCCCTTTATCGGCATCACCCCTTGAAGAAGGGATACACGATTTGAGACTGGATATATATTCGTCAGAAAATAACTATACAACAATGAGGACAAAAATCAGCAGTTTGCAAAATTCGAAATGTGATAATCCTCCTGATGTCTTTATAACAGAGCCGCTCGACAACTCTTATAAAAGTGGAAGTTTTATTGTAAGGGCAAAGGCTATGGATGACTCTGGTGTCGTCGGTGTGTCTTTTTACATCGACAATAATCTGCTCTACTATGATACGGCAACTCCGTATGAGGTAACTATTGATACCTCGAATTTCGGAGCGGGCTATCACAGAATAAAAGCCGTGGCTTTTGACTCAGTTGGCAAGAAGGGAGTAAACGAGATAAGCGTATTCTTTGACACAGGTACTCCACTAATAGATGTAATCTCCCCGGTGGACAACAGTCGCTTAGATGACACCCTGAATCTTGTAGTTGAGGTTTATGATGATGTAAAGGTTGGTTATTTAAAAGCGGCTTTAATAAACGATGTTACGGGTTATAAGTATGAACTGAATACAGATAAGAATGACAACCCAATCAGGCAGACTATCAATATAAAAAATATTCAGGAGGGTTTCTATATCCTCAGGGTGGAGCTGTTCGATGAGGCAGGAAATAAGGTCAGCAAGGATGTGAGAATAACAATCGCCCACGGAGCGATAATGGATATCCTCTCCTGTGATTCTGCTTATACCGTTTGTGAAGATATATCAAAAAATCCACACAGAGGTGTTATCTATATCAGGAGTCGATTGTCTACACCGTTTCAGAATGCCGATGCGGATATCTCACTATTTAAGACAGAGATTGGGAAGGCCGGAGACCTTGCTCTCGATATCAGAAGCTATTATGATGGCCTCTATGATATAGTCTCAAGGGTATCGTACAAGGGATTTTTGGTTTATGATTTAAGGCGGGTTACTATAATCTCCTGCGATCAGGATAGAGATGGATTCTTGGATGTGGCAGAGGAGTGTGGAGGGAATGACTGTGACGACAGGAGGCATTCCATAAATCCGGGGATGCCAGATTTTGCAGGCGATGGAATCGATAACAACTGTGATGGTGTAGATGGAACAGATATTGATGGAGACGGGCATATCTCCATCCTCTCGGGCGGAGATGATTGCGATGATAATAATAAGGATATTCATCCGGGGGCAGAGGATGTTTTTGGAGATGATATTGATTCTAACTGCGATGGGGCGGATGGAATAGATAATGACGGAGATGGATATCCATCCAATACTGACATAAGGTTTTACAGGGATTGTGATGACAACAATCCGGATATCAACCCGGGCGTATATGATATCGTCGGAGATGGGATAGATAATAATTGTGATGGCGTAGATGGTGAGGATTATGACAGAGATGGGTTTGCAAGTATTAATAGTGGCGGAGCAGATTGTGATGATTTCGATAAAAGTATATATCCCGGAGCATATGATTATTATGGGAACGGAATTGATGAGAATTGCGATGGGGCGGATGGGATTGATAAAGATGGAGATGGCTTTCCGTCTAATGCACCCTATTACAGTGTTTATTTAGATTGCGATGACAATGACCCTTCTATTCACCCCGGAGCGGTTGATATGTATGGGGATGGAATAGACCAAGACTGTGATACAAGGGATGGTGTTGACTATGACAGGGATGGCTTTGCGAGTGTCGAGAGCGGAGGAAAGGACTGCAACGATAGAAATAGTTCTATCAAACCGTCAGCATTCGATACAGTTGGGGATGGAATAGACAATAACTGTGATGGTATAGATGGAGTTGACAGCGATGGAGATGGCTATGCAAGTGTTGCGAGCGGAGGGAATGACTGTGATGACTTCAATAGGCTGATAAATCCCGGAATGCCCGATATTTATGGAGATAGAATAGACAGCAACTGTGATGGGGTAGATGGGGTTGACAGAGATGGAGATGGTTATGCAAGTATTGAGAGTGGTGGTAGGGACTGCGATGACAATGACCCATCTGCCTTCCCTGTCGATTGCTTTAACAAATGCGCAGGTTATACCTCGACCTGCGGGGATATCTGTCAGGATGGGTGTATATCTGGATACAGGTGCATAGAGAATACCTGCCTCAGCAATGTCTGTCCCGAGGTCTTAGCCTCTCAATCGGGTGCCATATACCCTATGATTGGATACTGCTCATCTGTATCAATGGTATCTCCATATATTGGTCCCGAGAGATTCAAACAGTTAAACGCAATCAAGTTCTCGGATAACACCCTGTCCCCAAGAAAGAATCTCGATATATCAGTTGTGATTGATGCGAATGCAAATATTTATGTACCGCTAAACTACGACACTATATACGGACTTGTTGTATATGATAGAAAATTCAAACAGAAGTACTTAAGCTTTGAATTCGGTCCAGTCTCGTCCGTTCCCGCAATTGCAAAGGACGGAACTGTCTACTTTGCCTCCTATAACGGATACCTCTACGCCCTCGGTAGAGATTATAAATTGAAGTGGATCTTCAGAACAAATAGCAACATCACGACATCTCCAGTAATTGGACCATCGGGAGATATCTATATCACCTCTTCTGACAGGAGTCTGTACAGGGTCTCGGGATCAGGTGCCTATGTCTGGGATTTTGTCACTGAACACTACTCATATGGTCAGCATCTCGTAGACAATGAGGAGAATATTTATCTCTATGGTAACGGGTACTACATCTACAAGGTCGATAAAGATGGCAGACAGATTTTCAAATACAAGACTCAGACGAATACAATGAAGGTGGCCCTCGATGAAAGTAAGAATCTGTACTTTATCGATAGCTCTTATGGTGATCTGGTTTGTGTGAGTAGTAGTGGTGA
>Ga0078972_1015613_pt1 | contig 11567 bp, 13 predicted proteins | sample YelNatPaOPGAMG01_FD_67568 | JGI IMG/M metagenome (GOLD analysis project Ga0078972, IMG submission 67568) | Hot spring thermophilic microbial communities from Obsidian Pool, Yellowstone National Park, USA - OP-RAMG-01 (SPADES assembly) (version 2) | ecosystem: Environmental > Aquatic > Thermal...
GTGGTGTATATGAAGGGTTTGTAGGGATTGTAAAGAAGGTAAACAAAAACATAGAAGTAGAGATAAGCGTATTTGGTAAGATAGTAGTAGAGGAATTTAGAGAAGAACAGCTTGAAAAATTGGCAACTGGTTACTAACCAATGTGACATTAAGAAGAACTAGAAATTCTTTTAGAACTATACAGTGAAGAAGCTGAATGAGCTGAGATTATTTACCTATTCTTCTCTTTAGAAGATACTTATTTATTGCTATCACTTCCAACACTGCAAGATAAGCTGTTCTTATTGTTTCTTTCATAAACTTAATAATAGGTACAGAAGTGACATAAACAAAATTTCCTTGTTATGTAAAAATTATCTTGACAAAATTAAAAAAGAATTGTTAGATTAATCTAACAAATAACGATATGTCTAAATCTATAGAGATTTAAATTAAGTGGAATATGGGAAAGAGTAAGGACTTAAGCGCAAGTATGGAAGATTATATCGAGGCTATCGCTGCCCTTAGAAAGGAAAAAGGCGTAGTCAGGGTGAGAGATATAAGCCACCGGCTGAATGTAAAGAATCCCAGTGTTACCTTTGCACTGCACACCCTTTCTAAGGATGGATTGGTCATCCATGAGAGGTATGGCTATGTTGACCTCACCCCTGAGGGTGAAATGATTGCCCAGGAGGTTCAGAAGCGGCATGATACCTTATTTACCTTTTTAACAAAGATATTAAATATCGATCCAGAGATAGCTGACGTCGATGCCTGTAAGATAGAACACTCAATCAGTCTTGAGACCTTGGAGAGGATTATAAAATTTATAGAATTTGTAGAGACTTGTCCCAAACGCGAAAGGCCGGATTGGTTAAAAAGCTTTGACCATTATTTTAAAACTGGAAGAAGACTAAGGTGTGACAAGCAGTTAAAAGAAAAAGCTAGAGTCCTAAAATAATTATTTTGTTTTAAAGTTAGAAAAATTTAACATAGTTATATTTACCGAAAAGGAGGATTTACGATGGGAGATATAAAAAAGTTGCGAGACCTGAAGCCGGGGGAAAAAGGCAAGATTACAAAAATATCTGGTAGCGGTCCTGTTTATCGCCGAATCCTAGATATGGGTATTGTAAAAGGCGCTGAAATAGAAGTGGAGCGAGTTGCGCCCCTGGGGGATCCTGTTGAGATTAAGATAAAAGGATATCATCTTTCCTTGCGTAAAGAAGAGGCATCAAACGTTTATGTGGAGGCATTTTGATGGAAGAAAGACCTATGCCGCTAACAATGGTTACCCCAGGGGAAGAGGTTACTTTAATAAGGATAAACGGAGGAAGAGGGGTACGATCAAAACTTCTGAGTATGGGATTGATTCCCGGGGCAAGAATAAGGGTCCTATCCAAAAATGGCGCTGGTCCCCTATTGATTGTGATAAAAGACACCAGACTTGCCTTGGGATGGGGCATGGCTTGTAAGATTCTGGTGAAGCAATAAATTTTTTTTCTTTTAAAGTTAGATAAGACTAACTATTTAATTCAAGGAGGAGATGAAATGGTAAAGAAATTAACTATCACCCTAGCAGGTAATCCTAATTCTGGAAAAACTACTATTTTTAATAATCTGACGGGTGCACGGCAGCATGTGGGAAACTATCCTGGCGTAACTGTGGAAAAGAAAGAGGGAACACTAAATTATAATGGTTATGAGATAAATATAGTTGACCTACCCGGAACGTATAGTCTTACTGCTCATTCATTGGATGAGATTGTTGCCAGAAATTTTGTAATAGAAGAAAAACCGGATGTCGTAATTGATATTATTGATTCTTCAAATTTAGAGAGAAACCTTTATCTGGCGACCCAGTTTATGGAACTGGGCGTCCCTTTAGTTTTAGCTTTTAATATGTATGATGTAGCAAAAAAGCAAGGGCTTAACATAGACAAAGATAAACTCTCTGAGTTTTTTGGTTGCCCGATTATTTTTACTGTAGCAACCAAAAAGGAAGGAATGAATGAAATACTTGATGAAGCAATCAAACTTGTGGAGGGGAAAATTCATTTAAGAAAAACAACTATAGATTATGGAAAAGAGACTGAGGAAGAAATGGGAAAATTAGAAAGTCTTCTTTCAAAAGATAAGAATCTGATACAAAAGTATCCTTCACAGTGGCTGGCAGTAAAATTATTAGAAAATGATAGCGAGATTATCAAGAAAATTAAAGAAAGCCCACATTCTGGTGAAATTCTGTTACAGTTAGAAAAGAGTACGCATCACTTACAGAGTATTTTTGGTGATAGCCCTGATTCAATAATTACTGATAGGCGGTATGGATTTATAAGTGGCGCCTGTTCCGAAGCTGTTAAGAGAAGTTATGAGATGAGACATACTGTTTCGGACAGGATAGATAGCGTATTAATCAGCAGAATATTGGGGTTACCTATCTTTTTGGGCTTAATGTGGCTTGTGTTTAGATTCACCTTCAAATTTAGTGAGCCCTTAATGGGCTGGATTGAAACAGGGCAGGAATGGTTAGGAAATTTGATTGGTGGTATGTTGCCAGAAGGAAGCGTAATTAAATCATTAGTGGTTGATGGAATAATTGGAGGAGTGGGAAGCGTGCTCGTTTTTGTGCCGGTCATCTTTCTATTATTTCTGGCTATGGCAGTTTTAGAGGATTCAGGGTATATGGCAAGAGCTGCTTTTATTATGGATAGACTCATGCATAAAATAGGGCTCCACGGCCGCTCCTTTATTCCAATGTTATTGGGGTTTGGTTGCAATCTTCCCGCAATTATGGCAACGCGTACCATAGAGGATAGAAAAGACAGATTCGTAACTATTTTAGTTAACCCTTTCATGAGCTGCGGAGCAAGGCTTCCAGTTTATACCCTGTTTATCGGCGCCTTTTTCTCTGATAAGGTAGCCGGTAATGTACTTTTTTCCCTTTATCTTCTGGGAATCATTGTGGCAATCATTATGGCTAAAATCCTCAAAAGATTTCTCTTTAAGGGAGAGGCTGCTCCCTTTGTTATGGAACTTCCGCCTTATAGATTACCCACAATAAAAGGACTTCTTATTCATATGTGGGAAAGAGGGGTAGTTTATTTAAAGAAGGCAGGCACGATCATCTTTGTTGCATGTGTTTTTGTATGGTTTTTAAATAATTTTCCCTGGAATCCGCAATATTCTAAAGATTACGATATTTTGATTGAGCAGGCGAAGGGCAATGATGAGCTTATTGTTCAATTGGAAAATGAAAAGGCATTCGAGAAGATGGGAAAAAGTTATGCCGGGATGATAGGAAGGGCTATTGCTCCGGTATTTAAGCCTTTGGGTTTTGATGACTGGAAGGTATCTGTAGGTCTGTTGGGAGGATTTGTTGCCAAAGAGATTGTCGTTGGGACATTGGGAACACTACATTCTGTTGGAGAAGCAGGGGAGGAATCACAGAGTTTACGCCAGGCGCTTCAAAATCAAACCCGTGCTGATGGAAGTAAAATGTTTAATCCTTTGGTTGCTTATAGTCTTATGGTTTTTGTTCTCCTTTATGTGCCCTGTGCGGCTTCAATTGCAGTCATAAAGAGAGAGACAAATTCCTGGCGTTGGCCTCTCTTTGCTGCCTTTTATACAACTGCCGTTGCCTGGATAGTTAGCTTTACTATCTATCAGGGAGGGAGGCTTTTAGGGCTTGGAGGATAAAGAAGATTTAAAATGCAAAATTCAAATTGCAAAATGGCACATCAGAATCCAAAAATAAATCAAGCAATACTGGATGAGATAATCAAATCCATTCAGCAAATAAACTACGGGGAGATGGTGATAACCATACATGATTCAAAAATTGTTCAAATAGAAAGGAGGGAGAAGAAAAGGTTTCAAAATAAGTAAGCCACTGCACAGGCAGAGCTAAAAATCGAGTTTAAATTAAAAATTCTTATTACCGACTGGACAACTAGATGGAGCAGAAACATGAGGAGGTTAAAAAATGCTTAAAAGATTGTTTAGTCGGTTTATTATTCCAACTCTTATCATGGTGTTTACAACACCTGTTTTAACTCTGGCATACGACTTAAATGAAAAACTATTGCTTGAGGGAACTCTAACGGGTGTTTATCAGTATGGAGATTTTGACATCGAAGGAATTAAAGACACTGGCAGAGGAGCAGCAGTTCTGGATCTTAGGGTAAACTTTCATCCTACAGAAAGAGATGAATTCCAGATAACACTCAGCTATGCTGCCGGGAATGGATTGAATGCTGTAGTCCCATTTTCTTTGGCCCCTTATGCAGACGACCTTGAGGATGACCTCAAAAATATAAACGGTAGGAACAGGGATTATCTGCTTGAGGCCTGGTATAAACACAAATTTATCTTTACCAAAGATATCTCACTCGGGGTAACCCTCGGGATCATAGATTCTACTGCGTACATAGATGATAACACCTTTGCAAACGACGAGGTCGCCCAGTTTATGAATGACATATTTGTCAACAATACCCTCGCAAACCTGCCTTCCTACGATCTTGGAGCTGTTGCGGAGCTGGATATATCAAACTTCTCTATCAGAGGTTTAATAATGACTTCGAAAACAGGGTATGAAACAACAGAAGTGATTGGGAGATACTGGTGCGAAGGAAAAAAGGAATGGCATGATGTAATTGCAGATGTGGAGAAATATAAAGAATATGACTACTATGCACTACAACTCGGATACAAACTTGAAACACTCATGGGTGAAGGTAACTACAGAATCTATGGCTTTACAACAAACAAAAGATTTCCCAAATGGGATGGAGCAGGCGATGAAAGGCTTCAGGGCTTAGGATTCTCTGCAGACCAAAAGCTAAGCGAAATAATTGGAGTCTTTGCGAGGTTTGGATGGCAAGATGACAAGGCTGCTGCTGTGGTTCACGATGCAGTCTACTCAGGAGGCTTAAATATAAGCGGGAATTTGTGGGGTCGAAAAAACGATGTGATAGGTCTGGGTTATGCATACCTGAATGGTGCAGATAAGGCAGAGATAGACAACACCAATGTGATTGAGGCTTATGCCAAGTTCAAGATAACAGAGTTTAGTGATGTAACCTTTGATGTTCAATACATAAAAGATGACATGAGGCATAATGAAGACAGGGATGGAGTTATCTACGGGGTGAGGCTAAATGCCTATTTCTAATAAAATCTAAAATTGGGAGGTAGTCTCGCCGGCGAGCTCAGCTACCTCCCTCAAGGGTGCCCGATGAATGAGTATCAACGGGCTTGTTATTTATAAAACAAATGGAGAATTGATGTCAAGAAAAAAGGCAGGGAGGTGTTTTTGATGCAGTTAAGCCAAATTGAGGATATAGGAATTGAGAAAATCGCTCTTTCTAATCTCTATATCCAGAAGGCCCTTATTAACCTGCTATCTGAAAAGGGCATTCTGGATAAGGGTGAGATACTGGAAGAACTTAAAAATCAATTGAACTCGAATGACAAACAGGAGTTATAAATTGATTTCTACGGCTCCATACAAAATCAGGCGTCCGCTATCATCATTGAAGCAGTTCCTCTGCCCCATCATTGGAACCTGCCTGACCTTAAAAGAGCTTAAAAAGATAGCTATGCGGTTTGGATACAAAGAGGGGTTAACCCCTTATGAACTTCATAGCTCAATGATTCAGGCCTGTATAAATTTACCTTTTGTATCAAAATATGTTCAGAAATATCTAAACGAGAAATACTGGCTCATCATGAGACGTATAGACAGGTTTGAGGGTGAGGGCCTTTTTTGTGCCTGGCAGGAGGCTGTAGAAAATGGTGAGATAGCAGGGGCATTCTGGGCAATCATGACAAGGGCAGATGCCCCATCCTCTGTTGCTACACAGGTCTTTGGTGATGTTCATATGATGTCTCACCTTCAGGGTGCGGAAAGAAGGGCTGAGGCAAAGGAGATAGCCGAACTCAAAGATGAGATTTCTCGCCTTAAAGAGGAAAAAGACAGGCTTCTCAAGGAGATTAATAAAGTAAGGGATGAGCGGGATCAGGTAAAGAAAGTCATATCTGATATGGACTACGGGGTTACAAGGCTCAAAGGGGAGATTCGATTTTTGAAAGAACGTTTGACTTATCTTGAAGAAGGCCAAGAGCTTCAAAGGTTGAGAGAAGAGAACTCTCAGCTTCGTGAGAAACTGATGAATGAAGAAGATCTAAGAAAAAGGCTTGAGAGGCGTCTTGATATCATTCAGGAGAAATTGAGAAGCCCTGTGCCAATAGAGAATTTTCCAGAAAGATTACCTCAATTCACACAAGAAGACAGGAGAATCAATCTATGCAAAACGCGTATTCTTTATGTTGGCGGCATGGACAGGCTCAAACATCACTATAGGGACATTGTGGAGAAAGAATTCAATGGAATATTCGAGCACCATAATGGTGATTGTAGCAATGGCAATGGTCGTCTCGAGGAGATGATAAAGTGGGCAGATATTGTGCTCTGCCCTGTAAATTGTAATTCTCATAATGCATGCCTCTGCGTAAAGAAGCTATGTAAGGAATTAAACAAACCATTTATTATGCTTCAGAGCTCAGGGATCGGCTCTCTTAAGAGGGCCATTCCCCAATTTACGAAAACTGCCAGAATGCCCCGACCTTTGGTCGGGGATGAATGGCAGGCAGTTTTCGTAAAACTCAAAGGTGCTTTGCCCCTTTGAATCCCCAAAGGAAATAAAAATCCTTTCGGGAGTTTGAGGGGCATAGCCCCTCAAAGAAAGTGAAGCCCCGACCTTTGGTCGGGGAGCTTCACTGAGGCAGAAATAGAGGAAGGTGTATATGAAAAAAAAGAAATTATTAAGAATTATGGATGAGGTCCCTCCGACATTTTTTTCAAAATTAGGGTAGGCATTGAAACTTATAGAGGAGTATAAGCAACTTTTCATTTTCTCTCATTCTGAGTCCAGAGAGTCTCCCGGTTCTGATCTGAATTTGCCAGAAGCTGGCAAAAAAGAGAAAAAGATTCCAGACAAGCTAAAATGACAACTATCAGGATATTAAGTAAAGTAATAGGATAGTTTGTTTTCAATCACGGAAAAGGAGATGCTTACTTTCAGAAAAGTGCTGTTACGTAAAAATCATTTGTGGACATATGGGAAAGTATTTCTGGACTGATTTGATGGGTGCTATACAAGGCCAAAGAGCCGTCATTCCCGTGTAAACGGGAATCCAGGATTTCAACCGCTAATGTCCTCATACAGATCGCCCCATTGTGGATTGTATCTTTCAATCAGCTCAAGTTTCCAAGCTCTGTTCCACTTCTTTATTTGCTTTTCCCTGCGAATAGCGGCCTCTGCCGAATCGTGAATCTCATGCCAGTTTATTTGGGGTCAGGTCTTGAAATATTATTTATGGAGTTATTTTTTGTATGTTATTTCCTTAATCACTTTACTGACTGTAGTATAGTGAATGCCGAGGTAATCTGCAATCTCTTTCAATCTATATCCGTATCTAATGTGCGCATTATAAATCTTTTCATTTCTGCCCCTTTCCCCTCTTGAACTTCTCCTCTTAAAAATCTCTTTCAGTTCTGGTCTGCCTGCGTAATGTTGCTGCCGTGGAATTTCTTTTATAGCTTCTTTGCCTGCCAATAAATCCTTAATTTTTTCTATGAAACTGTCATCCCCAAGAAATATCTGTCCTTGAAGTTCTCCCCATGGTGAGTTTCTGTTTATTCCCTTCATTACCTGAGAATCGGAATATCCTCAGGGATGAAATCATCAAACTAAACCTCAAAGGTACAATAAATTCCATAGCATAGGGCCCTGAAAATTCCATAAGCAAAAGACAATAAAAAGCTAAATAATATTCCCTTCTTGAATAAAATTAAGGAGGGAATATGTTAGGGGTGGCTATGTATACAACGATAAAGACATTAAGAGAGCTTGGCAAAAACAAGAGTGAGATTGCGCGATTAACAGGGCATGATTGGAAGACGGTAAGCAAGGTCATTAAGAATATTGAAAGTGCTAAAGGATTTCTTGAGATGAAGGAAAGGCAAAGTATCGTAGAGCCTTTTAAGGAGAAGGTAATACAGTTACTTGAGAGTGGACTCAGTGGAGAAGGATATATGAGGAAATAGTTGCACAGGGTTTTAGCGGTTCGTACTCAGCGGTAAAGAAGTATATACGAAGGATAAAGGGCAGGGACAAGATATTTATACGAATCCACACACCTGCTGGGCAGGAGGCGCAGGTTGATTTTGGTTATGTTGGAAGGACAAAAGATGATGCTGGTAAAAGCAGGAAGGCCTGGGTATTCAATATGAGATTAAGTCACAGCAGATATGATTATTATGAATTGGTATATGATCAGAAAGTAGAGACATTTATAAATTGTCATATTAATGCCTTTGAGTATTTTGGGGGTGTACCTAAGGTTGTAAAGATAGACAATCTTAAAGCAGCTATACTTGAGGCCAATTTTTATGGACCTGTATATCAGAAGCTTTACAGCAGTTTTTCGGATTATTATGGATTTAAGCCAATACCCTGCAGGATATATAGGCCAAATGACAAAGGCAAGGTAGAGTCAGGTATAAAGTATGTAAAGGGTAATTTTTTCAAGGGCAGGAAGTTTAAAAGTGGCAGAGATTGTGACAGCAAATTAAGGCAATGGATGGAGAGTGCTAACAGAAGATTACATGGTACCACAAAGAAAGTTCCATATGAAGTATTTAAGGCAGAAGAGAAAGAGAAGTTATTGCCTTTACCTGATAGCAAATATCAGATATCCCAGGTTGGTAGTCGTCTTGTCTACCATGACTGTCATATATATGTAGAACACAACTACTATTCAGTTCCTTTTCAATATGTTGGCAAAGTGGTGGATATAGAAGTAACTGATAAGATGGTAAAGATATTTTACAAGGGCAGGCAAATAGCAATACACGGTAGGCTTTCAGGCAGGGGGCAATTCAGCACAGATGAGAGCCATTATCCAAAGTACAAAAGATACTCTGAGACAGAACATCAGGAGGAGTATCAGGTAAAGATGGCAGATATAGGGGTATTTGCAGAGCAGTTATTCTTTTTGATTCTTAAGGAGATGAAGAACTACTGGCATCAACCTGTAAAGGGGATACTGTCATTAACGAAGAGATATCCCAAAGAGATAGTTGACCTTGCATGTAAGAGGGCACTTGCCTATGGAGCATATCATTATCAGACAGTAAAAAAGATATGTGAAAGTGGTGCATATGTACTTCCTGTTGACCTTGAGATAAGTAAGGAGGCGATACAATGAACCTTCTTAAGAACAGATTAAGGGAATTTAAACTCTCAGGGATATATAATTCAGTTGAAGAAAGGATAGCTTATGCAAATGAAAAGAGTCTTTCTTATACAGAGTTTTTAGAGCTTCTCTTAGAGGACGAAGAAAACAATAGAAGGGGTAATAGTTACAAGAAGAGATATAGCAAAGCAAAGATTCCCTATTGCAAAACACTTGAGGAATTTGATTTTAGCTTTCAGCCATCAATAGATAAGAGGCTTATAAATGACTGTGCAACGTGTCAGTTTATTAATGATAAGAGGAACATAGTATTCATAGGGAATCCTGGTACTGGTAAGACGCATCTTTCAATTGGTATTGCAATAAAAGCGCTTGCAAAGGGTTATAAAGTGCTATTTACATCTGTAAGTGAGATGCTCCAGAGTCTACACTTTTCAAAGGCAGACAACAGTTATTATCAAAAACTGAGATATTACCTTTTGCCTGATTTACTAATAATGGATGAATTAGGTTTTAAAAGACTTCCCAATTACAGTGCAGATGACTTCTTTGAGGTTATATCAAAGAGATATGAAAATGGCTCAATAATCATTAGCACAAATAAGAGTTTTGAACAATGGATGGATATATTCTCTGATAGTGTGCTTCCATCTGCTATTATTGACAGGATTGCACATCACTGCACAGTTATCAAGATAAACGGACAAAGTTACAGGACAAAAAACCTGAAGAAAAAAGGAGGTGATGCATAAAGAGAAGGTAATGAAAGATATCATTTTCAGGGTATAGTAAGATATGGGTGGGTCTTAGAAAATCGATTTTAGAGCATTTGGTGAATTCGATTCTACAGAAGTTTGTTTTAAATCTTAACTATGGAATTTTAAAGGCCCGAACCTATGGAATTTACCTTGACTTTGAGGTGCTAAAATCTTCCGGCTTAAGGTTGGTTTTTCTGAATGGCTTTCTACTTATCAAGTCTTTCCGTATAGCAAGCACGAACTCTCCAACAGCTTTTTCTGTCTCCTCATATGTATGCTTGCTATCTGTATGAACCATTAAAAGAAAGTTATATGCCTTATAAATCACCTCATCAGGGCAATACATCCAACATAAGTTGAGTTGATTTAAGAACTCAGTTTTCAGCTCTTTGTTAGATGAATCAACGTAGAATCCCCTAAGGCTTCTGATTAACTCTGAGTACTTTTCTTCTTCTCGTTTGTATTCCTCATAGACCCTCTTGCTTCGTTCATTCAAGTACCAAATCACAAAGCCACCAATGAGTGAGAGTACCCCTACAATTACGGGAATTAATACGTTAAGAGTCTCTTGTTCCATTGTTTTCCTTTCTGGATGCTATTGCGTATAACTTGTTTGTATCAGCACTTGGTGCAGATATACTTCCAAAATAGGATGATATCAACACCTGGTGCGGATATTTTCATTCTGGCTGAATCGCCAAAAATCCAAATTCCTTAACCGACACATATTGTCATATATTATCCCTTTATACAGAAGGCAAAGCTACTCCTACACAAACGCTTTTTTCCTATCCTCACCCTGATTCCATGGGAAAATATTACTATAACTTCTGGGGCTTGTCAAGACGTATGCCAACTTTGCTTGTAACGATTCTCTGTTGTTTCGTATAATAATTTATGTACTTTAAAATCGGCTCCAGACTCTATCGCAAATGGAAAAACCTCCCTGACGGTGACCCTGATAAGGCAGAGCTGGAACGATTCCTCAAGGTCTATGAGCAAGCACCCCTTTTCCTGGTAGGCATGTCGGATGAGGACCTCATTGTTCATGGCATTGACATTCCAGAGAACCGACCAGACCCCATAGTTCTCCATTGCCTCACAAACGGCGAGGCCACTGGAGATTTCTGAAAGCAGAGAGATTTAAGGAGAAACGGTATGTTTGGGTAAGACCTGCGGATGTTAATGCAGGGATGATGTTTCAGATCGGGAAGGTAATTTAGGAGGTTATAAAATAAAAGAGGCTAATCACGGATGTTCTAAATAAAAAAGAAAACAATTTTACTTTTGGTTATATATAACTATTATTTATCGAAGTAATACTTAATAGAGAAGATCAAAATGCAGTTAGAAGAGAAGAAAGACAACGACGAAGAAATCAATAGCGAGGGCAAGATTGCTGAGTAACTTAGCAGGCAAAATATTTGACAATGGCAACGGTGGCGTGCTGGTTACCACTGACATAGCCTATGAGGTCCTGAAGGCTACAGGAAAGTTAAGGAAGTGTTCGTTTAAGTATTTCTACAAATTAATCCAGAAGGGCAAACTGGAACTGAAAGGATATAA
>Ga0078972_1015614_pt1 | contig 11566 bp, 10 predicted proteins | sample YelNatPaOPGAMG01_FD_67568 | JGI IMG/M metagenome (GOLD analysis project Ga0078972, IMG submission 67568) | Hot spring thermophilic microbial communities from Obsidian Pool, Yellowstone National Park, USA - OP-RAMG-01 (SPADES assembly) (version 2) | ecosystem: Environmental > Aquatic > Thermal...
GCCATGCTTTTCCCAAAATATTAATACTTTGGCCTTATATTTTGCTTTTTCTGTAATCATATACCGATATCTTAATGCATCATTATAAACAGTCAAAAAACCCTTGATGCCCGTATATTTATAATGGAAATGATTAAAAAACTCCATAAGATTATGGTCTCATAGAGTCCAAGATGTATCTTGCATTATGCAAAAAATGTTTTTATTAATTTTGCTTTTAAAATTTTATTGTATTATTATTTAAATAATGATTTACGAAAAATTAAAAAATAAAGACCCTGAAATATATGATCTTATTTTAAAAGAAGAACAAAGGCAAAAAGAAGGCATAGAACTCATTCCTTCGGAAAATTATGCTTCCTCTGCTGTATTAGAAGCAATGGCAAGTATTTTTAATGATAAATACGCTGAAGGTTATCCTAAAAAAAGATATTATGGAGGGAATTTTTACATTGATGAATTAGAAGAATTATGTCAAAAAAGAGCGCGCGAAGCTTTTGGCGCTTTAGAATATAATGTTAATGTTCAACCTTACTCTGGAACTCCGGCTAATTTAGCTGTTTATTTTGGGCTTTTAAATTTTGGCGATACAATTTTATCTTTAAAATTATCTCACGGAGGGCATTTAAGTCATGGAGATCCTATTAGTTTATCAGGAAAATCATTTAATTTTGTGCATTATGAAGTTGAAGAAGATACTCAAAAAATAAATTATGAAAAAATAAAAGATTTAGCCGAAATGCATAAGCCAAAATTAATAATTTCAGGATTTACTGCTTACCCGCGTCAAGTTGATTTTCAAAAAATTTCTGAGATTGCTCATAGTGTTTCTGCTTTTTCAATGGCTGATATTTCGCATATTTCTGGTTTAATTATTGGAGGAGTTCATCCATCTCCTTTTCCTTATTGCGATATTGTTACAACAACAACGCATAAAACTTTGCGCGGACCTCGCGGAGCAATGATTTTTTCAAAGCCGGAATTAAGCGAAAAAATTAATAAAGCTGTTTTTCCTGGAATGCAAGGCGGCCCTCATGAACATACCATTGCCGGAATAGCAGTTGCTTTAAAAGAAGCGCAAACTTCGGAATTTAAAGAATATGCGCGTCAAATTATTTTAAATGCTCAAGCTTTAGCTCAAAGTCTTTTAAATCAAGGTATAAATTTAGTTTCAGGCGGCACAGATAATCATCTTTTGCTTTTAGACTTAAGAAATTTTGGTCCTGGTAAAGGATATTTTATTGAAAAAGCTTTAGAAATAGCAAATATTACTGTAAATAAAAACCCAATTCCAGGAGATACTTTTCCTCCATATTATCCATCAGGAATAAGACTTGGAACTCCTGCAGTAACAAGCCGCGGTATGAAAGAAAATGATTTAAATTTAATTGGCAAATGGATTGCAGAAGTGATTAAAAAATTTGCAAATTATAATATGCCAGAAGATAAAACTGAAAGACAAAAAGCAATTTCAGATTTTTTAGAAAAAATAAAAAATGACGAGTTTTTATTAAATTTAAAAAATGAAGTTAAAAATTTTGCAGAAAAATTTCCTTTACCTGGAGTTGATATTTAAATATAAAAATGGTTATTAATGGTAAAAAAATTGCGGATGAATTAATCCAAGACTTAAAAATTAAATTTAATTCTTTAGAAAAAAAGAAGTTTTTTGGCGCTATGCTTATTGGAGAAAATAAAGAAAGCGAAAATTTTTTAAAACAAAAAGAAAAAATAGCAAAAGAATTAAATATTGATTTTAGGATTTATAAAATTTCAGAAAATATTACAACAGATAAACTTCGCGATGAAATTCAAAAAATAGCTTATCATAAAACCTGCGGCGGATTTACTGTTCAACTTCCTCTTCCGGATCATATTAATACTTATTATGTTTTAAATGCTATTCCTTCGGAAAAAGACGTTGATGTTTTATCAGAAAGGAGTCTTGGCGGTTTTTATACAGAAAGATTAAAAATTTTTCCACCAGCAGTTTCTGTTTTAGAGGAAATTATTAAAAGACAAAATATTGATTTAAAAAATTTAAATGCGGCTGTTATTGGCTATGGTTTTTTAGTTGGAAAACCAATTTCTTTTTATTTAAGTTCAAAAGTTAAAAGTATTTCTATTTTTAGAAGCAAAGATATTGATTTAAAACAAAGATTAAAAGAATTTGATTTGATTGTTTCAGGAGTTGGAAAAGCCGGGCTTTTTAGTTCAAAAGATTTAAAAGAAAATGCTATTGTGATTGATTTTGGTTATGATTTTGATTCTAATGGAAAAATTTATGGAGATTTTTTATATGAAAAAGATAAAGAAATAATTTATACTCCAACCCCAGGAGGAACTGGTCCAATTTTAGTAGCTAAATTATTCCAAAATTTTTACACCCTTGTGAGTTTAAATAAATAATTCAATTTAGCGACGTCCGACGTCGCCACGTTTTCTGCTTTTCTCAATAAGCGGATTTTCTTTCAGAGGAAGAAGTCAAATTAAATGTCCCAACCAATACTATTCTATTTACATTTTAGATGACTCAATGCGTTTATAAATCAGGTTCTAAATTTTTGATATAATTTGATAATGTATATAAAAGAGAATTTAATTTATTGAATACATAATTTTCTGTTTTAAAACTATATTTATATTTTTGTAAAATATTAATAATACGCAAGAGTTCTAGATATGTTCCGATTTTCCCGGTCTTTTTATCTCTCCAATGTAACTGGCTTACCTGCCCCGAGTGTAATCTATAGTTACATAAAACTTTGTCGATGAAAAAAACATCATAGATCAAAGCAATCCTAATCCACATATTGAAATCAAAAACATTACTAGCTAGATCTGATTTAAATTTCCCAACATTATTAAATACACAACTTTTTAAGAGCACCGTTGAAGAATTAGTAAGATTTGCCTCATATTCAAGTGTATAAAAAAGATAATCCAGACCTTTTATAAAACCTGCTGGCGGAAAATTATACCCCCACTCACATATAAATTCGTTATTTTCATTAACCTTATTGCATCTAGTAAACGTGAAACCGACACTTGGATATTGTTCGTGAATCTTAATTGATTCCTCAATAAAGTTTGGATAAATAATATCATCATCGCCTAGTATCATAAAGTATTTTTCTTTTGCAAAATCTAACGCTTTGTTCCAATTGTCTATTATTCCTAAGTGTTTTTTATTTTTAACATAATTTACCCTTTGGTCACTTAAAAAATTTTTAACAACCTTTTCTGTTCTATCTGTGGAAGCATTGTCAATTATAACTAAATTAAAATTAGAATACGTTTGCGATAAAACACTTTCTATAGATTCTTTTAAAAATTTATCTCTATTGTATGTTGGAATTACTATTGTTACTTTCCACATAATGATTTAAGTATTGCCTCGAAAAACTTTTTTGCTGTATGAAGTTTTCTATATTTTTTAGATGCTATCATGGCATTTCTTTTATAATATCTAAAATTCCTTATTAATTTTTCTGTGGTTTTAGATAAGTTATTTACTGTTTTAAGTTCATCATTTGTATTGTATTTAAAAACTACACCTGCCTTAGATTTGTTTATTTCCTCTTCTAGCCATGTGTTAGAAGAAACAACTACTGGTTTACCAATACATAATCTTTGAATTAAGATGCCTGAAGTCCGCATATCGTAACTTTTTGGGTGGTACGGCAAAACTAAAATATCGATGTTTTTAATAATATTATAAAAATCTTTTTGAGATAGATTGTCTTTGATCATGTGTATGATTTTTTCTTTCTGAAGTTTTTCTAAAAGTGAATTAAAACTATTTAAATCTTCTTTAGGAAAACCGCGTAATTTAGCTTCCTGTATAAAAAATTTAACATTTAAACATCTTAATTTATTAACTAATTTTAAAAATAATAGTCCGCCTTTTTCATATCTTCCATCTCCAAGAAATCCAATTGATAGCGAATCCGTAGACACTCTATTACCCTTATTATTTTCAAAAAAATCAGCATCCAATGGAAGTGGTAAAATATTAACTTTTTTATTAATAATCTTTTGAAGCATTGTCTGTAATTTTTTACTAGGAGTCGTATATATGTTTATTCCATTAACTAATCCTGAGCATTCTTTTTTAAATCGATTTAACCAATACTTTTTTCTATTATTTCGGGAAGCTTCTATAAAATTATTTTCCGGTGGAAAGAGCTGATGAACCCAAAAACAAAAATTAGGATGCTCCTTGTTAAAGTTTTTAACATAATAATTTGTTGCAGAAATTTCATTAATATAACTTGTAATAACTATAACTATGTCTTCTTTTCTAAAATGTACTTTTGTATTAATTTCAATAAGATCTTCTAAAAAATTCTCTTTACCATAAAATAAATTCTCAAAACAATTATTTGAAATTAAATTTATCAAACGGTGGTGCGGAAATTCATTTCTAAAAAAATTATCTATGATTTTGTTAGAAATGATAATCCATTCCCATTTTTTAAATTGCATATACTTACTCAAGCTCCTGATAAATTCCATGGAATGACCGGCAAAATTTTTAAGATTTGGGTCCATTAAAATAACTCTCATGGTTTATTTTTTTAGCTATTTCTTCCCAGTTTATTACAGGTGCTAACCATGATAAATGACAGTGTGTGGCCAATGATGGTATAGGCCCGATTAATAATCGAAGTGGAGAACCTTCTTCATAGCCGAACAATCCTTGTAACCTTCTAAAAAGCTCTCTGTCCTCTGGTACATCTCTGTTTTTTACATATCTTTCAAATATTAATCTATCTTCTTTCAATGTTTTAACTTTCGCTGCAAAAGTCATACATGTTGATTCTTGTATTCTCCAGTGGTGTGATTTAGTAATATAAATTTTATTTATTCGATGAGGTATATCTAATCCGAAACGATAATCAGTTGCATAACGTACAGGATGATCATAAAGAGTTATATAATCAGCCGGTATTGTATCGATACATTCGAGAAGTTTTTCAATAGCAGTATCAAGGTGTAAATAGTCATCTTCGACAAAATAAACCCAATCATTATCCGGAAGTTCTAGTGATTTTTGAAAAGTACACCAAAATGATCCAGCGTTGTTTTTAAGAGCCAGTCTTATTACAACGCTGCTTGGAATGTGCCTGTTTAATTCTTCAATTAACTCTTCGCCCCTATCGCCATCATAATAAAGAGTAAACGTATAGTCTTTAATTTTTTTGAGCGCAAATAATAAACTTTTTAAACAAAGCAGCTTCGAATAGAATTTCGGCCTAATATCTAATTTTTCTGAATCACTTGCCCTGTAAATAATGTGTATCATGGAGATTTTTACGAATAATATTGGCGACCTTTAAAATTAAAATTTTTTTGTTTTTTGATAAATCAACATTTTTGGCAAAATCATATAGGCTAGATAAAAACAAATCTTGTAAGAAGTTATTGTTTACAAAATCTACGCTCAATTTATATCTGATTATTTTTTTAAGAGATAGTAGGTAATTAAAAAAGTCTTCTTCTGGGAAATCATGAGTTTTATTTTTAACATATTCAAGAAGAATTTTTTGGTCATCAAGAGATAGAGTACATAAACCATTCCAACGTAGGCAAAATTTTTTCGAGATGGTTGGGGTTGGTTCCGCAATCAATTTTTTAATAACATTATTTTGTAAAACAACAATTCCGCCATATCCTATTTCTGTTCTAAACATAGGTCTAGATAAATAAAGACATGTTTGAGGCGAGTTATCTTCGATATCAAAAAATGGATTATCAACGAAGTAAATATCTGAAAGAGAAACTATAATTGGAATTTTAAACTTCTTCTTTTTAATAACCTGGGCAAGACCAGAGAAAGAAGAAATAGTATGATAATAGTTTGGAAGTATTTCAATTTTTGTATTTTTAGCACGTAGGTAATTTTTTATTATCGGCACAAATTTGGGCAAGGTAGAAACTATAATTTTTTGAATACCAGCCTCCATTGCATAATTTATCTGTTTCTCTAAAAGATTAGTATTATTAAATGGCAATAGAAATTTTGGCATAGCATTGGCAATTTTACCAAACCTACTTGATCTTCCTCCGGCAAGAATTACCAATACTTTATTTTTTATAACCATTTTGTTTTAAAAATTTAATAATGTATTTAAAACATTGCCTAATATCGCTTTTTTTTATACTACCCATAACTCCGATTTGAAGCAGATTTTTGTAATTATTTGCTTCACAAGCTTCATAAAACCATACAACAAATCCTTTTTTGAAAAGATAACTACACAATCTTCTAACAGGTATATTGTTAGTTATAATTATGGTAACTATACCTGGGAAACGTTGGGTCTTATTTTTTACAAGTATTTCTAACCCCGCCTTTTTTGTTAATTTAATCACCTCATTACTTAAACTTTCATATCTTTTTCTCCTTCTTTTAAATCCTTCTTTAATGTATAAATTTAAAGCTTTCTCAAGTGCTATAATTGATTGAATTGCTGGCGTAAAAGGTACTTGATTTCTTCGGCTAAACTCGTAATATTTCGAGAGGTTTAAACAAAAAGTTCTAGGCTGAAAATTATTTTGTAAAAGTTCTGTTTTTAAACAAATAAAAGATACCCCCGGCAATCCTTCAAGACCTTTATTAGGAACAGAAATACATACATCAATATTTTGTTTTATTAAATCGATTTCCATGCCCCCTATGGCGCTAATAGCGTCAACCATAAGCCTAATGTTATATTTTTTACATAATTTGCCTATTTTGAAAATCGGATTTGCTACTCCGGAGCTCGTTTCGTTCGCAACCATCAAAAGCCAATCCGGCCTAACTTTTTTTATTTCTTCTTCTACAATATTTAAAGATATTAAATCACCATAGCCAAATTTAATAAAATACACACGTTGACTAACATTACAACTTTCGACAATTTCTTTAAGTCGATCACCAAAATGTCCGTTTGAAACAATAAGAATATTTGAATTTTTGCTAATAATTGATTGAACAAATGACTCAATAGCCATAGTTCCTGGGCCGGCCAATATTAATGCGGTATAAGAATTGCCAGCATTAAAAATAATTTTTATTTTCTCTAAGCATTTTCTAAAAATATTTTCAAAAATTGACGAACGATGAAAAATGTTGTGTTTCGTAATTATATTAAAGACTTCTTTTTTAACTTGTACTGGACCGGGGGTAAGAAGAATCATAGTAATTAAACTACTAAAATTTTATTTATTTTACGACCGTGATTGAAACATAAACTCATGCGTTTGTGACATAGGTATTCTCCCTTTTATAATTTTTCTCAATAAGATGTCTACAGCGTGTTTTGCTGCAATTCTTGCAAGCACAAATTTCCCGGGCAATATAGTAACTATATTAGGAAGATCTCTGTGATCGATTATATTAAATCCATCCGGCCCGGATCTTATTTTTTTAAATTGACTTCTTTTTTCGTAATGTACTCTTATTCCACTAATAAATGAAATGAGTTTTGTATTTTTAATCTCAGGCAAAATTTTAATTGTGTTAGTATATATTTCATTTTTATCATTAGGGGATATAAATATTCTTTTACAATGTGGTATTTCATGCCAAGTAGAACCGATAAGTGTATATTGATTAAAAGGTATAATAACATCTCCTACAAAATTGTCTCCACATACGCTAATGATTTGATTCGATAACTTCTTATTAAAAAGCGCCATAGATCCATGTATATATTTTAAATGAAATATTGGCTTACCGCCTAAAGATAAAATCGCCGAAGAAATTCCATAACCAGCCGCATTAATTATTCCATTTGCTTTAATATAATTGTTTTTATTTGTCAATAAAATTTTCCAAGTATTATTCTTAAAATTTGCCGATGCAATCTCGGTATTCTCATAAATTGTAACTCCGCGATTTAATAATTCTTTCTTAAAAGCTTGAACAACCAGAGAATTATTCAGTACAAAGTCATAGGTTTTGTATCCCCATTGTACTGAATCGCTAAGATTTGGCACCTCGCTAAAGCATTCTTGTCTATATATCGTTTCTATGTCAAACTTATCTTTTCTTTCGTTAAAAACTTTCACATATTCTTTGTCGTATTTATCAAGCACAACAAAAATACCTTTGCGCGAAATATCTATAGCAAAAGGAATCATTCTCCTCCAAATACTATTTTCTTTAAAACAAAGCTTAGCTATTTTAATGTTCCGCACAAGATATCTGGCTCCAGAATGAAGCATGTATGCACATTTTGTTGTTCCCACCCCAACGATTTCTTTCTCAATTAAAATAACCTCAAAGCCTCTTAGTGTTAAATCTAAGCTTACGCAAAGACCTGTTATCCCACCTCCGATTACTATTATCTTCATGGTGTTTTTATTAATTTTACCATTTCATCATAAAATTCTTTTTTTTCGCTTGGTAATGACATCATCTTTTTAATTTTTTTATCGTTAACTATATAGGCTTTTTCTATTTTAATGCGACTGAGGAAATAAATATTATGAGAAATAATGATCATAGCACCATTAAAATCAACCAAAGCTTCCGCAATAATATCAAGTGTTTCGATATCAAGATTATTTGTGGGTTCATCTAGAATTAAAAGATCAACTGGCTTAGACGTGACAATTGCTAATACTAAACGAGCTGCTTCTCCACCACTTAAGGTATCGGCTTTTTTATTTAAGTCACTTTCTTTAGAAAATAAAAACCGTCCAAGTTGTTGTCGTGCTAAAGCATAAGAAAAATAAGGATTAAAATGTAATAAATTTTCATAAACTGAAAGGTTGGGATTAATAATATTATATTTTTGATCTACGTAAGCCACATTAACATTATTATACAACTCAAACTTTCCATTCATTTTTATCTTTTCATTTTCTCCTGATAAAACTTTAACAAACGTGCTTTTGCCTGATCCATTTTTACCCACCAAAACAAGACGTTCGCCATAATAAATTTTTAAATTGATATCATCTATTAATAAATTATTATCTATACTTAAGCTTCCATTTTCAATTTTAACTAGAAGACGCTTACTTTGATCAATGCTATTTTCAAAAAAAATATGAGCCCCGCGTTGCTTTTTTTCTTTCAAAAGAGCGCGTTTTTCTTCTTTTTCTTTAATTATTTTGTCAAATTTAGATTCTTGTTTACCGGCTGTCTCGGAGGCTCGATTTTTAAAATAACCCCTTTCCATTGCTGACATGCTTCGATCGTGAGCTTGTTTGCGTCCTTCTCTTTTTGATCTTGCAGCTCTTTTACGTTCGCGTTCTAATGATTGTTTTGCTCTTTCTAACTCTTTTTTGACCGCCTTATAATCTCTCTCTCGAGCTAAACGTTCTAATTCTTTTTGTTGTTTATAAAATGAGTAATTACCACCGTATTTGTGTAATTTGCCCTCATTAAGTTCCCAAATATGATTAACAACCATATCAAGAAAAAATGGGTCATGAGAAACAATGACATAGGTTTTAGACGGTGAATTCAAGAAACGTTGCAAAACCTCGAGTCCTTCAATATCTAGGTGGTTTGTTGGTTCGTCAAGAAGAAGTAATTTAGGATTTTTTGCTTGAGCAATAGCTAATTGCAATTTTATAAACTCTCCTCCGCTTAATGTTTTAATAGACTGATTAGGAGGAATTTCAATATTAAACCATTTATTAAGAGCGATTTTAACCAATAACCAACTAATTTCATACCGAGAAATAAATTCATTAACAGAACAATTTTCACTAAAAAGAGAAAAATCAATTTGTGGAAGATAAAAAGAGGTTGAGTTAAATTGAATGTCACCTTTTGAAGGTTTAACTAATCCTCCTAAAATCTTTAATAATGTACTTTTCCCTTCTCCATTTTTCCCAACAAGTCCTATACGATCTCCTTTTTTAATACTTAAATTGATGTTCTCTAAAACCTTTTTATCAAAAATTTCAAAAGATAAATTTTTAGCAGATAGAAGTACTTGCATATTTATTGTATTTTTTAATTTTAAAGCATTTTAAATTCAATTTTTTGTTAGAATATTTATAAACTTTAACCATTGATGAGTTTCTATATTGCCAAAATTTTTTCGCATTTTTATAATTATATACTAAAAATTTTCTTAACGTCAAGATTCGATAAAACTCGTCGGGTACATGTGGCACAATTGGTTTCTATTCGTTGGCTAAATAAAGAGGGAGTGTTAAAGTTAAAGAAAAAGGTCGAACCTTAAACAACCCCCTCTATTATGTATAATATACCATATGCAATGTTAGTCAAAAATAGTAAAACCAGAGATTATAAGAGAAGAAGTGGTAAAACGAAATTAGACCATCAAATTCTTCTTGGAATTCTACTCAAGGAATGGGAATGGTTTATACATATAATGGCGCTTATACCTCCCCCGTCCTTCTTCGCGGCGGGGGTTGGGGCAATGGTTCGTACGCTGGCGCTTTTGCACTGTACTTGAGTTGGGGCACGGGTGATCAGTGGGACGGTGTGGGCTTCCGTTGCGCCCAGTAGTCTTGTAGAAATCTAAAATCTTAATAAAATTTAAAATTCAAAATTCTCTTCCAGAGGCGCCCGCCTACCGTCAGGCAGGTTTCTCCAAAGGACAATTTTACAATTTTCAATCAATTTCTAATTTTTCCGCCGAAGACCCATCATCTTTTGGATGATAATTTTAAAAAAATACAAATTAAAATTTAAAAATTATATCTACTAAAATTAAAAATACGGCCGTCATTTTAATTTTAGTAAAATAAAAAAGATTAAAATGCAGGTTAAAATTTATTTTTTATTATTACTATCCTATCATAAACGATCGCAAAGATAGGATAGTGGAGTTAAAATTATAATTTTTTTATTAAAGTTCAACAATTTTCATAAAAAAACCTTAAAATAAAATGACGTTATATCCGCTATAGCGGGAATAACATACATTGAATAGAATGCAAAATACAAAAGTCAAAATTCTCCGCCCGAGGCGCCTGCCCTCCTCTGGAGGGGATCCCTGCCTGCCGGCAGGCAGGCTCCTTCGGAGGAAAAAGTATAAAAGTTTAATAAAGTTTAAATAGTGTAAAAGTTTAAAAGGGTTTAAATAAGAAGATTTAAATTTGTGCGCGCTCGAGGGATTGAACCTCGGACCTTCTCGGTGTAAACGAGACGCTCTGCCACTGAGCTAAGCGCGCTTGATTTGATTTTATGAAAAAAATTTTATAATGTAAAGATAGGATATAAATAAAAATAAAAAGTTTAAAAGTATAAGTATAAAAAATTTTCCTTTAGAGGAATATGTCTCTTAGTATGCAAGGATTCTTCTATAAAGGAAAAAAGTATAAAAGTTTAAGAAAGTTTAAAAGTTAAAGCGGGGTGTAGTGTAACGGCTAGCACGAGTCCTTTGGGAGGATTTAGTCCGGGTTCAAATCCCGGCACCCCGACAAGATAAATTTATTTATATTCTAAAATTAAAATTTTTTATGTTTCTATTGTATTTTTTTTATTTTTTTTACATAATAATTTTAAAATGTTAAAAAAATTTAAATATGATTTTTTAGTTTTTGGAGCTGGCGGAATGCAAGGACAAATTGTTGTCCGCGATTT
>Ga0078972_1015615_pt1 | contig 11566 bp, 13 predicted proteins | sample YelNatPaOPGAMG01_FD_67568 | JGI IMG/M metagenome (GOLD analysis project Ga0078972, IMG submission 67568) | Hot spring thermophilic microbial communities from Obsidian Pool, Yellowstone National Park, USA - OP-RAMG-01 (SPADES assembly) (version 2) | ecosystem: Environmental > Aquatic > Thermal...
CTCCTACCACTAGGTTTGTAACATCAAAAAGCGTGAGTTTCGGTTTGAGGTCAGCTCTAGACATTAGAATCAGCTACTAACGGTCATTACATATTTGAACTTTTCTCCATCCGCTAATCGGGTCGCCTGCTTTATACTTGCATTATGTTGAGAGGGTGGCGAAAACAGATAAGGCCCACACCAATTAAGCTTTGCACCCGAGGTAGTCTTGAAAATAGTCGAGCTAAATGAAAGAAATCTTGACCATCTGGTTGGCAAGTCCTTCTGAATAAGCTCGTCTAACAGCTTGTTCACCGCCTCATATGGTGGAAAATGAAGCTTCATCTTAATTAATCCTGACGCTGCAGTGTTCACAAGAAAACTAGCTGCATTCATCGAGCAGAGAATAATGCTTGAAAAAGTACTAGGCCAAGTCAGAACTGATCCAGACTCGCGCGCTACCTACCTGATCCTGATAAAGAGTAGAGTCTTTATTTATAGGCTTTCTCCCTGGGCCCTATGAAGTGGATGATGATCTTTTTCTAGCGCGCGCTGGGTCGGGCAGGTCCCAGTCAGGGTCAAGCTTGACTCGGCCTAGGGGCTTTTTCAATAATTCTTTGTTCAGCACGCGCTTTATTTCTCACCCCGTCTCCAATATATATGTTCTTCACAGCTCTCAACGTGTGGTCTTATATGCTCATAGTTTCTCTCAAAAACTAGCCTTGGATTAAGCTTGTTCAATACGAATCTGCAGACTGGTTCAGAAACCTCTTTACACACATACTTAGTATCTAGATTAAGACGCTTAGCAAGCTCTAAAATAGGACATGGATTGCTACACCTAGTTATGAGCTCGTTCTCATCGAGCTTTACGATTTCGATATGCTTATCATCTATTTTTAGAAAATCCATGTAGAAGAGGTTTAAGACGTCCTGCATCGAATATGCTCTTCTCCTCTTGAGGAGCCAGATAAACCCTTTAAGGTAGAAGATCGTCCTAGCCAATGCTAGTGAAAGCTTCTCGACAGCCATTAGGCTCAGGATGTGGAGGATTTACCTGCTTAAAAACGCAATAGGTTTATCAGCGCGCTCCACCTCTCAAGGCAGCTCGACACGAGGTTCGACGAGCCCCACTTCACCCTCTCGGTAGACCTCATGCGAGTGATCTCTGTTCCCTACTCTCTCAACGCCTCAACCATGCTGGTATGCAGGCTCATAGGGAGCCTTGCCAAGCCTCCTTAAGGCAACCCGAGCACTTATCGGGCGCGTGTTAACAATCTCTAAAACAGCGTTGGTTAATAACGACTTTTTAGATGCTCTCATAGGCCTTCTCTCTGGGGCTTATGCGAAGTATCACGACAGTATTCTCTTCGAAAGATACTGTGAAGATGATCCTATAGTCGCCAACCCTCCTTCTGAATACTCCTTTCAATCCTTTAACTGGCTTAACGTCACCGGCGAAGGGGTCCTCCTTCATCTCTTTAAAAGCCTCCATTATCCTGCCTTTCACATCAAGATTAAGGTTTTCTAGCTCTTTTTCCGCTTTTTTGTGAAGCACTATTTTAAGCAATTTCCTCGAGATCTACGAATTCTTCCCTCTTCCCCCTTAGCCAATCGTTAAGTCTAGACCTGATCTCCTTAACCTCATCCTCCGACAATTCTTCACCTTCGAGCATCATCATGCTTACCGCCTTAGCAAGTAACTCAACCTTTTTCTCAAGCTCATTAACCTTGGCTTCAACTTCAGTCATCAGTATAGCCATATGATTGCCATGTTTCTCCGATTTAAACGTTTCTACATTCCCCGTTTTAAACCCTGAAAAAAGCCTACATTGCCGATTATTTATACCACATTTAACTCCTAATATGAGTTTGAAAAAACATACGGAAGTTGGAAGATCGAGGAGATGGAGTATAAGTATGGTGAAAACTATTTCGATGTTGTTGCTATAAAGCCTAACGGGAAGAAGGCTATATTGGATTTTAAAACGATTTATGATGCAAGGAAAGCAGGAGACGATTATGCAGGCTGGTGAATACATTGAAGCGCGCGCTAAACCCTAAATTTCCCTTCTAAGCCCAGCTCACGGATTAGCTCTTTAAGGTTTCTGGTCTTGCCTTCCTCCGCTTCTTTGAGAGCTGCCCTCAGGTCTCTAACGAGTTCCTCATCCTGCATGACCTCAATCGTTTCCAGCAGCTCCTCCATTAAAGTGGTTGCCTTCTTCAACAATTCTCTCTCCTCCACCGTTAGAATCGACATATTGGCTCCTTGTCCTAAAATAGAAGCATGACTTTTAATTCTTTTCCCCTTTCACGCGTGCTGGAAGGTGGCCAGACATCCCTTTAAATAATTTAGCTAACGGCTACAGGGTTGAGCTCGTAGGTCACGGCCCGCGCGCGCCCGAGCTAGCTTATAAATAGGCTCTATATGAAGAAGTGAGGAACATGCAAAACATTCGTTCCACTAATCTTTTCCAGTCCGAACTCGTCTTCCGTGAAGACCAAGGCTTTCTTAGGTCTGTAGGCTTCTAAGAAGGCTTGGAATCCTCCTCCCAATTTCCTTCGCGTCTTCACTTCTATCGGGATTGCTTCGCCATTTGTCCTGATTATAAAGTCAACCTCCATCTTCCCTGTGGTCCGCCAGTACCTGATTTCCTTTTCGAAACTTGTCTTAAGCTCATTCAGTATGAAGTTTTCAATAAGACTACCCTTATCCGTTCTGCTCCCGGTTTGGACGAAATTGTTTATAGCCGCGTTTCTCAAGCCAAGGTCATTAAAGTAAATCTTCCTCGTCTTCTTAAGCTCGGTCGTGAGGTTTTTGTGAAAAGGCTTGACGAGGGAGATTAAATAAGTATTTTCCAGGATGGCAAGATAAGACTCGACTGTTCTGAAATCCATTTTGAGCTCACTCATCACTGACGATACTTCAAGCATGGAACCGATGTTTAAGCTTAGATATTGAAGCAGATTTCTGAATTTTTCAATATGCCTCACGTTCAGAAAGAAAAAGATGTCTTTCTCCAAGTAGGTTCTCACAAGGTTTCTGAGAAGCTCTTTTTTAATCTCTTGATCATTTTCCTTAACGATCGCCGGGAAACCGCCGAATATTAGGTATTCTTCGAGCAGGTTTTTAAATTCATTTTCGAACGCAACCTTTGCTTTCACTTCTCTACCGGTTAGGATGAAACTGGTCAAAACCCTCTTGTACTCTGAGAAAACATTATGTAGGTCCCTTGCTTTCCACATAAGGAACTCTTCGAAGTCCAGTGGAAGAAGTTCAAAGTAGATTCCTCTACCAACTAGATGCTTCCCGACTTCTACCTTTATGTCGAATGAACCGGAGCCCGTTAGGAAGATTTTAAGTCTATTCGCAAATAGGTCATGGATGAGCTTTACTCTTCTACCAGCGTCCTTACAATACTGGGCCTCGTCGATAAACAGGATTTTCTCTCCCAGAAACCTGCTGGCGAATTCTCTCGGAGCCTCTTTAAACGTCCGCAACATCTCTTCATCCTCCAGCGTCACGTATTTTCCGCCGAGCCGCTCCTGAAGATGTAGTAGTAAAGTTGTTTTCCCGCTTTGTCTCGGCCCCTTTATCACTATTACTTCCTTCCTTCCAAGCCATTTATCCATTTTTTCTTCAATTTTTCTTGGATAATACTCCATGAATAACCATATGAAACATGGGTAATTAAACATTTCCCTAAACCCGCTCCTGCATATCCTTAGTTCAAGGTTTCTTAACAGGCATCAATTCGCGCTCTCAAGAATCGTGCATAGCGCGGCTTAAAGATTACGGTATATCTATAAACAAGACGGAGAATTTTAAAAACCAGAAACTCGCCTAAGTGTGATGAGGAGAACAGATGGTGCAGGGTTCTCGAAAGAAGTTTCTGGCAAAAATGTTATGGGAGGCTTTAAAGGCTTATGAGTTTCCTGGAGAGGAGTGGAGTGAAGACGAGAAGGAGTTTCTTCCCATATTCATGCATCTCTTAGGGCCTAGTAGGCTTGTTTTAGACTTGGCTGGAGGTTATGGAAGGGTTACGCCTCACCTTATGGAGGGTAACAATACTGCAGTCTTGGGAGATTTGTCCAAGCATTCCCTTCAGTTTGCGAAGAAAACAATTCAAAATTTTAATTTGCATATTTTGCGTATGGATATGCTTCATCTACCCTTTAGAAACGGCGTATTTGATTGCGTGTGGTTCACACAGTCGTTCGAATATGTTCCACCGGACGAGAGGGAAAATTTCCTCCAGGATTTAAGAAGAATACTCAAATCTGGTGGATGTGTCTTCCTAAACGTTGCGAAGGTTCCGAACGAATGCTCTCTCATATCATACCTGAAAAACTACCTCTGCTGGAAGATCGTAAAAAGGCAGCCTGTCATATGGGGAGAATATATCTACAAACTACATCTCAAACATTATACTGGCTGGCACTACCATGCCGTGGTCTTCACAAAAAGAATAGAAAAAACCTTCAAAAAGGTCGGCTTCAAAACGATAAAAACAAGATATAATAAAAACGGCTACCTAACATATCTGCTTCAAGCCCACTAAGAGCTTCAAAACCACACTAGCATGCGTTTGCGTGCGCTAGTCAAGTATTTTTAAGCACCCATATTAGTATTTTGGAAATACAGAAACTTTTTTATTCAGAAGCGTGAATAATTACATGTTGCTGCAGCGGTGCCACGTGTGCGGAAGAACGGATGAAACATGTAAGCCCTGTCCCTACTGCAACTGGTGGTTCTGCGAGAAACACCATGACCCTGAGCAACATGATTGCACGGGTTTAAAGACTATGAGAAAACCGGTTGATGCTTCAAAGCCTGAAAAACAGGATACACTAATGCCCTTGGTTAAGCCGACACCGTATCCTAAGAGTCCTGCTTCGGTTATTGAGCAGAAGGCAGGGGGAAGCGTTTTAGACGGGGACTTGATTAAGGGTCTCGAGAAGCTGAATAAGCTGCTGCTCATCTACATTGTTGGCTCGCCTCTTGGCAACATAATTGCATTTATCCTTGCCATCAGCTTCGCATCCCTTAGCCTCGGCCTATCCCCTCAGTTGCTCGGCATGATCCTGAGCCTCTGGCCAATACTCCATGGCTTAAGTTTCACTCCACTTGAAGTCTTTCTAGGCGCACTTTTCATGCTAATGCTGCTAGCAGTAGGCGGCGGAGGCCTGATGATTCTCTTTTTCCAATACGGTTATCTTCTACCGGCTTTCAGATCACTCCGAAAACATGACGAATCCTTCAGAAATCCCCTGTTACTCGTCGGAGTCGGGTGCATCGGACCCCTTATGCTGCTACTCACCATAATGGCGATGATTATGGAGAGTGCCAGCGGGAAACCGGTTTTAGTCGCTCCAGTGCTCTTCTGGATGGGGATTACGCCAATAGTAGTTGGACAAGGAGGGCTAATAGTCGGACTCCTAAAGCTAAGAAGGAAGTTTGATGACTCAAGATTCTCAGCCGCAGCAATCATGTTTTCAATAAACATCGTGTTAAGCCTAGCACTCAGCCTACTGGCTGTGATAGCAGGTCTCGTAGGATGGATCTTAACATGCTTGGCAACCGGTTCAGCATTGAAGAAGGCGCGCTAAATGTTGGTTAGGTTGAAAGAGCTCTGATATACCACGGAATGCCGCCGCCGGGGTAGATGCCCCCCAAAGCGAAAAAACCACCGCCAAAACCACTAACACTTTTCATTGCAGCCCCGACACCAGCGCAAACCTTAAGCGCAGGCTCGGGGTTCGCTGGAAGCCCTTGATTAAGCACGCTTGTATCTCTAGTCGGAGCTTCATAATCCAAGTATGGGTCTGCTTTTACGGGTACTCCCGGTAGGGAAAATATGAGAAGAAGTATGACTGAGCACATGATTCCCGCCTTCATTTTTTTGTCACCATTATTAGGTTCTCTGACGTGATTTTTAAGTTTTTCGCGGCAATATGCTTTATTCCAGTATCATTCTTCCACAAGAAGATAAAGATAGCAAACCTTAAAATGACTAATATCTTATCATTTTACCTTCTAGCGTGCGCCTAATGCTTTTTTCTAAAGACTCGTTGATTTGCGTCTGTAAGCACACTAGCCGAAGTTGAGAGCGCCTTCCGGCAAAAGATTTCTTCGAGTTTTTATTAGAAGCTGAAAAAGTGCCGCCAGATCCGAAAGATAAACAGTATTTGCTCTAGCAATAGTGTTCAACTGCGGAATATTCTCGGGCGATTTAAAGCTTAAGAGCATCAAGGCGTGCGCGCAACAACGTGAAGTATTTTTGGGCATGTTTCTCAATAAAAGTTTTTCACCAGCTGGTAGCGCGCGAACCGAAAAACTGATAAACTCATCGTACCGTGCATTTGTTTATGTTAAGTCTTAATGGAAAGTGGAAACTTTACTTTGGACCTCAGCAAGAATCGGTTCAGAATATGGAAGAGGCAAAAAGAAAGTTTAAGTGTATAGACGCTACTGTTCCTGGTGATACTTGCCTTGACCTTCTTGAAGCAGGAATCATTGAAGATCCTTTTTTTGGAAGAAACTACTTAAATTTGAGGAAGTACGAGTTCTATCGATGGTGGTATGAAAAAGACTTTATTCTTCCTAAAGAGTTTTTTGATAAAAATTGCGAGCTTATATTTCACGGAATAGATACGGTAGCAACGATTTGGCTTAACAACAAACTAGTAGGTAAAACTCATAATATGTTCGTTAAACATTCTTTTGATGTGACAAACCTCCTGAAGGAAAACAATACCATTATAGTAAAAATAGACTCTCCAATACTTTGGGCGAAGGAAAAAAGTTTCGAAGCAACCGTGCTCTCTTGGGAAGGAAGAGAAGAAGCAGCTTGGCTAAGAAAAGCACAGCATTCTTTTGGGTGGGATATAGCTCCTAGAATTGTTTCAAGCGGAATATGGAGAGATGTGGAACTTAAAGTTATGAAAGATACAGAAATAGAAGAGCTTTACATTGCTACAGTAAGCGTAGATGAGAACTCAGCTATTCTCGACGTCTTCTTTAAGATTAGGACAAACATGGTTTACTTCGAAGAATTTAAGTTAAAGTTTACTTTTGTTGATAAAAATGGAAACGAACAATCTTTCGAATTTCCGGTCGAATTTATAGCGGGACATGTAAGAATAAGCCTGCAAAACCCTATTTTATGGTGGCCAAAAGGTTATGGGGAGCCTCACCTCTATAAAGTAAAATGTGAACTTATTCACAACGGGGAAGTCTTAGACTTAAAGATAAGCAACTTTGGAGTCAGGACAGTTCATCTCGAAAGAACAGAAACCGCTGAAGAAGACGGAACCTTTAGATTTATAATAAACGGTGTTCCTTTAAGGTTAAGAGGTTCAAACTGGGTACCGTTGGATGCTTTTCATTCAAGAGATAAAGAAAGACTCCTGCCCGTCTTAAAGCTGTTTGATGACTTAGGCTGTAACATAATTCGATGCTGGGGAGGAGGAGTTTACGAACCAGACGAGTTCTTTAATTTCTGCGATGAACATGGAATTACAGTTTGGCAAGACTTTGCAATGGCATGCGCAAGATATCCTCAAGACGAGGAGTTTCAGAAGGAAATAGCTGAAGAGGCAAAGAAAGTCGTAAAAAGGTTAAGAAACCATCCAAGCTTAATCCTTTGGTGCGGTGATAACGAGTGCGATTATGCATACATTTCAGAAAATCTTCGACCTTCAGACAACGTGCTAACAAGAAAAGTCTTACCATCAGTATGTAAGCAATCAGATCCGTATAGACCATACGTTCCTTCTTCACCCTGTCTTTCGGACAAAATTGTTGACCAATGCGAAAGGCTTTCTCCACCGGAAGTGCACTTGTGGGGGCCTAGAGATTACTATAAAAGCCGGTTCTATACGGAAAGTAAAGCATCCTTCATAAGCGAGATAGGCTACCATGGTTGCCCAAGGCTAGAAAGCTTAAAGAAGTTTATTCCTGAAGAGTACTTGTGGCCCTGGAATAACGAATACTGGAGAGCTCATGCAGTAGATCACTGGAGAACAAGGAAAAGAGATTACAACAGAATTGAGCTTATGGCTAACCAGGTGAGAGAACTTTTCGGTTTCATTCCTGAAAAAATAAAGGACTTTATACTTGCGAGTCAAATTACTCAAGCCGAAGCACTAAAGTTCTTCGTAGAAAGAGCTCGGCTATCTAACAAAATCTGGGGCATCATATGGTGGAATGTTATGGATTGTTGGCCCCAAATTTCAGATGCTGTTGTCGACTACTACTTCAACAAAAAGCTTGCTTATTATTACATAAAGAGAGTTCAAGAACCTTTCTGTATAATGGTAAGTGAACCTGAGGCGTGGCATATAAAAGTAGTTGGTGTAAACGACACCTTTTTGGAAAAGACAGGAAGTCACAGAGTTTTTGATGCTGATACAAAAGAAGAGTTAAGCTCAGGTGATTTTTCAATTAGTTCCTATAGCAAGGCTACTCTAGGAAAAATTAGAGTAAGTAGAGGAGAACAAAAAATGCTTGTCATAGAATGGGAATCAGACGGTAAAAAATTTTTGAATCACTACTTACTTGGCAGCCCGCCGTTTAATCTAACTAAATACATAGAGTGGATGAAAGCACTACAACTTTCTTACTGAAGTTAAAATTTATTCTGCGTTTATTTTTCTACAATTTCGTTGGCTAAGCGTAACTCTAGAATAATTTTCACCTCTTTACGGATCTATGTTCTTTTCTTGCATATAACTTATAATGCTGTTCGCCATCCTTGTAGCGCGCGCTAAGGCTACTAATTTACTTTAGCTGGTTAAGAATCGTATATTGCTTCGTGTCTAAGAAAAGGTTAAATACTTTTCTTACATAGCATTCTTATTGAGAAAATATGATCGTGGATTCTCATGTTCATTTAAAGCATGGAGACATCGCAAAAACGGAATACGGCCCAGAAGTAATTGTAAAGGTGATGGATGAAGTTGGAATAGACAAGTCTGTTGTTTTTGCTATGAGCACATCTACTAGTAGGTCGATAGAGATGGCGCTTGAAGCTCATAAAAAGTTTCCAGATAGACTTATTCCTTACGTTTATGCTATTCCAAGTTATGAAAAAATTGTTATAAAAGAAATAGAGGAAGCCATTGATGAACTTGGATTTAAAGGAATAAAGATACATGCTGGAGAATGCACTTTAGCAGAGTATGTAATAGATCCTGTTATAGGTTTAGCTGAAAAACTTGAAGTTCCATGCTTAATAGATTGCATGGGAAGATATTCAGATATGGAGCGAATAGTTAAGAAATTTCCCGAAGCCAAAATCATCATAGCGCATCTCGGCAAGTACTTATGTAATGACGAAACCCTTATAGAAAAATTTATAGCGCTTGCCACTATTTATAAGAACGTATACCTTGATGCAAGTGGTGTCTCTTTAGTGCACAAGATTAAAGAAGCTGCTTACAAAGTTGGTTCTGACCGTATAATATTCGGAACCGATGGTCCGCATGAAGAGCCAAGCCTAGAACAATTTGCTAAGAATGAAATTAACAAAATTAAGAGCTTAGGATTAAACCGCAAGGATGAAGAAGCCATTATGGGGGGCAATATAGTTAAACTTTTGAAGATTTGATACGAACTAAAGAAGAAGCTTCCTATAAATTTTGCACTAAAATATAGATAATCACAACTTTTTTCGGCGGAACTTTTCTTTTTGAACTAGTTTTACTAAGTTTTCATGCATATTAGTAATCGTTTAACTTGAGTTTCGCATCTGTAATTTCATTATTCTTTCGGCTTCATCATCTTAGCGCGAGTTCCTAGGAAAGCTTTTTCAAGCATTGCTAACATAGTTCATGACGGATCCGGAATGGTTCGAAGCAAACTTGCGCTAGCACTCTGCCTCTTCGCAATGTTTTCAGCTTTCCAGATTTCTTCTTGCTATTCATGGAGCAACGGTGGCTACAGCCCGGATCCGTTTAACCCGAAGTATGGGACGCATGACTGGGTGGCTGAGCACGCCTTGGACTGGCTTCCTGAAGAAGCTAGGCGGTGGATAGTCGCCAACAAGAACTGGTATCTCTATGGGACAGAGCTTCCGGACAATGAGCAGGCACCAGACGGAATAGGCGATACGCAGCTCCACCACGTCTATTTCAGTGCTGACGGCAGCCTTATCGACGGTTCGTCAGCAGTCAGGGCGAACACCACCTACCGTCAGGCCCTCAGCTACTTGGTTGCGGAAGACTATGAAAAGGCCGCTAAGTACGCTGGTGCAATGACCCATTATATTTCCGACGCCGCCGTCTTCGGCCACGTTATGGGAGCAAATACTCCTTGGGGTGCTGAAGCTCATCATAGCGATTATGAAAGCTACGTTAACAGCAGGACGTCGAGCTATTTCTCAGAGTTTAACGCCTACCTGTTTTTCGACGGCAGGCTTGAAACCATCACTGCATATGAAGCCACGATTAGGCTTGCATACGATACGACTTTCGACTCCTCGGGAAAGGGGTTGACGTGCATCTGGATGGATCAGAACTACAACTGGAGTAACCCGGTCTTCAAAAAAAGAGCGGGTGAATCCCTGAGCCTCGCAGTAAACCTTTTGACAGATGTCCTTTACACCCTGTATTTAGAATATCAGGCAGCGCTGCTGGAGCGCTTCAATTTCACCATAGCGGTGACTTCTAGTAATATTAGTGTGGTGAAGGGTGGAAGCTTCAGCATTGCGGTTGACGTGATGATTTTAAGAGGGGAGGCGCAGGAGGTCTCTTTTTCGCTTTCAGGTCTCCCCGCAGGGGCAACGTACGTGTTGAACCCGCCGTCTGGGAAGCCGCCGTTCACAAGTCGTCTGACCATAACCGTGCCTGAAGAAGCACCTGCAGGAACATACTTGGTAACGCTGAGGGGTGTGGGCGGGGGCTTATCCAGAACTGTGACGTTTAGGCTCAGCGTGGCGGAGCCGGATAAGGATATGCGGCCATTGCTGCTTCTAGCCGCAATTTTAATGGGTACTGCTGTGATAATCGTGGTTGTAGTTAAGCTTCGGAAACGCCGATGAGCAAGGAAATATAGTCATGCATTTCCTGTTCCGCTATCTATACTGGATGCTAAATTGAGACGTAGCGCGCGCGCTCGGGAAACTTGTTTTAAGAAGATGGTTTACAGGCTGCCTTAAGAACAATCCTCCCAATGCCTCTGTTAATCGTTCTAGGCTATTTGTCGCGTAAAAACCGGTATTTTAAGGGCAGGGGCGCGTGCTAACGCTGTGGGGAAGCTGGCTACGCTTGTTGCAGCATCAGTATCGATTATAGGTGTTTCAATCTCGATAGCGCGTGCTTATACTACGCATTGAATTTGGTTGCCTGCAACCCACTGTATCTTGCTGCACCCTCCACCAAGAAAAGTCCTGCGGGCTCGTTACGGCGTTCATGAATGCGGCATGATAATGCCACGCGCTTGCCAACGAATGCTTCCATTACCGTGTCTTCAACGAATACAGCAAATGGAATTGGCTTGTTCGGCATGAGGAGTACTGGACACTCGGCCAGTGGCGGCGAATCGCCTGCTCTTGGAAAACGGTCTAATGCTACGCGGTTTCTCACA
>Ga0078972_1015616_pt1 | contig 11563 bp, 8 predicted proteins | sample YelNatPaOPGAMG01_FD_67568 | JGI IMG/M metagenome (GOLD analysis project Ga0078972, IMG submission 67568) | Hot spring thermophilic microbial communities from Obsidian Pool, Yellowstone National Park, USA - OP-RAMG-01 (SPADES assembly) (version 2) | ecosystem: Environmental > Aquatic > Thermal...
CCTCGACTCCGACTTCGGATGGCTCACTTTACAGAAGAATAGTATTTACGATGTGTTGAATCACTCCCCAGAAAAACGGCTTGCTCCCCGGGGAGACGATCTCGGTACGTCGATGTAACACATATTACTTCAGGTTAAAAGCATTAGCAAGATAAAAATGAGTAACATAAGTTACGATTCGAGACCAGATTCTTTTTCGCGCAAAATCCTCGAAGGCCCCGTCACGGCGCCCGGGTTTGTAACGCCTTTCTTCAACATAGGTCCTGGTTAACCTGATATTGAACAGTTACGACCGGCATCAAAAAACAAGGTCACGCAAAATATGATCCCTCGGTCAGGCTCCGGGGATGACTCGGCATGCCCATCACGCGGCGCCCGAAGGAGGCCATTCGCATAGTTGTTTTCGAGAGATGACAGGTTGGAGAGTATGCCCCCCCTCGAAACTGATGATTCAAATCAGAGTTTGAATTACCAAGAACGCCAACAATGTTAACAAGACGTACCCTGCGTATGCATTGACACGCGCTGAATGAATCAGCCCAATGAGCCCAGCTAACCATTGCGACGAACGGATGAGCGGATTTACCAGCGCTCTGTCCACTACGTACGTTTCCTCTCGTCCATTTCGGATTGCGGTGCGGAAATGCCCTGAGATAGTCTCTCTGGTGTTTTCCGACATGGATGGGCGGAAAATGGCCTCGAAGATTACACGGACAGGGTTAGAGAATCCCGTGGCAGTATAGGTCATCTCGGGAAAAAGCCGGCGTATTCCGCCGTCCCACACAGGCTTTCGGAGAACGACGCGGTTCCTGAAGAGAAGGCGTATTACGAGGACGCTGCCTATGATGAGAATGGCCAGCACAACAAAGGTGTACGAGGTTGACATGGCAAAGATCACGGGGTTGCGAGCAGTTCCTTGATGCAAAACCACCAGACCGCGGCCCGGCAACACGGACGATCCTACTTGCGCCCCCAGATCATGGAACTCTGCCATAAACGCATCGCTGAACTTGGGATTCTTGGTCTTGTTGCCCGAGAAAAATGGCGGAACCAGCTCGTCCGTCACGCTCTGGTGCACCACAGGGCTCACCGCTCCGTCTATCACCGGAATGACGTAGGTGGGGGTAATTCCGAAAATGAAACATAGTGCAGCCAACATCGCCATAGAGACGATGGTGGGCGACTTTGCCTCGGCAGCGGATTCTGCCGCTTTGGATCTTGGCATGCCCAGAAAGCTCATTCCGTAGGCTTTTACAAAGCAGGTGACTGCGAGCGCTGCGGTCAAGGCCAACATGGCGCCACACAACGCAAAAGCTATCTTTAGTCCTTTGGCGCTCAGAACGGCACTCTGAAGCAGAGTTTGCAACGTAAGCCACTCGGTGACAAATCCATTGAACGGCGGCAGGGCGGCAATGGAGAGAGCCCCGACAAGAAACCATGCAGATGTCCACGGCATGCGCTTGATCAGGCCGCCAAATCGATTCATGTTTCTCCCGCCCACCTTCGAATCTACAGCGCCAGCGCCCAGAAACAGGAGAGCCTTGTATAAGGAGTGATTGACCGTATGGTAGAAGGCCACTACAAAGGCAATGCCGGCCAACGCTGACTGCCCACTGGCGAGAAAGACGAACCCCGCGCCGAGGCACGCGGTAATGATGCCCATGTTTTCAATTGAGCTATGGGCCAACATCCTTTTCATATCGTTGTCGATGGTTGCGTAAAGAATCCCGATGAGCGCTGAGAGGCTCCCTACAATGAGCGCCACAATCCCCTGACTCGCATGGCTCACTGGCAAGAGATCGGCGTTCACACGCACGATCCCGTAAATGCCAAGATTGAGAATGACTCCAGACAGTACCGCAGAGCAATTGGCTGGAGCGGCAGGATGCGCCCTGGGCAACCAACTGCTTCCTGGTATAAGCCCTGCCTTTACTCCGAAGCCAAAGAACGTGAGCAGAAAGACTCCCCATCGAGCAGCTTCACCGATGCCGCTCGACGCGTTTCTCAGCGCTGAGAAGCTGAGGTTGTCTGCCGAGCCGGCAATTATCAAGAGACCCAACGCCGCCGCGAACGTCCCTACCTCACTCATGGACAGGAGCAGGTACCCCGCGCTCGTTACCTCCTCTTCTCTGTGTTCGTAGGTGACGAGCAAATAGGAGAGGATCGTCATCAACTCCCACGCGAACAAAAAAGAGGCGACATCTCCGGCCGCCAATGTCAGAACTATCGAGGCAAAAAGGAGGTGACTAAAAAAGCCAAAAAATTTTATGCTGTATCGACCGACATACTTTTCCATGTATTCCACAGAAAACAGGGAAATCGGCAGATAGACAAGCGCAGTGACGAAAACAAACAGCGCCGAGATTCGATCCATGTGAAGGCTAATTGGTCCCAATCCCGGGAGGCGCCACAGGTTGATATCAAAGGAGAGGCCGAGGAGCAAAACCGCGCCGCTTGCGGCGAGCGCAATTGCGGATGCGACGATGCCCACAACAGTCTGCACCACGAGGTTCATTCGATCAGGGAGCACAACGGCGAGAGCCGCTCCTACTGCGCACGTGGCCATGAAGAGGAACAAGAGCATTGAGACATCGATCATGTTCCACTCCTCCTATCAAGAAATGATGTCGCGCCTGATTCAGCCGGAGGTCGGCGTCCTGTCAGGACAAGCAAACCGTGTATAATCGCCAAAGGCGGAGGTGGGCATCCAGGGATCTCTACATCGACTGGGATAACATTCTTGAGGCTCCCATAGGATGTGAAACTCGGGCCAAAGACTCCTCCTGACAGCGCGCAGGCCCCTACTGCGACCACGCGTTTAGGCGTGGGCATTGCGTCGTAAGCCTTCTCGAGGGGAAGTCGCATATTGTCCGCGACAGGGCCGGCTACGAGCAAGACGTCGGCGTGGCGCGGAGTAGGGGTCATGAAGAAGCCGAGGCGGTGTATGTTGTAGTATGGCTTGCCCAGTTGCTCGATTTCACTCAGACAAGCTCTACAAGCCCCAGCATCGAGCACGCGGATGTGCAGGGATTGAGAAAAAGGACTTCCCAACGCGCTCGACGCGTTGAGATCCGGCGCGCTTAGGCTTGCCCATTCCCACGACTCTTCCCAGTCCACAAGAGTAGAAGCGCCACGCGCGCAGCGCCGGCAAGAGATGCAGCGCCTATAATCCACGGCTATGCGGTCGTTCTTGGGGTTGAGAGCGCCTGTAGGGCACAGGTCTCGGATCAGGGCCTGCGCATTTTTATCCGCCATTAAGGTATCTTTGGGACGGCCTGGCGAAATACCGGCTGCCGACTCGGTGTGACTCGGATACCTGGTCGTCTTGGTTCCGCTGCGAATACCCAATAAAACCCATTTACTCACAGGGTCCCCTCCTGTTAACGGTCGCACTCGGCGTTGGAAAGCCCAAACGTTGCCATAACGATGGGAAAATCCTGGAATGCGAAGTTCTCGGCGGCTAAGTGGAAGCCGTGCCAATTCATAAAAGACGGCGGCGTCACTCGATATCGTTTCACCGCGCCTTCTTCGCCGATACTCACCCAATGGAATGCAGCTCCCAATGGAGCTTCCACCCAACCCAATGCCTGGCCGGCTTTCAGACGAAATTCCGGAGAGGCGACATCGCCAGGCGGCAACTCTGAGGATAGGCGGCAGATGATGTTGGCCGATTCCTCGGCTTCGCGAAAAAGCACCCTCAGACGAGCATAGCCGTCGCCTTCTGTTTCCAGCGCAGTCTGACATGCTATCTGGGATTTGTACGGACCATACGGCAGGATGTTTCGCAAGTCCCTCGCGATCCCCGACCCTCTCGCAACTGGTCCTACCAGTCCATACGAAAGCGCATTTTCCGTGGAGACAATCCCCACTTCTTCAATTCGGTCCAAGAAGCTGCTCGACAACCGGAGCATGTCGAACAAATTCTTGAGGTCAGAGGCAATGGACCTGACCGAGTCTCCGAGCATTTTGCACTGGTCGCTGGTGACGTCTATTGAAATCCCGCCGGGCCTGTTGACGCCAAAAAGATATCGGTGTCCTGACATGATACAGGAAAGCCTCAGAAGCTCTTCCTCCAAGATGCTTGCTTGACTCGTTGCGACTGCAAGCGCAGTGGAGCCGCAGATACCCGCTATCGCGCCGACGTGATGCCTCAGACGCTCCAACTCAGCGAAAAGAACCCGCAAGAGCTGTCCACGAGGAGGGGGTTCCAGCCCGGAGATTTTTTCAACAGCTCGGCAGAACGCAAGCGAGTGAGCAAAGGCCGACGCGCCAGAGAAGCGCTCCGCCATAAGAAGTACGCGTTCCACTGGCTGGTTTTCCGCTAACTTTTCCACGCCGCGAAATTTGTAAAAGATACGCGGCGTAGTCCTCACGACGTCTTCACCGACGGTTTCGAGGAAAAACTGGCACGCCTCGGCATAATCTGAGTAAACGGGCCCGATAGGCATCATGAACGCGCCTTGAGCCTCAAGTATTCTCAGGGGCCGCCACTCTGGATCAACCTCACGATGCATATAAGGCTTTGAAGCGTCGAAGTCTTTTTTCATGGGATTGACGCCTTCAGGCCATTCTTCATGGAGGACAAAATCGCCGAGCCTTGGGTGTCCTTCAAAGGAGATCCCGAAGAGGTCCTCGACCTCGCGTTCGTGCCAATCTGCCGCATGCGCCCCCGCAGTGATACTGGGCGCCACTGTATTGCTTTTGGGTTGCTTCATGCAGACGTGAACCACGCCGACCTCCGCGTCTCCATAAAAAATGTAACGGAAAAGCCAGTCGGCCTCTTCATCTTCCACGATCAAGGTGGCAAAAGCGTAATTGTTCTCGCAGAAGAGCCATTCACATAATTCTCTAAGTGTAGCGATATCGCACGTAATCAAAGCGCTCCCATCTTCTTCAATTCGTGTATTGGCTTCCATGCCGGGCCAGCGAGAACAAATCCCGTCGATAAGGTCTTTTCGTGTCGGCCGTGCTATGTGCGATTGATTCATTTGCCATTACCTCCCAAGCGCATGAGATGCGAGGCGCAAAAGTTCCATGAGGGAATTCGGCATGTACAGACCAAACAGCGCCACCGGGATGCCTGCAAGAACAATGGAGAAGACATAGCTCAAGGGCGGCCTCGCCCGCTTAAGCTTTGCAACGGGTTCGCCAAAGACCATGCGTGACAAATGAAACGTGATCCCGCAGAAAGCAATTACGATGAAGACTACCAAAAGCCCTGTTGCCACATATTGGGCGCTAGAGATGCCTGCCCGCAATATGTTGAGCTCACTCAGGAATACTGCAAAGGGAGGAGCTCCCGAAATCGCGAAGGCGCCGACGAGCAATGCCGTCCCCACAAAAGGCGATTCATGAATAAGCCCCCTGATTGATCCAATATCTCGCGTCCCTGTAATGCGAAGAACTGCGCCTGCCGCGAGAAAGCAAAACGATTTGGCGAAGGAATGGCTCATCATCTGATAAGCCGCTCCGAAGTAACTGGCAGAACCGCCTAGACCTACCGCCACCAAAATGATGCCCATGTGCTCGATGGTCGAGAATGCAAGCAGCCGCTTATATTCTCGCACCTGGATCAACAAAAGGGCCGCACAAGCGCACGTCGCAAGACCGAACGCCAGAATCCACTTCTCCGGCGCGGCGCCCGGGGCGCCTTGGGCGCATGGTACCATTCTTATGAGGCAGTAGAGCGCGGTGGACGTTTCCACGCCCGACAAGAGGGCGCAAATGGCCGACGGAGCTTGACTGTGGGCGTCTGGGAGCCAGGTGTGAAGGGGCACGAGGCCGGCCTTTGTACCAAACCCCACGAGTATGAAGAGAAAGGCGGTCTCCACAAGAATAGGCGGCATGTTCGGAGTTGCGTTGAGGAGCGTGGTCCAGGTAAACGCGTCCCCGCCTGTTGCGGCGACTCCCCAGTAAAGCATCAATATGCCGAACAAGGCGAGGGCCGCGCCCATACACGTCAGCACGGCATATTTCCACGCCGCTTCTATTGCCTCCGGAGTGTTCGGAAAGCTCACCAGAAAGACCGATAAGAGGGTGGTAAGTTCCACAGCCATCCAGACCAATGTGAGCTGAGCCAAGATGGGGACTGCCAGCATCGAAGCCAGAAATAGGTTGTAACGCCAGTAATAGCGGCGTACGCGCTCAGCGCCGTTTGGCTCGACAATATTTTTGGTATATCCCCACGAAAAGATGGCTGCGGTAAAACCCACGAAAGAGACGAGCAATAACAGCAGGCCTCCAAATGCATCACATTCAAGCCAGTCCTTCACGGCAATGACTGGCGCCCCGCCGGATACCTTGAGGACCACGAGCCATGACGCAGCCAACACGAGCAACGCATCGAGAATCGTCAATGCAGCGGGAAAATTCCGGTTCTTCGCGGGCAGCAGCGAAAGAAAAGCAGTCAATAATGGCAGCCCAAGGACGTAAAAAAGTTCCATGAAATGCTATTCCTCCCTCAGGGTGACGAGGTCTCCAACCGCCGTGGTTCCCACGCGTTCGTGAACTTTCATGACGAGAACTCCCATGACCCTCGTGATGATGAGCACATCGAAAGCTCCGGACAGTTCGGCAATAAGAGGAAGGTGAGGGGCAATGGCGATCCCTGCAAAGAACGCCCCGTTTTCCATGGACAAGATGGCAATTATCTGGGGTACCGCCTCTCGTCTCACCGTCATTGCGTAGGCGCCTAGGAGCAGCCCGGCCATCCCTATGGGTAGGTTCATGGCAGACGCCCCTTTCGGAGCCACTGCGAGAATACGAACCGACACAAAATATGAAAAGACAACGATGGCCAAGGCAATCAGAAGCGACGTAGGAATATTGAGGACCTGAGAAATCTCCCTTCGAGCGCGAAGTTCGTCCCCCAGCGTCTTCAGCAAGAGCCACGGGATCAACACGATCTTCACCACTACAGTGATTGCCCCTACCGCAAGCAGAGAGGCGGAGGCATTGAGATAGCCGAGCACGAAGGCAGACAATGCAAGGAACAATGACTGAAGCACGAAGGTCCGCAAGCACGCAAGCACCTGCCTCGTTGCAATGAGCCCGAACGCCGTCAGAAGGAAAAGTCCGGCGACTAGCGCGCTGAGCTCGTGTAAGAGAAGGTTCGATGTCCACATATCCGGCATAGTCCCCTCCTAGAATTCCAAGAGTCTTGTCATGACCGCAGCGACTGCTGCAACAAACGCTGCGCCCAAAAACTCCGGTATTCGAAAAAGTCTCAGCTTTGCGAGGGATGATTCAATGATCACAAGAATCAGAATGAAAATAAACATCTTGAGCAGAATCAAAGGCACTGCCAACAAGACTTCGCCAATATGATCTCCCTGCGCCAAACCCCATGGGCTCACGAGTACGTTGAGAAATATGCAAAAAAGCACGAACACCTTCATGCATCCGCCCCATTTCACCAGAGCTGCGCCTCGACCCGAATATTCAAGGCCCTTGGATTCGTCGACCATTGCCAACTCGAAGTGTCCGGAGGGACTATCAACAGGGATGCTTCCGGTTTCGGCTATGATGAGCATCACAAAAGCGATCATAACGAGCACATGGGCTGGTTCAAAGAAATTGGCGATCGGCGTTACCCAATGCTTTTGAACTATATAGGGTATAGTTGAACCTGCAACGAAGGAGACGGTGAAAAACACGATCATAAATACCGGTTCAGCGAGAAAGCCCACCATTCTCGTCCGGCTGGCTCCCATGGGACCGTAGGGGTTTGCAGTATCAATAGCGGCAAGGGTTGCAAAAAAACCGCCGAGCGCCAAAATGAAACCGCCCCCAAGCATGTCCGCCATGAAAGCGAAAAATAAAGGGTAGCTGGTAAGGACAGGGATAAGCAGCGCCACAAAGATGGGGGTCACGAACACCACGTACGGCGTGACGCGGAAAATCCAAGAGGAATAATCTGATACAATCTCATCTTTGTGGAAGAGCTTCCATATATCGTAATATGGTTGAAATATGCTTGGCCCTCGTTTTGATTGAATCCGTTCTTTCAACCGATTGAGCACACCCTTGATTAAGGGCGAAAAGGCCATCACAACAATCACCTGAATCACATTCAAGAGGATTTTGTTTCCCAATGGCGTTCCTCCCTGGCCATAGAAGTCGTATTGATTACAGCCCTAGAGCGTTTGCCGACAATGGCTGTACACAAAAAACCCACCTGACTTTTCAGCAGGTGGGGTAGGGGTTCACACACGACTCCTACCCGCTGCGGTAGGAGTCATGAGCTCTGATCAGTTATTTTTGAGCGGTTGAGGCAGACTCCATTGCCTGGGCCTGAAAATTACCAAAGCCTCCGGTTCGTGTCAAGGCTCGCCTGTGCAAGAAATTTCCCCATATTCATTTCCACAGGACCTCAACCGTCGCGGGGTCAAGAGCCGCTCTCGCTCATCAACTATAGGGGCAACTGCTGATTCTGTGGGCATTCTTTTTTGGCCTCGCTCCCTGCAAATCTGCTTGCCCACCGCTCACGCTCAAGGTATCTTTTTGGCAAGGAAACAGCGAAAGGGACTCGCTCATGGCGTATGAATCGCGTCGAGGCGCCGGCAAGAATCATTTGGCTCCAAGGGATAATCCCATGGTCAGATGCTTCGTCGCGCTCGAACTCCCGGAGGAGGTGAAGTCTTTCGTGTTCGCGTTCGTGAGCGAGTTGCGACAAAAAATTAAAGACGCTAAATGGGTGAGCATCCAGGGAATGCATCTCACACTCAAATTCCTGGGGGACGTGCCCTCTGGAGCCATTCCTGCGGTCGCAAAAGCCCTCGAGCAGCCGCTCGCCGTTCCAGAGCCAATCCAACTGAAGGTTCAGGGCCTTGGTTGTTTCCCTCATATGAAACGGCCACGCGTGATTTGGCTTGGAATAACGGACAGCCAATCGGCGCTTCAATCCCTCGTCCAAAAGATAGAAGACGCCCTTGTTCCTCTCGGCTTTCCGCGAGAGACGCGCAGCTTCAAGCCTCACCTCACGCTGGCGAGGATGAGAGACGCCAGAGACCTTTCCAAGGACTTGGAATTGATCATGCAATCTCAAAAGGCGACTGGCCCCTCATTCTCTATCAAGAGCGCGGTCTTGTTCGAGAGCGTCTTGAAACCACAAGGCGCGCAGTACCACCCTATAAAGAGATTCTCTTTCCTTGATCTTCAGAGAATCAACGGCTAAGAGACCGCAAGGGATACAGCTTTTTCCTCTTTCAAGGGCATCCCAGTAAAAACTTGCGCGTGATGACGTGATTAACTCCTCATGATTACACGGTTATGTACATTAGGGCTCATAGTGTGTCTCCTGAGCATGTGTTGTTCTCCACATTCGTGGGGGGACTTGTCTGAAGAACCTCTCACAGGAGCGAAGCAGGGCAGGGGGGGCGACGCGCCGAAGCCTGTTCCCCTACCAGAAGCGCCCACATCTGAGGCCCCGCCCTGCAACGAGGCCCTTGAACCGCCTGACGATCCGTGTCTGCCGCCTCTTTACAAAGACTGGGAGGAATTCAGCAGGTTCCCAGGGGAAGGGGCCGCGACCTCTGAGGGCCGATTAAGAATAGTGATTGACCGCGCTATGTTCACGCTCATACTGGAGGAGATCGGCCCTGAAGGGATTCCACGGATCGTTTATGACACCAGCGTTGCCTTGGGGGACCTGAGGTCGCCGACGCCGGAAGGCTCCTTTCTGATCAATCATATCTACTGCTATCCCGACGTCGCGTATTTCACCCCTGCCCACGAGAAAGTATCCAATCTTTACAATGGATTTTTTGCCCCCTTGCTCCTATGCGATGCTGACGGCAAATGCGAGAGATTTAACGACCTTGGCCTGCACGGGTTTCTCGCGGACGCCCGTCCTGATTCATCTATCAGACCTGAGACCTTTGGCGCGGTCTCGAGCGGGTGCATACGACTGCCCGATCCCTGCTCCTTCAAAAAGAGTCTCATAAGCAGGGCGCGCTTGGGGCCGAGGCGTACAAACGATCGAGGCTCCTATCACTGGCTGAAAAGACCCATCGAGGTTCTGATTGTGAATGGATACCCTACACCCGAGAACTCGCCGCCATTCCTCGAAATTTTCACTGATGGTCTAGATCGTTTGGGAAAAGGGCTTGGCGAAGTTCTCAGACGATTCGGAAGATAGGCCCACTGCGTGATTTGGTTCACACCGGGGAAGACCTCAAAGGCGCTTGCCCTTATAGCGGTTCTCGAAGGCAAATGGGGATTTCATAAGGGCTTGAGTCATTGATTTGTGATCGCTGAGATTGCCGCGTCGCCTTCAACTCCCCGCAATGATAGGAGACGCACGCGTGTCATTGCAAGCAAAGCGAAGCGATCTCGCGATAACTTTTGGGAATGACCATGCCCTGGGGGGCGTCGTAAACAACTTGCAGCGGCGGAAGGCTTGGGAGATGTGGGCAACGACTGCATGAATCGCTGCCCACGTTGGGATAAGAGTGTAGTATGGAGCCTTATGAAGAGGCTCTATGATTCAAATGACCTCTAGTCCCCGGATGGGGGGGTTATGGGGGAGGGAGGGTGTCCATCCCGGGTAGAGGTCTCACATGGGAACCTTCGGCTTTCGTCGAATGCGTTCTCACGTTTTTGGACTATAGTTGAGAGGCGTCCGAAAGTCAAGAAAATACTTTAAGAAATGATGATATCTATTTATTATCACGAATATAATTAAATATTATTAATACCAAAGCCCCTCCGGGTTCTGCCCCCGTCTATATCATCCTCCCCGGATCATTCCCCACATCAGGACTCATCATGAGCTCCGCTTCCCGCTCACAACGGCGATGGTTTCAGCAAGTTCGGTCTGGGGTTCCACTTGGGTCGTTACCAGCCAAAAAGGCCTTTCAGGGAGAACCCTACCGTCACAATGCTCAACACAGAAAGTACAGCCACGAAAGCCCAAGAGACCACGTTCATGACGACGCCGTTGGTATGGTGGAGCATAATCGAACGGTCATTGATCAATATGACCATGAATATCAGTACCACCGGTAGGACAAGCCCGTTGATGACCTGGGAAACAAACATGATTGACACAAGGGGAAGATTTGGCGCGAGGATCAGCAGGCCTGAAAAGAAAATGATAAAGCAGTAAAGGCCGTAGAATTGAGGAGCTTCTGAAAATTTTTTGTCCAGACTTGACTCCCATCCAAAGGCTTCGCAGACGGTGTAAGAGGTCGAGATGGGTAATATTGCTGCTGAGAACATAGAGGCGTTGAACAGTCCGAACGCAAAAAGCCAGGTACAGTATTTCCCTGCTAACGGTTCAAGGGCGAGCGCGGCTTCTGCTGCCTCTTCGATCTTCACCCCCGCTTTGTAGAGCGTGGCCGCGCAGGCGAGGATAATGAAGAAAGCCACGATACTGACCACTATGGAACCCACTACGACGTCGATGCGCGCCGCATGAAGGTCTTTCTCTTGCAGGCCCTTATCCACGATGGACGCCTGGAGATAAAATTGCATCCAGGGAGCGATGGTGGTTCCAACCAATCCTGCCAGCATCACGAGGAACTGCGGATCCCATTTTATAGAAGGAGACGCCACAGCCTCG
>Ga0078972_1015617_pt1 | contig 11563 bp, 10 predicted proteins | sample YelNatPaOPGAMG01_FD_67568 | JGI IMG/M metagenome (GOLD analysis project Ga0078972, IMG submission 67568) | Hot spring thermophilic microbial communities from Obsidian Pool, Yellowstone National Park, USA - OP-RAMG-01 (SPADES assembly) (version 2) | ecosystem: Environmental > Aquatic > Thermal...
ATCTGCGATTTCAGGGCAGATTATCGAATATTACACTCCAAAGGCCGCACTGTGGTGACCGCACTGCTCCCGGCCAGAGAAGCAGATATTGACCAATCGAGCGAAGTCGCAGCCTGAAAATATTTGCAAATATGATCGATTTCTCAATATAGGTAAAAAGCGACCGGCTATAAGCTCGGTCTGCTGGTCAACTTCGGTCACTACCCGCAATTGCAATACGAGCGGATTGTCCGCTGAACGACAAACGACAGGAAACCACGAAACATATGAAGGAGGTTACAGGCAGCTATGTGTCTGAATTTTTCGTGTTTTTCGTGTATTTCGTGGTAAAATCAGAGCCCTGATGAAGCGAAAACGCAACGGCGTTCAGCATGCGATTGACCGGATGGTTCGCCGGATTGTGCGGCGGTTCCATCCGGAGCGGATTATTCTGTTCGGCTCGCACGCGCGTGGCACGGCCACGCCTGACAGCGATCTTGATTTGCTGGTGGTCATGCCAGTCAAGGGGTCGAACCGCGACAAGGCCATTCAGATCAGGGCGGTGCTCCACGACATTGCCGTGCCGAAGGATATCATAGTTACGACGCCAGAGGATTTCGCATGGCGCAAAGACGTGATCGGAACCATCGAGTATCCAGCGGCCCACGAAGGGAAGGTGCTCTATGCCCACGCCTGACCAGATCAACGCTGTCGTAGCGGGATGGGTCGAAAAAGCCGAGCACGATTTTCAGACCGCCTGTCACATCTTGAAGCTGGGGCGAAAAGGCCCGTCGGTCATCGTCTGTTTCATGCCCAGCAGTGCGTCGAGAAATACGCTAAGGCCATGCTCGTGCTAAGACAAGTCTCTTTCCCCAAGACCCACGATATTGAGCAGCTTGTGAAGCTGTTGCCCGCCGGCCACGGCCTGAATATCTCAAGAGATGAGCAACATCGTCTCACTGAATACGCCACCGAAAGCCGTTATCCGGGCGGGCGCGACCTCCCACTGGCAGAGGCGCGACAAGCGGTCGCTCTGGCCCGCCGCATCCGGCAGGCGGTTCGCAAACTACTGCCCAAAAAATGCTTGACCCCCAAAAACAGCAAACCATGAAACCCTGGCATCAAATCGTTGTCCCCCACGCGGACATTCGCAAAGGCAACTTCGACGAGTCGGTGTTCGCAGCGGATTTGTCCGATGTGCTGGCCGATCGCGGCCCGCTGGAGTACCGCGATGCGGCTACGTTTTTCAAGAAGACTTACCCGACGCAGGGGTTGGTGAGTCTGTTGTCGGTCATGCTGGCGCGGCTGTCGGGCGCGGGCAAGGGCGAAGGCGTCATCCAGATTCAAACCCCGTTTGGCGGCGGTAAGACGCACAGTCTGATTGCGCTGTATCACTTGTTCAAGAACAGCGCGGAACTGAAGTCGTCGGACGCCGTGGCCGAAATCCTCAAGAAAGCGGGCGTGAAGGCCGTGCCCCAGACGCGAGTGGCGGCGTTTGTGGGAACGGCGGCGGATGCGTTGCAAGGTCGGACGCCATGGGGCGAACTGGCAGAACAGTTTGGTCAATATGCGGATTTCAAAGAGCATGACCGGAAACGGCGGTCGCCCGGCAAGGACAAGCTTCACAAGCTGCTCGGCAGCGCGCCGACGAAAAGGAGAAGCCGGTCGAGGAGATCATTGAGGCGTTTCTGAAGTATCCGCATCTGCCCATGCTGGAAAGCGCGACGGTTGTACGGGATGCCATTGTTCAAGGTGTCAACACTGGCATCTTCGGAGTGCGAATCAGCGATAAAATTTATTTCAAACAGCCGATACCGCCATCGGCGGTCGAATACGGCGCGGTGCTGGTCCGCGAATCGGAGCTTCCCCCACCACCTCCGACAACACCGCCGTCGCCATCGGGGCGTGTCGCTCCGGAAGAGCTGGTCAGCGCGCTCCACACGGCTGCAGAAGTTCCCGTCAGGGAAGTTTACAAACAGCTTTGGGCGCGGCGCCGAAAGGAGTTCGCGGACGAATCGACCTTCCGACGCGCCTTCTGCCAAGCACTCACGGATGGTGCCCAACGAAACCTGTTTATCTTGGAAGGCTCAGCGGCAGCCGAGTCGCCCGATTGGGATCAACTTCTGGAAATAGCCAAAATCAAGAAACCAGAGATTGCTCCCCCGCAGCCCCCACAGGCCGGCGTGCAAACATACAGCCTGCGGGCCGGAATTCCGCTGGACAAACTCTCAGACTTCGTCCGTGGCGTCATCACCCCGCTGCGTAATGATGGGGCTGAAGTGACAGTCGAAGTAAGTATCGAAGCTCGTTCACAGCCCGGCGGTTTCAAGAAAACGACGCTGGACCAAAAAGTCAGAGAAACCCTCCAGCAGATTGGCGCGGATATTCGGCACGAATCCCTGCATTGAGTATGAGCAAATGTCCCCGGGTGATGCATACACGGGGACTCTGAAGCCTTGGCCAGCAGAAATCCCAGATTAGCGATCGTTCGATTGCCGTGATGCCACGACCCGTTTCTGCCCGCCATGGCACGGATTTCAGCCCTTATCCTGACTCGCTGACCACGCTTTACCTGGGTCAACGCCTCACCAAACGGTTACCCTCACATCACCTTACACAATCCAGGGGCTGAAGGCCCGGCCTATTACAGCAATCCTTTCGCGGGTTTCGCGCCACGACGTCACAGACACTGCCCGGTCCCAAATCGATGAGCAGCCATAGACAGGTTCACGGTCGATCACGGATCGCAAACCCGGAGGGGGCGGATGGTGCATGAGTCTGCACCGTAGCAACTGAGCGGAAACATCGCACTGCGGAACGACAGAAAAACCTTCGGCATAAGAATCACAGGCAAAAATATGGGGGGCAGAAAAATGATCAGACGGTCAAGCCGCTGTTTTGGATTACTGGAAACATCGGCCCCAACCTCATTTTTCTGCCACCCATTTTTCTGCCAGTCATTATTTCTCTGCACCGGCAAATCTTTCTGCTCCGCCACGGAGTTGAGCATGATGCGCGGGCCGCACACTGCGATTGTTCCGGTCTGTTTCTGCGATGGCACCAACGACAGCGAGACTTTATCGGATCGCTGGTATTTTTCTGCGTGCGGCCGGACTACTGAATGACCTTGTGTACAAACAGAATGGTCGGGACGGTGAGATTTGAACTCACGACCTTCTGAACCCCATTCAGGCGCGCTACCAGGCTGCGCTACGTCCCGACCATGTGCCCGAAAACACCTCGACGGACACGCAGCGAATATATTGCACCACACCATGGATTTTCAATCGAATTTTGAACGTTTGCCGTCTTGAATGTCGAATTTCCGGTGAGACCACTTGACAAGTAGTGTAAAACAATGTGTCACACGGCACGGCGAAGTCGCAAACGACTTGCCATCGCCAAACAAACCCAACACGGGTTATTGATTTGCGATGGCAAGACAGTGGTCTGGATCGGGCCTGCGGTGTGAATTGGTCCTTGCGACCGCAGCGCTCAGACCACAGGTGGAATTGGAGAGCAATACATGATCAAAGTAGAGAACTTGGTCAAAGCTTTCGGTCCGAAACTGGCGGTCAACGGAGTATCGTTCACCGTCGAACGCGGCGAAGTCCTCGGGTTTCTCGGCCCGAACGGCGCCGGGAAATCCACCACCATGCGAATGATCACGGGGTTCATTCCTCCGACATCAGGGCGCATCACAATTGGTGGATTTGACGTTGTGGAAAATCCCATCGCCGCAAAACGGCTCATCGGTTATCTGCCCGAGAACGCCCCGGCATACACCGATATGACGGTTATGGGGTTTCTCAGGTTTGCCGCAGAGTTGCGCGGCCTGCGCGGCGCTTCGCGCGACAAAGCAGTCGAACGCGCCATGGAACTCTGTTTCCTTGAATCCGTCAGGCACCAGAGCATCGACACACTGTCCAAAGGTTTCCGCCACAGAACCTGCTTCGCGCAGTCGATCATCCATGACCCTGACGTGCTGATTTTGGACGAGCCGACCGACGGTCTTGACCCGAATCAAAAACACGAGGTCAGAAGCCTGATCCGCCGAATGGGCGAAAAGAAAGCCATTGTCTTTTCGACCCACATTCTGGAAGAAGTCGATGCGGCCTGCACACGCGCGATCATAATCGACCGCGGTCGGATTGTCGCAAACGGTACGCCGCAGGAACTTCGCCAGCGGTCCGAAATGGCTGGCGCAGTCACCATGCGCGTCAAAGGCCCAACCACCACCGAGCTGCGCGATCGGCTCCAATCGCTTTCAACCGTGCGCAAGACCCTCTTTGTCAAAGAAGACGGTTCCGCAGTTTGTGCCCGGGTTGTTCCCTCGCCAACGGCGCTTGACGGCCAGCTCGAAGAGAGCCTGTTCGATCTTGTCTTGCGTGAGAAATGGCGGCTGCTCGAACTCAGGACAGAAGAGGGCAGATTGGACGAGGTATTCCGCAGCATCACGATTCCGGACACTGCACCAAGCAAGAAGGAATAGCTGAACCCATGAACACAGACGTTTCTGTTACTTCTCAAGCTTCAGTGGCTGAACTTAATGGTCCGCGGTGGAGTGCCGTGGGCAATGTGATAACAATCGCCAAACGCGAGCTCACCGGTTATTTCACGTCGCCGGTGGCTTACGTGTTCATCGTGATTTTCCTGCTGTTGCTCGGATTTTTCACCTTCATGGTGGGCCGGTTCTTCCAGCGAAACGAGGCATCATTGTTCGCATTCTTCATGTGGCATCCGTGGCTGTACCTTTTCCTCGTGCCGGCGGTGGGAATGCGGCTTTGGTCGGAGGAACGCCGGCTGCACACGATCGAGCTGTTGCTCACCATGCCTGTGACAGCATGGCAGGCGATTTTGGGCAAGTTCCTTGCGTCATGGGCGTTTCTTGCCATTGGATTGTTTCTGACGTTCCCGATGGTGATAACTGTGGCTTATCTCGGCGACCCGGACATGGGCGCGGTATTCTGTGGCTACCTCGGCAGCCTGTTGACGGCAGGGGCGTATCTGTCGATCAGCAGCATGACTTCGGCTCTGACACGAAACCAGGTGGTCAGCTTCATCATATCCGTGGTGATTTGTTTGTTTTTGATTCTTGCCGGGTGGCCGCCGGTGACCGATATGCTTGTGCAATGGGCGCCAACATGGCTGGTCGATCTGATCGCCTCGTTCAGTGTATGGCCGCATTTCGAAACTTTTCAGCGCGGTTTGATTGATTCGCGCGACCTCATCTACTTCATTCTTGTGATGGTGTTTTCACTTTTCACCACCGGCGTGATCATCCGCAGCCACCGGGCCGGATGACAGCATCCGGGGCATAAACTCAACCATGCGACATTTCCGTTCCACGTCATATGAACGCTAACATCAAGAAGTGGGAACCGTACATCTACTCGGGCATCGGCGTTGCCGCCATGTTCATTGCGCTTGTCGCGGTCGGCGCAATCACGTCAACCGTGAAAGCAAGGATTGATCTTACCGAGGACCGCGTTTTCACGCTCTCGGAAGGCACAAGAAAAATCCTGAGCAAGATCGACACCCCGGTCATCATCAACTTCTACTGCACAAGAGGCGAAAACCAAATGCCGGTCGCACTCAAGAATTATGCGCAACGGGTCGAAGACCTGCTGGCCGAGTACCGCCAGGCTTCCCGTGGTAAAATCGAAATTCGCAAGTTCGATCCCCAGCCGGATTCAGATGCCGAGGACTCGGCCCGTCTTGATGGCGTTGAAGGCCAGAACTTCAGCGAGGGCGGAGTGATTAATCTCGGCGAAAAGGTGTACCTTGGCCTTGCCATTTCATGCCTCGACCAAAAAGTTGCAATTCCATTCCTTGACCCGACCCGTGAGCGGCTGCTCGAGTACGATCTGACTCGTGCCATCGCCCGGGTGATTAACCCGACGAAACCGACCTTGGGCGTGATGAGCGGGCTTCCCGTGTTCGGCCAGGCAAATCCCATGCTCATGCGAATGGGCGGCGGCCAGCAAGACCCATGGGTCCTAATCAACGAGCTCAAACGCGATTTCGACGTCAAACAAATCGATCTCACCGCCGAGAATATCGATGATTCGATAAATGTCCTGCTCGTCATTCATCCGGCGAACATTTCCGAGAAAACGCAGTTTGCATTGGACCAGTTTGTCCTGCGCGGCGGCAGACTCGTCGCCCTCTTGGACCCGATGTCAATCGTTGCCACCCGCAACTCGCTCAACATGCAGGACATGATGCAGCGTGCTGCCTCGGGAGGATCAACGCTGGACAAATTGCTCAAAGCGTGGGGCCTCGAGTTCGACGTCAGCAAAGTCATCGCGGACAAGAACTACGTCACTCAGGTCCGGCGCGGCGACCGTGGCGTCGTTGCGCCCGAAGCCACATGGCTCTCGCTCACGCAAGATGCAATTGACCGGTCGGACGTTACAACAAGCGAGCTCGACAGCCTGCTGCTTGTCGGCGCAGGAGTCTTCACAGGCAGCCCCGCTTCCGGGCTCAAACAGACCGTCTTGCTCAAAAGCTCCACCAACTCGCAACTTGTCGATAAAATGCTTGCCCAGTTCGGAGGCGATACAACCAAGGATTTCTCACCGTCGGGCAAGGAGTACGCGCTTGCCGTTCGCCTTACCGGCAAGTTCAAAACTGCTTTCCCTGATGGCAAACCGGGCGGCGATTCACAATCCGACAAGAAAGACGAAAAAGAGGGCAAAGAGGCCAACAAACCCGAGGAAAAGAAATCCGATTGGCTGAAGGAATCAAAAACCGACGGTGTGGTGGTGTTGATCGGCGACAGCGATTTCGCCTACGACCAGTTTTGCGTGTCGATCCAGAATTTCTTCGGTCACAAGCTTGTCTCGCCGTTCAATGGCAACCTCAATTTCGTGCAAAACGTCATCGAACAGTTGATGGGCGACAGCGATCTCATCGCCGTGCGCAGCCGCGCAGTGAAAAACCGCCCGTTCACTCTTGTTCGCAAAATCCAGGGTCGGGCCGAAGAACAGTACAGATCAAAAATCAAGCAGCTCGAACAGGACCTTGTCGATGCCCAGCAGAAAATCAACGAGCTCCAGCGAAATGCTGACAAGAGCCAGCGCGCCATCCTTCCAAAAGAGGTCCAGGACGAAATCAAACGGTTCCGACAAAAGGAAGCCGAAACAAACCGCGAACTCAAACAGGTGCGCAAACAGCTTCGCAGGGACATCGACGCCCTCGAGACAAGGCTTAAGTGGATCAATATCGCCGGTATGCCTGCGATGGTGACCATCGCCGGTGTTGCTCTGGCAATCATCAAACGCAAACAAACAGCAGCCAAATGAACCGCAGACAACTCACTCTGATACTTGTCGCCGCTTTGGTCATTGGCGGACTTGGTTTGTGGCTCCGCAGTCGCAGAGCCGCTTCGTATCAAACCTCCTCGGGTCTCATGGGACAAAAAGTCCTCGGAGACTTCGATGTCAACAGTATTGCCCACATCACGATCCGCCATGGAACAAATGAGGTTAACCTTGTCCAGAAAGACGAAGTCTGGACGGTCAAGGAACGTGGCGGGTACAAGGCAAATTTCTCTGAAATATCCGAGTTCCTCCGCAAGCTCTGGGAACTCAAAATAATTCAGGCCCAGGCAATCGGCCCGTCGCAACTCGCACGTCTCGAATTGACCGCCGAAGGTGAAAAGCCCGGGACAGTCGTCGAATTGAAGAACGCCAAGGGCGAAGTCGTTCGGTCGCTCATACTGGGCAAGCAACACCGTCGTCAGCCCACCGAATCATCGCCGTTCGGGGGCGACGAGGGCTGGCCGGACGGGCGATACGTAATGGTGTCCGGGAAAACCAATCTTGTCAGCCTTGTGTCCGAAAGTTTCAGCAACATCGAACCCAAACCCGAACAATGGCTGAACAAGGATTTCTTCAAGATCGAAAAGGTGAAATCCGTTGCCGTCACTTATCCGAACGCGACCAACTCATGGCACATCGCCCGAGACACAGAAACATCCGAGTTGAAGCTTGTCGATGCCAAGCCCGACGAGAAACTTGACGCATCAAAGGTTTCGAGCATTCCCAACGCGCTTGCATGGCCGAGCTTCAACGACGTCGTCATCGACCCCAAACCTGAAGTCACCGGCCTCGAGAAACCAACCGTCGCCGTCTTCGAAACGTTCGACGGATTCACTTACACGGTCAAGGTCGGCAACAAACACGACGACAGCGCTTATTATCTGGCCGTCGCCGTCAACGCCAACTACCCGAAAGAACGCACACCGGGACAGGACGAAAAACCCGAAGACAAAGAGAAACTGGACAAGGAATTCAAAGAGAAAACTGAGAAACTGAACGAGAAATTCAAACAGGAAAAAAGCCTCGAGCCGTGGGTTTTCCTTGTCCCGAAATGGTCGCTTGATTCGTTGCTGAAAGAGCGCCACGCGCTTCTCACGGAGAAGAAAGAAGAACCCAAACCCGCCGCTTCCACGGCCACGCCCGCGCACGAGGTTTCGCCCGTGGACGCCGTATTACCGCCGGTGCCGCCGCCGCCCGAACCGCCAAAACCTCCAAAGCCGGAGTAAATCTCCGGGCAATTGCCAGCCCGTCGCGTTTCAAGAAGGCCGCGCGCTCGTTCTTGCCTGCTGTGAACTGATCGGTTCTCGGGCATCGGATCTTGTGTAATCCCAACCGGACGCAAGATCGGGCTTCCGATAGACGCGGCCGGGAACGGGCGCATTGTTGTCACGGCAGCTTTCTCCAACGCGCCGACAAGGCCGCGGCGATCCCTCACCGCCCCATTTTTCTGCCCCCCATTTTTCTGCCATTCTCTCTTTCGCCTTCTCTTGTTTCTTACGGCTATCACCGAAAAATCACCTGTCGGTTCTTTCGGTTAGCCGAAAAAAGGAAAAGAAGACAAAAAAGGGCGATGGCCCTATTCCCGTTTCGCGCGGTTCCGAGATTGGCCTGTCGGAGGCAACGGCGCTCACGCCACCGTTGCTTCCGCCAACGCACCGGAAGGACCACGGCGATTTCCCACCGCCCCATTTTTCTGCCCCCCATTTTTCTGCCAATGACGATTCCACCTTTTTTCTGCTATCACCAAAAAACGGCGTTTCTTGGCCAAAGCAAGGTTGGCCTGATTGCACGGCACCGCTAGTTTTGCCAGCCCTTTGTCAAAGTGATCCATGCGCGATGGGACCTGTTCAGACAAAAGATATTCACTCGGTGGACGGTCCGGTGACCGGCGCCAACAGAGGCGTTTTGAAACGCCGATGGCCTGCGGGAATCAGGATGTTGACTACCATGAGATCAAGAGCGACTGAACCCGTGCTGTGTCTTCTTCTCCGTTTTTTCGCGAGACCTGCTGTTTGCGTCACTTGTCGATGATGGAAGAACTGGAGGTGACACGGTGTTGACGCCCGAACAAGGAATTGCAGGTGCGATTCTTGTGTGCCTGATTGGAGCCGCGTTGGCACTTGCACTCGCGCATAACAGAAGAACAGCCGGCTGGGCAGCGTTTGTGGCAACCTCGATCTCCGGGTTGTTCGTCATCAATGCCGTTGTTTGTGTTCTGGCTGACGGTCCTTCGACCGAGCCGGCTCAATTCCTGCAGATGCCATTGCTGGGGTTCGCGTTAAGGCTGCACGTGGACGGCTTGAGCGCGGTGTTTCTGTTGTTGGCAGTGCTTGTTGCGGTAGCGACGGCCATGTATGGAATAAGCTACATGGACCATTACCCCGAGTACAATGTCCGAAGATATTACCCGTATTTTCTGCTTTTTCTTGCCGCGATGTACGGCCTGCTCACCACAACGGACATGATGTGGTTCTTTTTCATCTTTTGGCAGATGATGACATTGCCCGGCTACGCCCTGATCAGGTACGAGCACCGCATCCGACAGAATGTGATCGCAGCGAACAAGTACATGCTCATGATGCAGATTGCCTGCGTCGCCACAATGGCAGGAGCCGAATTGCTTGTATGGGGTGAAGGATCAGTTTCGGCCACAGGCGGTCTGAAGTACGATTTCGAGACCGTCAAGGTGGGGCTTCCAACCCTGCTGGAGGCACGGCCCGTAACAGCGGCGCTTGCCTTTGCTCTGTTCCTTGCCGGGTTTGGGATCAAGATGGGGATGTGGCCATTTGGGCAGTTTTGGTTGCCTGACGCGCACCCGGCTGCGCCTTCGCCGGTGAGTGCGATGTTGTCCGGCGTGATGATCAAAACCGGCGCATACGGTCTGATGCGCTATTTTATCTGGCTGCCGGCGGATGGCGGAACCGCCCGATTTCACATGGGATTCTGGGGTGCGCTCGTTGTGGCGTTGGGAACCATCACGCTCTTCACCGGTGCAGCGCAGGCATTGAAACAGGAACAATCAAAACGTCTGCTGGCGTTCAGCAGCATCGGGCAAATTGGTTACATAATGCTCGGGACCGGTGCCTGCATGGCCCTGTTGGCTACCGGCGACAGCAGTGCCGGCGCGCTGGCCATTGTCGGGTTCACCGGAGCTTTGTTTCACGTGTTGAATCACGGCTGTTTCAAGGCACTACTGTTTCTGAATGCAGGTTCGCTGATACACGCGACAGGCACCCAGGACCTGAATCGCATGGGCGGGCTCATGCGGTTCATGCCTGTGACAGCCGTCACTGCTCTGGTTGGTTCGTTGTCGATTTCGGGCGTGCCATTGCTCAACGGCTTTGCGAGCAAATGGCACATATACGTCGCCTGCATCCAGGGCAGCGCATCCGTGCGCTACCTTGCGGTGTGCGGATTGGTGGCCATTTTCACCAGCGCGATTACACTGGCCTTGTTCATCAAGTTTTACGGGGCCAGCTTCGCTTCGCGGAGCAGCGCGCAGGTGAGGGATCGGCTGGCGGCTCGTGGGCGGCTTGAAGTTGGAACTCTGATGCAGCTCCCACAGGTGTTTCTCGCATTGACCTGCATCTTGCTGGGTATGTGGCCGACCATGGGGACAGGTCTGCTTGCGAAAGCTCTTCGAATGAGCCATTCCGGATTGCTCGGTGACATGGCGGGAGCAACCGGCGTTTCAAGAGGCGCGTGGTCGAGATTAACAGCCGCCGATGGCAGTGCGCAGTTTGCGCCTGCGGGTCTTGCCGGGTTGTTAATCGGCGGTTTGTTTGTTGCGGTGCTGATAGGCCGTGCTGGGGGCGCAAAGCGCCGAAGCGCGGAACCATGGCTTTGTGGTTATGCCCGACAAAGCGAACACAACCGTTATCGGGCGCATGGATATTACTGGGAATTAAAGCGCCTTGTCGCGCGGGTTGGAGGCGGTCAATCCAAAAGTGCGATTTGCGCCCATCAAAACCACTCTTTCATGGGCAATCGCGAGGCCTGGGAAAGTTCAACTCGAGATTCACAAAAAGCGGGATTCACAGGAGAGAAAACTCCCGACCCGGAAATGCCAGTGTGGTCTGTCATCGAGGAAAAGGCAGAACCCAATCGTGGACCGAAATCCCGAGGCGGTTCCGACGGCGACCGGTAACTGCCGCGTGCTCGCAGCCGGGTTTCCTCAGCCATATAATTATAGTGAGAAATCGATCATATTTGCGAAGATTTTCAGACTGCGAGTTTGCCCGGTTTGTCAGTAGCCGGTT
>Ga0078972_1015619_pt1 | contig 11561 bp, 5 predicted proteins | sample YelNatPaOPGAMG01_FD_67568 | JGI IMG/M metagenome (GOLD analysis project Ga0078972, IMG submission 67568) | Hot spring thermophilic microbial communities from Obsidian Pool, Yellowstone National Park, USA - OP-RAMG-01 (SPADES assembly) (version 2) | ecosystem: Environmental > Aquatic > Thermal...
TTATCTTAAGCATAACTGCTGTCTTCAAGGATTTATACCAGCTATCAACTGTCTGTTCAGGTATGCCATAAATCAAATCAATAGATATATTGTTAAAACCAGAATTATAAATAAGCTCAACCGTTTTAATTGCCTCTTCAGAATTGTGAATCCTTCCTAACAATGATAACTCTCTATCATTGAATGATTGAACACCAATACTCAATCTGTTAACGTCATATTCCCTAAATATTTTAAGCTTTTCCTCATGAACAGTCGCAGGGTTTACTTCAACAGAAAATTCTATATCTTTCTCTGTTTTGAAAGTATTTCTCAGTTTTTGGAAAATTGAATGCAATGCCTCAATAGTTAAGCTTGAAGGAGTCCCTCCGCCAATATAAATGGTTTTCAGTAAATGGGGTATTCCCTTAGTTAATTCCATTTCCTTAAAAAGAGACTGGATATAAAGCTTTTCAAGTTCTGGTTTTATTGGCATAGAGTAAAAATTACAGTACTTACATTTTTTCACACAAAAGGGCACATGAATATAAAGAGAAGAAAAAAATAAATCCATAATTTATAATACCTGAGTTTTATTATTTTTATGGTAGAGTTTATGCTTTATTTAAGTCCCATTTACTCAAGGGCTTCATCTCCCCTTCTTTGGCTTCGGGGCGCATCTTCTGGAAGATAAAGCATTACCCCGCCTTTGACAGGTCTTATAACTATTTTCCCTTCCGCTGCAAGTTGGTTGGTTATATTTACAGGATCCACTCCATTAAAGTATCTCCTAAATGCGTCATTAAATCCAGAATACACACTATGTATGCCTTTATATCCCTCTGCCCTTAGGCTCTCTATTGCCCTTCTCACAAATTCTTCATAGCTTGATTTTTCAGGCATAGTTCTTACTCCTATTTCTTTATTTTGATTTCTGGTAAATCTTCTTTAAACTCATTATCAATCATATTAAGTTGCTTCCTTATAATACCTCTTTTCTCTAATGCAGGTTCTAAACAGAAATTCCTAAATTCTGTTTTGTTAATATCTTCTGGATTTTTAATATGTGGGAAAAGAAGCTTTAAGTAACCAGTGGTTAATTTTTTAATAGCAGTAGTATCTCTTGTATCGGCATTTTTTGGTATATCCAACAATTCATTTACTATAAAAGCAAAATCTGATAATTCTCTAAGTGAATGCATTATTTCTGAAAAATATTCTACATTTAATGTATAACCTCTTACCTTGAGATTTTCATTTATTCTTGGCAAGAGCCATCCTTCGATAAATCCGTGAAACCTATCAAGAAGAGCTGAATCTTTGAAAAAATAAGGTAGTTCTGAAAAATATTGTTTATTAATAGGTTGTTTGAAATTATCCAAGGGTATGTTCCCTAAAAGCATTAAGCTCGCTGATCCTGTTTGCCTTATATTTGCTACTGTAAAAGTCCCTGATTCCAGATAGTTTTTTAAAGCACCTTGAAGTTCACTTTCATCAGAAAATTTAATAGTCTGAATCTCATCCATTGCAATTAGATCATACATTGTTATAATACCCATTGTGTTTTTAGCCACATCATAAAACAACTTTGCCCTTGATACCGTGCCACCACTTATCAGCCACGCATATTTACTTAAATTACCAAAAATATAGGATTTCCCCGTCCCCTTCGGAGCTAATTCTATCATATTAAGTCTTGGCTCAACAAATATTAGCAGTCTGCTAATGAATAATAATTTTTGATTTAAACTCTGAAAGCCGTCAGGGTTATATTCCATTGACCGTATTAGTAGGTCTATCCATTCTTCTAAAGTAAATTCTCTTCTAACATCTCTAAAATACTCAATATCCACCTCGTAAGGCTTAAATGGTTTGTAGTCTACTATATCTATTATGCCTTTTTCCTTTCCTTGAGGCGGTGAGAAGGCCAATCTAACTACACCCCATACCTCACCACCTTTTAATTCAGGATGTTTCTTAGCAATAAAGGATGCCACCCTTCCTTCGTTTAATTTTATACCGATGTCAGGAATAGAAAACCTGAGAATTCCTGTTTTTACTTCAGGTTCTATCACAAGCCTTGTCAATATTGTTATTTCTTCTCTATCATTTATTAATCTACCTTTTATCTTGTTATCCTTTTGTGGAATATGGTTATTCAAAAATCGTAAAAGTCCTTCCGCATCAAGCATTCCATCTGAATCAGTAAATTTTTTTATCAGCCAATCTTTAATAAATGAAGGCACATTTTTGCCTGAAAATACGCTATACCTCTCGGGAACCTTATAAAGAGATTCTTCAGGAAATAGTTCTTTAATTTTTTTATCAAGTTGCGTCATAAAATGTCCGTTTCTCGCATTCCTCCAACGAGTTCAATATTAAAGGTCTTTTCCCATGATCCGATCTTTATTTTTATAATTTGTTTTCCTGTCTTCAGTTCTCTAATATTAACCCGCCATTTACAAAAATCTTTATCATATTCTATAGATAATGGTCTATCTAATTGATCAGTCAAAATAGGGAGGATGTCGGGGTTTGGATTGATAGCCATCCAGATAAAATGCTCTCTTTTGCTAATCCTTGTCCTATCAAAACTAATTTCAAAGTCTTGCTGGTAGTGGTGATGTTGCTTAGAAATTATTATAACAGGGATTAATACTTCTTCTGGAGTTGCGCCACCGTGAACCTCTCTTAAAGGTCTTCTATCAAGTGATGTATATTTTAATGAGATTAGACACTTTGAATACTGCCCGCAACATGGATTTTCAATATTATGAATAATAAAATCATTATCTTCCAAAATATCATTGTTATTAATCCACATACACCTGCCTTCATGGTGAGTATTTTGAAAATTGTAGATCTTTATATTTTCTTTCAATCGCGCAAGTGCTGTTAAACCATGGTCAGATGCAATAGCAACTCGTTCCTGTCCAGGAATTGATAGGTATTTGAAAAGAATTCTTTTTATGAAATCTATCTCTTTTATAATGTCTTCAGGATATCTATATTGCTCAGATGAATGAACTACTTTATCAAAATCATATATATGTATTGCATTATAAAGCCTATTGCACTCTGTAGTTGTTGGTAGATATGCCCTTGCAATATATTTTTTCCCAATATGAAGATTTAAATCATGCTCAATAAAATTACACAAGAAAGGCAACCATTCAATGCCTAATGCGTCTATTAGCAAAATTTTATCAACATTCTCTCTCCCAAGGATTTGAGAAGCTGTTTCAAAATTATAATACCAGTGATAAAATTGCTCCTTATTTTTATTTTTCTCATTAAGAATTGTATTCAATTCATCAGATATTTTATCTTTTAATTTGGAAAGTCTGTATTCTTTAAAATAGTCTCTTATCCAATAAGTGTCTTCATTTAAATTATCAGGGAAAATATCAGAGAGATAATAATAGATATCTGGATATGTTTCCATTAAATCATTACTATTAATCTTTTCGTCTGTAAACAACTCAACAGCTAATTTTTTTTCATAAAATGCTATGCCTGAAAGCAACTTTTTCTTCTCCTCAAGGTTCTCGATATTACTAAATTTCTTTTCTATGTTACTCTCAATAGAAGCAGGGACTTCTTTGTTCCTATAAAGATACCTTAATAGACTCGTTCTTTCATTGTAATATAAGGATTTGTTAGGCAATTCAAAAATTTTAAACCATATATTTTCTTCAAGGACACTATCATCTAATTCATCTAAACTATTTAAAATTATGTAAATATAGGTATTGTTCCACTCTTGCTTTTGACAAACATAATTTTTAAGCAACCATCGATCTAATGTCCTATTAGATGAAAACCATAATTTTATAATATCTTTAAGCTCTATATTGACTACATTAAAAACTTTCCTTATAGCATCTTCCAAATCTCTAAAACCTTTCTCAATAAACATGTTTGATAATTCATTCCAGAATGGCAGTTCCGCATCTTTAAATTCCATAGGTAAATTTATATCATAAATCTTAGATAGCCATTCCTTAAAATTTTTAATTGTCTCTATATCAAATACGCTATCAGGTAATCTATTAGGATATAAATAGGTTAAAGTGTGAGAGATACATATTATTTTTTCAATATTATCCTTCTTCCATAATTCAAGCCAGTCTTTTGTGTTATGAACAATCTCTAAAGCAGGAAGATTCTTTATATTCATATCAGTGATAAAAATTTTTATTCTGGTTGGGATTGCTATATTAACCTGCCATATTGGTGCCCAATTTTCTTTACGGTAAAAATTTTCATAGAACTCGTCCTTGAATCGTTCATAAATACCGACAAGTGGAATATACAATCTTCTAAAAGGATTCTCTCTATCATTTTCAAGTGAAGATAGGGCATTAAATAAATCGTTAAAATTATTTTTATCAAAAAATCTTATAACTTCGGAAAATGGCACTATAATAAAATCATTGTTTTTATCAAATTTTTTAATTGGGTCAATCAAATCTTTAACCGATAACCATCCATCATCAGATGGCAGAAAATTTGCTAAATTAATTACTTCAATACCTGCATCGTCAAAAAGTTTTACTATATTTTTTAATATTTGTAGAGAAGGTAAAAAAATAAGTCTTACAGGGTATCTATTTACATAAGGATCCCTTGAGCATTTATCTATCCTTATTTCATTTTGCAAATCTAAGATAGAGCTAAAAATTCTCATTGTCTGCCTTTCCATTGCAAATATCCAAATACTTATCAAATATATATATTAAATCTGGCCTATCTTCCAAAATCTTAAGTATGACTTCTTTTAAATCACCGCTGAAGTTTCTTACCTTATCCTTAACTCTATTTATTGTATCTTCAATACTTATTGCAGGTAAAATTGATTGTGGAAGTTCCTGTGCTGGCGGTATCAGAGATGTTTGTCGGTTTATCTTATTAAGCCGCCAGTCTTTTACCGTACTCTTAACTTTTTCTTCTTCCCATGAAGCTATTTCTTCTTGCATATTTCGATAAAGATATTGAACAACTTCATCAATTTCATCTTCTGTAATATTTACTGTTTCAATATTCTGCAAAAAAACATAGAAGCCCTGTTTAACCTTTTCTTCCTTTAAAGTTAACTCTAAATCAAGTTTGTTATTTTTTATGGAAAATAAAATCTTCTTAATATCCTCATAACCTATTTCACTATCTGGTGTTTTAATAAGCAAGCATATTTCTTCAATAGTATTCTTAAGATTATTATTTATATCTAAATACTTAATAGACCAGAGTGGAAACTGTACCTTCTTTATGGAATCCCTTATCTGCCATCTAATATCATTTAATCCTATTGCATCCAACTTAAAGATTTCTTTTAAATTGTCAACCAGCTCTTTTTCTTCAAATGTCCCGAATCTTACATCTAATCTATTTGAATTACTGCCAGACATCCAGAAGTTAAATAATTCAATGACTTTATCTCTCATCATATCTTTCTCAATAAGCATTCCTGTACCTGCCTCATAAAGCCTGCCGATATAATTTCTTAGAATAAATCCTATCAATGCCATATTAAGCATATTTGGATAAATGCCGTATGGAGGCTCTATTAAAAATTTTAATGTCTCTCCGAGGTTAAAATTAGGATGTTCCTGACAATTGCTTATTCTATTTTCAACTTCTTTTAAAATTTTAACAAGAGGATGTTCTGCGTCAGCATTTTCTTTTATATCAAGATTTTCACTGACAACATAATGACCATCATTGTCTTTTAATATACTTCTCAAATATATTTCTTGACCTCTGGCTGTTCTGCTTGTAATATAATTTCTGGAATCTGCAAATAAGAAAATCTCTGTAGATTTCTTTGCCATCTTCTGATTCCATACTGTTTGATTTTTGCGACACTCATTTAGGGTTTCTAATCCATAACGGAAAATACGCGGTGAGATTTGTTCGCCAATAAAGCTACCTGTATCCTTTAAAAGTTTCTGATTCTCATCTCCATTAAATATAATAGCAACAAATCCGTTTTTTATACTATTTATCCATTCTTCTACAATTCTTTTAGCACTTCTTTTGCTGCTGTTAGCATCAGCGTCAAAATTATGATTTTGAGCTACTGCAGCCTCTGCAAGAAAAGAAATAAACCTATCAAAGTTATCTTCTCCAAATGCTTTATCTACGATTATAAATATAATATTCTTAAATTCTTCTTCAGACGAGATTTGCTTTACAAAAGACTTTATTGATGATATAGATGAGTTATCTTTAGCTAAGAAAACAGCAAGATGTAATGAATAAACTTTCTTAAAATCCTTTGAAATCTTTTGTTTAAGGATATGCTCTTTCTCTCCTGCTAAATAGAAACATACTTCAGACTCACGCAAAATTCCATTTTTAATATTATCTGTTAAATCATCCTTTAAATTTGGATAAATACTAAATATTCTTGTGATATCTTCATACTCATTAATAAGTTTTTGTTTTTCTTTATTTACTTCTATTGGTGATAAAGTAGATGATGAGACTAAAAGTAAGTTATCTATTGACTTACGAATAACTTGGCTACTATCAATATAATTAAGAGCCTCTTCAACATATCTTTCCAGATAGGATCCTAAAAAAAGTGATTTGATATTGTCTATTGTCGGAGCTAAAATACTCTGAGTAGTATCTCCAGTAGTAATCATTCTGTGTAGTAAATTAAGTAATAATATTCCTTTAAATATTTCATTGTAGTTTTTGTCTTTATCCTCTATTTTTTTTGTATGGAAAAAGAATTTGTCTAATACTGAACGAAACTTCTCTGAATTGTCTCTTTCAAATTCCTTAAAAAAATAGTCCCATAAATAATTAGCTGTTATTACAGGAATGTCCTCGCCAATCTCTTGATTTATAAAAGCAAGAAAGCCCTCTTGATTATCATTGAGAAATTTAAAAACACTCCTGTCCGCTGAACCGATATTCCTTGAAATAAAAGTCATAAGATAAGCAGTATAAGGATGAATAGGGAATAAATTTTTTATATCATTCCTAACATTTATACCCTGATCATCAGATAATTTTTTAATCAAATCATTTAATTGATGGGAAGCAAAAAATCTGTCCTGTATTTCTTTATATTTTTCTTCATCTATTTTATTGATTGCTGCAGCAATTAGATGATATGTAGTAATAGGCTCCATTGTATAATCTTTTATATGAAATCTATCAAAGGTTTTCCTGGCTTCATCATCGCCTAATCCAGCTTGATGTGCTGTTTTATGACTAATTATAAACATAAAGATATTACGACTTTTGCTTAATTCTGCAATCCGTTGTAATTGATTCAAAAGTTCGTTTCTATTGTGATGCTGCATAATTGCGGTAAACTCATCCCAGAAAATCATTAAATAATCAGCGATTTGTCTATTCTTTAATTCTTCTAAAACTTCAATAAGCCATTTGTCTATTTCTGAAATGGTAAAATGTCCACCTTTTTGAGTTATTTTGGTCTCAAGTTTTTGTAAAATATTAATATCTTTATTTTTTAATTTATTAATCAAATCGTTAGTCGAATTTACATACATCTTTATATCGGGAGTACTTGTAATTAGTTGCTCCCAATCAATATGTAAAGGGTTTTCTGTTATTTGATAAATCATTTTTTCAAAATCGCTCTCTGTCTGTATTTCTATATTATTTGTTTTAAGGGCATCCTTTATGGCTTTTTCAATTGCCAGTGAAAAAGTTCTATTATCAGTAATATTAGATATTCCTTTAAGGATAACAGGAAATGCCTTCTTATCTCGTCTAAAATTGAAGACTCGTTCTCTTAATTGCGTTTCAAGTTTGCTAGTATACTTACTAATAACATTTAAATCATCCCAGAGTAAATGTTTTATAACAGATGCTGCATGGCTTTTGCCTGTGCCGAATGTACCCTGCATAAAAATGGACTTTCTTTCGTTAGCAAGGGTTGCTTCAAGACTGTTTATAGTTGTTTTTAGAATATCATTAAATCTATCATTTGGAATAAATCGCATCCAGTAATCTTTATGCTCAGAAGTCATATCGTAATAAGACTCAAAATAATCAGGTAAACCTATGATATCGCAGTATTTCATATAATTTTCTCCTGTGTTAATAACTTTAAAACTTCTATATGGTCTAAATCTTCCCTCAACTTTATATTATCAAGACCTTTAGTAAGTTCTACTTTAAGAACACTATTTTTCTCTTCTTGTAAGTATCTAAGAATATCCTCAAGCCTCTCCCGTGAAATACCAAATAGCTTATATGGTCCGCCCATGCAATCTTCTTTATAAAATTCTGAGACCGTTAGATAATACCTCTTTTTATCTTCTGCATATCTGTAAAGAGAATAAGCAACTGCAATTGGATGAATATCATCTGTTCCTATTTTATTAATGTATCTTGTATTACCTCTTTTCTCTACAATACCAAGCTTTAAGTCCTTGCCTATGGGTGTTGTCTCAAACAGATTTACCAGCGCATCTACTCCGCTTGAAATTGTATGCTTACTACTAGATAAACCTTTATTTAGTCCAATATTTACCATTTCAGCAGTAGAATAAGAATTTCCAAAAATAAAATCTGTCAAATACCATCTTATTAAATTAGAATTATACGATATATTTGTCCAAATTATTTTCCATACTAACAATTCATTTTTAATAAATATTTTCTGGAGCAGCATGCTAAATTTAGTCGGTATTTTATTTTTCTGTTCAATCAACTCTGCGTCTCGTAACCACACTATCAGAGAGTAAAGTTGAATAGGTCCTAAACTATTATTAACAAGCCAATCTTCTAATTTGTTAAGAAATGAATAAAGCCAATCTTTTCTGAGTCCAAAAGTTTTATATTTCGTAAATCCTGCGTTTTTTTTGCTCATATTATCCCCTCCTAAAATCATCTTTAAAGATTGTGCTGCAAGACAACCTTTTTCTGTATAAAATAAACAATTACCACAGTGAGCACATAATTTGGTATCAACATTGACAAAAGTTTCTATTCTTAAAGCTCCTGTGGGACACTCTGCCTCACAGGCACCACAATGAATGCAATATGTTGATTTATATAAAAGCCTTTCAATTTTATTCTTCAGTATAATATCTTTACCAAAACCGCTTATTTCTAATAATATCTGAGATTCTCCTTTTGTTAAATTAAATTTAAGAATTTCATTTTTTATTTTTATCTCTCCATGCATTATATTTTTGTTGTCTTTATAAAGCAACTCACCTATTGTTTTAGCCCATTCAAGGAAATTTTCGCGTGGATTTACTAATACTGCTTTTAAAAAATTCTCAGATGAGATAAAGTCAATTCTTGTGCCATTTGCATTAACTCCTTCCCATCCGGGTTTCTTTTTCCAAAAACCTTCAGCAATGTATTCGCATATGTCATTAGTTTCTTTAACATTTATTTTTTTTATATATTCACTTAAGATATTTAGATATTTATTAGCCGTATGTGTGTATTTTTGTCCTATAATATATTCTGACCATTCTGAACCGAATGGACAAATACAACAACCAATACGATTTAAACCATATCTATAACCATCGTTTAGCAGTAAAGTACGAGAAAAAATATATAAAAATACTTCTGTAACATTCCAATATTTAATTACTTCAGCATTTATCTGATTCTTCTGTTTTTCCCCTTTTGAAATTCTTTTATATGTCTTTCTTCTTGCACTTTCATCAGCTCTTATCCCTTCAAATGTTAATATTTGGGCTCTTTTTTTATCACTTAGTAAACTATTATTAAAAAGTTTCATGTAAGGCGATGTCTTGTGAACAGTGCAACACCATCTGTGTATCCTGCTTGGAGGTCCAAACATTTGCCATGATTCTTCTGAAGACAATCTACCTTTTGCAACTTCAAACCTTAATTCAGGGTAGAGTGTCTGATAATATGCCTTTGTTTTTTCAACTACTTCATAAGTCGAAGGAAGTTCCATATCGGTATCAGTAAAAACGACGATATATTCGTCAGGGGGTATAACCCTGCTTACAATATCTAAAACTACTTGAGAGTCTTTCCCTCCACTAAAAGATACTGTAAAACAATCAACCTTTTTCTTATATGCCTTGTAAGTATGTTCGACAAAATCTATTGCTTCATTTTCCAAGACAAAAAGAGCGTCTTGATTTTTTCTGATAAGTAAATCTATATTTATTGGTTCTAATTTGAGATTTCTACCATGTTCTGTGATTATTATTTGTGGAGGATTAAAGATATTCCCTCCTTTGGCTTCCGCAACCAATTCTCCTTTATAATAATATTTCCGTCCATTAGCCCATAACAAGGGTTTTTCTGTTTGTGGATATTGCCAGTATCTGCCAAATCCTAATAGGTCTAATTCTTCAAAAAATACAGGACGAGGCAGAATTATTGTATCAGTCTTAATTTTTTCAGTTAATATTACACCATTAGATTCAGGGTCCCATGTTACTTTAAACATATATATATTCCTAATTAAGATTTGTGCAATTTTTTACATATTATATATTTTTTAATTTTGATTTTCAACTTAGTACTCTTCTTTTTTGACTTCTATGATTAACTTATTTTTTAAATGTTATGCCTTTGAAAATTTTTTTAATCTGTATCTGCTTTCTTGTGATTTTTTTAAATCGTATATTTCTCTCAAATACATTACAATAAGAACATGGCTATTGTAAATTATTTTATTTTAAAGATATTTTGTGGTTTTTATAACCATTATGATTTTTAATTTCTTAAGCTTTAAAATCAAAACAAAAAAATGGCTTTGTATGCTTGATTTGTCATTCTAAAAAAATAAATCCATAATTTATAATAAAGGATAATGAAGTTAATTGAAAAAATTATGATGCCTCATCTTGACTGGATTCAAATTGAAGTCTCAGGTCTTTGTAATGCTTCCTGCTTTTACTGCCCAAATACTGTATACAGAAAAAACTGGGACGGTAGAATTTTAACATTAAACGAATTTATGCAAATTGTACCTTATTTAAAAAAAGTTAAGTTATTGCATCTTCAGGGTTGGGGAGAACCCTTCTTAAATCCAGATTTTTTTAAATTTGTAAAGATTGCGAAAAAATCTGGATGCAAGGTTGGAACAACCACAAATGGCATGCTTTTAAAGGAATCACAAATTGAAAAAATTATAGAGTCAAAAATTGACATAATAGCATTTTCACTTGCAGGTATAAATAAAAACGACGAATTAAGGGCTGGCACAAAAATTGAAAAAATATTTGATATAATCAATGATTTAAATAAAATAAAGACAAGAAAAAAGATATCTAACCCGAAAATTCATATTGCTTATATGCTTTTAAAATCAAATTTTTATGAGTTTGAAGAAATACCAGAAGTTTTTCATGATAAAAAAATTGACCAGGTTGTAATAAGTTTGCTTGATTTTATTCCTGACCCTTATATTGAAAAAGAATCAATCATTCCAAAGACAGAAAAGGATTTTGAAGAATTAAGAAAAAAAGCATTAGATATTATAGTAAAAGGGAAAAAACTAAATTTATCAATATCATTTAACATACCTCACCCTTTTAAAAAAGGAGAAATCTGCTCAGAGAGACCCTTAAGCTCTCTTTTTATAAACTCTC
>Ga0078972_1015620_pt1 | contig 11559 bp, 13 predicted proteins | sample YelNatPaOPGAMG01_FD_67568 | JGI IMG/M metagenome (GOLD analysis project Ga0078972, IMG submission 67568) | Hot spring thermophilic microbial communities from Obsidian Pool, Yellowstone National Park, USA - OP-RAMG-01 (SPADES assembly) (version 2) | ecosystem: Environmental > Aquatic > Thermal...
AACAGTTATTTAGTAATATTTTATTTCGCAGTCAATTATCTGATTTTTCAATTCCTTGCTCCTGATAAATTGCATCTAAAAATTTATTGAAGATGGGATCCGCTTCTGCTAACTTTTTATGCAATTCTATTGCTCTCCTAAGATTAATTTCCCGATTTTTATCTAGATTAGCTGCTTTTTGATAGTAAGAAATTCGCCTATACCAATTTGCAGCATCAATTACACAAGAAAGTTGTTCTAGGGAAAGTTGTTTTTGGTCAATCAACCTAATCAATTCTTGATAATTATCATCTAAAGAAAATTTTTCTTTACCAAAACTAAGGGCAATATATCTTTCTAGAAATAGTTTAGCTCTTTCTTCTGCGTTGACATATTCACGGGCAAATTCTTCGGTTGGTGGTTGGTTTTGAAACAGTCGTTGATATGCATCAGGAAATAGTTTTTTATCTATACCCGCGCCGTGATGAAAAAGCATAAAAATAGATCTTGCAACCTCTTTTGCTTGGGGACGTTGTTTTAAATATCTTTGTAATTTTTCAAGTACTTCGTTTTGTATATCTTGCGTATTACCCTGAATCATTTCCGACCAAGGAAGGTTGATAGCCATTTGATCCATCATAAAACCATATTCACCCATTAACCTATCTCTGTCATTCTCTGGAGTAGAGGGATTTTCAATCTTTTTGAGAATTTCCTTCGATTGTTCTTTTAGTTGTTCTATAAGTTCGCGCTGATTTCGTTCTATTTCTGTTTTTTCTAAATCTGATTCACTTTTAAAATAAATTTACTGCAATCTTCTTAAATCCTCAAGAATCTCGTATGATAATCTAGTTTTGGATTCGCGAATCTTTTTGTAAAAATCGCGGATCTTTTTGTAAAAATTTGGTTGTTCAAAAGACATAATTTATAAATCCATAACACGTAGATAAGCACTTTTATTATTTTATTATCACAAAAACTGAAATTTTTCAATAGGAACCTTTTTAGTCTAGTTTTATCAAAAATTAAAAATTTTTGTAAAAATGGTGTGTGTATTTGAAAAAATCTTTACCTCTTTAAATTCACGAAGTAAATTTGTTTGGGATGAGCTGATTTTATTAATGAATTCTGCGGACAAAATCCCCAGACCACCTTCCGTCCCAATACGCCAAAAAGCGGGAGCGGAAAAATTTCTTGTTTTCTGACTAATATAAAGAAAATATATTTTGCTATAAATTTATATAAAAAAAATTTTTGATATATGTTATAATATCATTTATGGAAAGAAATTATAAAATATTTTTAGTGGCAAGTTCCATTTTATCTTTTGCTATAGGTTTTTACAGCCCATTTTTTATTATCTTTGTGCAAAAACTCGGCGGTGGCGATGTTCGTCAATTTGGATTTTCTGTTGGACTTATGGCGTTTGCATTTTCCATTACTTCTTATCTAGCTGGAAAGTATTCAGATAAATTTGGAAGAAAAATATTTCTCATAATAAGCGGGATTTCACTTTCCGGTGTTATTATTTTGTACACATTTATTAAAACAAATATACAATTGAATATACTTCAGATAGTTTATGGGATTATTAATGCGCTTTACACAACTATGGAAACATCTTTTCTCGGCGATGTTACAGAAAAAACTTCACGCGGTCTTAATGTTGGCAAATACCGCGCTTTTACCGGATTATTTGAGGCCTTAGCTATTATGGGTGGCGGCTATTTGGTTGGCTCGCTTGGTTTTAAGTCTATTTTTTATATTGCTTCTGGACTTATTCTTATCGCCACTTTAATATTATCACGTATAAAAACGGAGAAATTGAATTAAAATTTTATTTCATTGAAATATGTTTTAACACGCTCGATAAATCTTTAAAATAAGTATTAGATTGTAAAAGTTGATTCAACATTTGTGCTAATGCCTCATCGTCAAGAGAACGAATAGCTTTTTCGCCTGTAGTTTTTCGAAAAGTTATAGCCACATCATCACCATCGCGAATTATTTCAAAATTAAGAAAATTTTCGTTAAAACTATCTACCAAATGTTCTCTACTCAGTCCATAGGGCTCTTTAAATATTTCTTGACGAATAATTGCTGTATCAAGGCGAGTAATTTTTTCTCCTTTTACAAGCCGCTCTTTAATTAAATTTTTTAAATTTTTTAAAAATTCTGGATTTGATAAAAGCGCAAGACCTATTTTGTGAGCTATTTTTGGGGAAATTGTTGGAGTTGCATTTGCTGATTGAGATTCTTTTTTTCATTTATATTAGAAAGCCTCTTTAAATTATTTTCTTTGGATTCAAATTTTTTAGCCGACTCTATTCGAGGTGGTCCCTCAATAATATCTCTTATATTCTTATCTTGTTTTTCTCTATTAAACATACTCTTTATTTTTATTTTAAAATTTCTCTTTTAAAATTTCAAATAAGTAAGTACTAGATTCCATCAGCAAATTAAGAGTTTGATTTCTCCCCCTCGCTTACTTCGTTCGTTGTGGTGTATATTTGAAAAAATCCGAACCGATTTTATTAACGGGCTCGGCGGGCGGAAGGGCAAATACCGACCCCCTTCCGCCCACGCTTGCTAAAAAGCGGAAGCGGAAATGACGATTTCAAGTTTTTCTAATTCCGCTCTGCGGGATTGCGAGACTATGTCTCGCTTGGCGGCAAATTCTTACGATTGAATTTTCTTTCTGTATTCTTCCAATTTCTCCACGTTAATTTTTGTTCTTTCCCAATCGATAGGAACAATCGCTCTAATTCTCTTGTTCTCAATATCTAAAATAAAAATCATATCTTTTAGTTTCCAATCGCGAACGATTCCGGCTTCCTCAAAACGTTGTTGTAATTCTCTCATTATAGTTTCCGATTGTCTTTTTAGATTTTCGATATCTTCATTAGAATAACCTTTTTCTTTCAGTTCCAAAGCATTTTTTTCATACCAGCCAATACCCGGAACTTTTTCCATAATAATTAAATACACCCCATTTTGCTCAACTTTTGCAATTGGACGAGGAGCGGGTAAGCCAATACTATTTACCATTTCCATAATTTTGTATTCGTAAAAAGGATCCCTTGATTTTCCAACTTCACCTTTTTCAAGATTTACTCTTTTTCCGATTACTCTTAGCTCTTGACCGTTCGGGTTTGTCCAAACAGGAAGTTCTTTAACAGCTGTTGGGTCTTCTCGAACTCTCCCTGTTTCATCGCGTTTAATCTCTCCTGACTTTATGTTTCGTCCTCTATTCTCAAAATACTTTATTGGGTCCTGTTTAAATTTTTCCGGTATAAAATCATCAAAGCCAGGTTCAACTTCAATTCTTGCTTTAGGTTCTGACTCTCCTTCTAATTTAAATTTTAGATTTTCAGATCTCATATTTTATTTGATTATCTTCTTAATAGAAATTATGTCGGCTTTCCCAAAAACGGAACAGGTAAGCTATGACTTCATTTCCTGATTGGCGGAGGAGGTGGGATTCGAACCCACGAGACCCCTTACGAGGTCAAGGTTTAGCAAACCTTCGCCTTAAGCCCCTCGGCCACTCCTCCCCGATAATTAAAATATTATCAAAAAAACTTGTATTTATCAAATAATTTTGCTAATGTTTTAAGCGATGAATAAAGAAAATAAAAATAACAATTTACAACCTCGTTCTCCAATTATTGCGGTTTTAGGCCATGTTGATCACGGCAAAACTTCTTTGCTTGATTATATTCGCAAAACTAATGTTGTTTCAAAAGAAGCTGGCGGAATAACGCAATCAATTGGAGCGTATGAAATTGAACATAATGGTAAAAAAATAACTTTTATTGATACTCCTGGGCATGAAGCATTTATGAAAATGCGAGCGCGTGGAGCACAAGCAGCTGATTTAGCAATTTTAGTTGTTGCTGCTGATGAAGGTGTAAAACCGCAAACCGAAGAATCAATTAAAATTTTAAATGAAACAAAAACTCCGTTTATTGTTGCTATAACTAAAATTGATAAACCAAATGCCAATATAGAAAAAACAAAACAAGATTTAATGTCAAAAGGAATTTTACTTGAAGGATACGGCGGGCAAATTAGCTGGCAAGCTGTTTCTTCAAAAACAGGAGAGGGGATTAATGATTTACTTGATTTAATTTTAATTGCCTCAGAATTAGAAGAATTAAAATATAATCCAAATGAAATTGGTTCTGGAATTATTTTAGAAGCTCATCAGGATAATAAAAGGGGAATAACTGTTACTGTTGTAATTAAAAATGGTAAAGTAAAACGCGGAGATTCAATATCAACAGAAACAGCTTTTGGTAAAATAAAAATTTTAGAAGATTTTATAGGTAAACCCGTAAATGAACTTTTGCCATCTTCTCCGGCAAGAATTGTTGGATTTGAAAAATTGCCTTTAGTTGGAGAGGAATTTATTTGTAAAGAAAAAGAAGACAAAGAAGAGAATAAAAATTTTAAAGAAAAAAATAATATACAGGAATCTAATTTAGCAGATGAAAAAAGTTTAAGATTAATTTTAAAAGCAAAAGATCTAGGATCATTAGAAGCTTTAAGCCAAATTATTCAAAATATTCAAACAAATATTCCAATTAAAATTATTTCTGAATCTATTGGAAATGTTTTTGATGGCGATGTTAAATTAGCAATCTCAACAAAATCTTTAATTATTGCATTTAGTTCAAAAGTTGAAAAAACAGCAGAAAGCTTGGCGCGTTCAAATGAAATTCAAATTATTTCTTCAGATATTATTTATGAATTAATTAAAATTATTGAAGAAAAAATTAAAGAAATTGAAAATCCTCCTGATTTGGGAGTATTAGAAATTTTAGCTGTTTTTAATCAAAAAAATTTGCAAAAACAAATTGTTGGCGGAAAAGTCGTTTTCGGTGTTTTTAAAAATAGATTTAAATTTGAAATTAAAAGAGGCGAAGAAATTATTGGAGATGGATTTATTTTAAGTTTGCAATCTAATAAAAAAGATACAAATGAAGTTCGCGAGGGAAATGAAGCAGGTTTAATGATTAATTCCCAAATTGAAATAAAAGTTGGCGATAAATTAATTATTAAAAAATGAGAAAATACCGCAATTTAAAAATGGAAAGTTTAATTCGCGATGAATTAAGTTTAATTCTTTTAAAAGAATTTGAATTTCCGGCTTTAGTTACTTTAGTTAAGGTTCATATTGATTCTGATTTTAAATTAGCAAAAGTAAAAATTAAAATTATTCCAAAAGATTTAAAAATGAATTTACTTAATCAAAAAAAATTAGAATTAAAAATTTTAAAAGAATTAAATGAAAACAAAGAAAAATTATTTAAAATTTTATTAAAAAAATTAAATTTAAAGCCATTGCCTAAAATTGTATTTGAAATTGCAGGATAAAAATTATAAAATAAAATTAAATCAGGCCACGTAGCCAAGTGGTAAGGCAGCGGTCTGCAAAACCGCAATGCGTGGGTTCAATTCCCACCGTGGCCTCAAAATAATTAATTTGCAAAAATAATTAAAATTTTAATATGTTTTTTCAAATATTAATTACTATAATCGGCTTAGCTGTTTTTGAAATTATTTCAAGTGTTGATAATGCTGTATTAAATGCTCATATTTTAAAAACTTTGCCTGAAAAATTTAAAAAATTTTTTCTTTTTTGGGGATTATTGTTCGCTGTATTTTTAATTAGAGGGATTTTGCCAATTATTATTGTTTGGATATCCAATCCTAAATTAAGCTTAATTCAAATTTTAACATTTATTTTTTCAAATAATCCAGAAATTCAAGAATATGTAGAACAATCCCAAAGTGTTTTGCTTTTAGCAGGCGGAGTTTATTTATTGTTTGTTTTTTTAAGCTGGTTATTTTTAGAAGAAAAAAATTATGCTTTTTTGGTTGAAAAATTTATTCATCGTCAGTCAATGTGGTTTTATGCTCTTACTTCAATAATTTTTACTTTAATTGTTTTTATTTCTTTAAAAATAAATCCAATTTTAGCCTTATCCGCTTCTATTGGTTCAACTGCTTTTTTTATTACAGATGGATTTAAAAAAAATGCAGAAGCGAAAGAAAAAGAATTGTTTGATCCGCATTTAAGCGCTTGGAGCAAAATTTTTTATTTAGAAGTTTTAGATGCTTCGTTTTCAATAGATGGAGTTATTGGCGCTTTTGCTTTTACAGTTTCAGTTCCTTTAATTTTTTTAGGTAATGGATTAGGCGCTTTTGTTGTTAGAGAATTTACAATTAGGGGGATAAATTTAATTTCTAAATTTTCTTATTTAAAAAACGGCGCAATGTATTCCATTGGTATGCTTGGTTCTGTAATGATTTTAGAAAGTTTTGGAAAACATTATCCATTTTGGCTTGCTCCATTAAATACTTTTATTTTACTTGGAGGATTTTTATATTTATCCATAAAAGAAATTAAAGAAAAAGAATTAGAAGAAAAAAGAAAAAAGTAATTATTAATAATTAAGTTTTTAAATTATTTACCTATATTTTTTGTTTGTGCTAAAATAAAATTATGAAACAATTGCGCAAAGTTGCTGTTTTTGATATTGACGGAACTGTTTTCCGTTCAAGCCTTTTAATTGAGCTTGTTGATGCTTTGATTATGGAAGGAATTTTCCCTCAAAAAACGCGAAAAATTTATAGAAGGCAATATCAAAGGTGGCTTGATCGTAAAGATAGTTATGAAAAATATATAAAAGCTGTTATTTTAGCTTTTGAAAGCAATATTAAAGGAATTGATGAAAGAAAATTTAATAAAGTTGCTGAGCGCGTTATTGCTTTTCATAAAAACAGGCTTTATCGCTTTACACGCGATTTAATTAAAAAATTAAAAAAGAAAAAATATTATCTTTTGGCTATTTCACATTCTCCAATGTATGTTGTTGGAAGATTTGCTAAAAGTATTGGTTTTAAAAAAGTTTATGGAAGAGTGCTTGAAACAAAAGATTATAAATTTACAGGAAAAACTTTATATGAGGAATTAATTTTTGATAAATCCAAGATTTTAAAAAGAGCAATTGAAAAAGAAAATTTAACCTTAAAGGGGTCGGTTGGGGTAGGCGATACTGAATCCGATATTTCATTTTTAAAAATGGTTGAGCGTCCGATTTGTTTTAATCCAAATATTTTACTTTATAAATACGCTAAAAAGCATAATTGGAGCATTGTTGTTGAGCGTAAAGATGTTATTTATAAATTAGGTCCAAAAATTAGAATTTAATTATTTTATTAGCTATAATAAATTTATGTCAAAAATATTTATTTCTAATTGGAAAATGAATCCGCAAAGTTTTTCTGAAGCAGAAGAATTGTTAAAATCAGCTTTAAAATTTAAAACTTCAAATATAAAAATTGTTTTATGCCCTCCTTTTGTTTGGTTAAGAGATTTAATTTTAAAATCTAAAAATAAAATTGAATTTGGAGCGCAAAATATGTTTTTTGAAGAAAAAGGCGCTTTTACAGGCGAAATATCTTATAAAATGTTAAAAAATATTGGAGTAAAATATGTTATTTTAGGGCATTCTGAAAGAAGAAATATTTTTGGAGAAACAAGTGAGATGATTAGTAAAAAAGTTTTTGTCGCTGTTTCAAATAATTTAGTTCCAATTTTGTGCGTTGGCGAAAATTTAAACATAAGGAAAAAAGGCAAAAAAATTTTTGAAAAATTTGTTTTAAATCAATTAGAATTTAGTTTAGGCAAATTAATTCAAAATAAAATTTTTAATAAAGAAATTATTATAGCTTATGAACCCGTTTGGGCAATTTCCGGAAGCGGATTAGGAATTGCCGATACTCCGGAAAACGCCAAAAATATGATTTCTTTAATTAAAAATTTTCTTTTTAAAAATGGATTTAAAAAATTTTTAGTTTTATATGGCGGATCTTTAAATTCTTCTAATGTTTTAAATTTTTTCTCTCAAAAAGAAATTGATGGGGGATTGGTTGGAAGTGCAAGCGTAAATCTTGATGAATTTTCAAAAATGATTCAAATTTTAAATAAAGGTCTAAAAAACAAATAAAAAAATGAATAAAAAAGATTTATTATTGGTTACAATTATTGGCGGAGCGGTTGGAATTTTAGTTCAGCCAATGATACAAAATTTAGTTACATCGCCAACTTTTTTTATAAGAGTCGGAGCTTTTTTGGTGTTTTTAATTTTAGCGCCATTAGCTTTAGCTGTTGCTTATTTTCTTTCTAAGATTTTGCCAGTGCTTTATCAGTTTGCTAAATTTGGCGCAGTTGGAGCATTAAATAGTTTTATTGATTTTGGAATTTTAAATTTGCTTATATTTTTATTTAGCATTGGAAGCGGTTTATGGTTTTCAATTTTTAAAGCAATTTCATTTTTATGCGCAACAACAAATAGTTATTTTTGGAATAAATATTGGACATTTGAATCTTCTAATAAACCAAAAGTTTCTGAAGCAGCTAAATTTTATACAATTGCTATTATAGGAGGATTTTTAAATGTTTCTGTTGCTTCATTGATTTTTTCAGGAATTAATCGCCCTGAATACATTCCAGTAAATTTATGGGCAAATGTCGCAGCATTAGGAGGAATTTTATCAGCTTTTATTTGGAACTTTTTAGGATATAAATTTGTTGTATTTAAAAAAGAGGAAGAAAATAAAATATAAAATAATAAATAAAAATATAAATATAGATATAAATTAGATATGACGTTATATCCGCTATAGCGGATATAACGTCATATAAAGTTAATAATAATTAAATTTATGAAAAATAAAGAAATTAAAAAATTGAAAATTGGTATCATAGAAAAACAAATATTACTCCTTTTGATGAGCGGCGTAAAAATTGGTTTAACTTATAATTTAAGAAAACAATTAAATATTTTAGCAAACATTCCAAAAGAATTAGAAAAAATAAAAACAAGGAGTATAAAAAATGCAATCCATAAATTATATGAGTCAAAATTAATTGATTTTAGAGAGAAACCAGATGGCGAGGTTGTTTTAACTTTAACAGATAATGGCAAAAAGAAAATATTAATTTATAATTTTGACAAAATTAAATTAAAAAAGTCTTCAAAATGGGATGGTTATTGGCGAATGGTTATTTTTGATATACCAGAATATTTAAAAAAAGAAAGAGACTTCTTTTCTAAAAAACTTAAAGAAATAGGGTTTTATTCTATTCAAAAAAGCATTTTTATTTATCCTTATGAATGCAAAAATGAATTAGATTTTATGATTGAAGTTTTAAATTTAAGAAAATTTGTAAGATTTATTTTAGTTAAAGAAATAGATATAGACTTGCATTTAAGAAAAATTTTTAAACTTATTTAAATCTCTGTTTATTTATATTCTATGTTTTTATAATGCATTATATCCGCTATAGCGGATATAATGCATTATAAAGAAAGAATTATGATTTTATTTTTATAAATTTGACGTTATATTTGCTATAGCGGATATAACGTCAAATAAAATTGAAATATCAAGTAAGAGAAAAAGTAAGAGAAATAAGTAAAAGAATTAAATAATTATTTAATTCTTTTTTTATTTTCTTTTAAATTTTAAAAGCGCAAGTTGGATTTGTTTGTCTAAAAAATTTTTAAAACTTATTCCTGCTGCTTTGGCTTCTTTTGGGCAAAGGCTTGATTCTGTAAGTCCGGGAATGGTATTAATTTCTAAAAAGTAAAATTCATTTTTTAATAAGATAAAATCTGAACGTGTTAAACCATCGCATCCTAAAATAAAATGAATTTTTTTAGCCAATTCTTGGACTTTTTTTGTTAATTTTAAATTAATTGGAGCTGGGCAAATTTCTTGTGTTTTAGGAGAAAAATATTTTGCTTCATAATCAAAAAATTTTCCGGATGGAGGAATAATTAAAACAGGAGGTAAAGCTAAAAGATTTGTTTTTCCAGAATTTCCTAAAACGCCGCAAGTAATTTCTTTTCCTGAAATATATTCTTCAATTAAAACAATATTGTCTTCTAAAAAAGCTTTGTTTAAACCTTGTTTAAATTCTTTTTCATTTTTAGCAATTGTAATTCCAATGCTTGATCCTGACTCATTTGGTTTAATTACAACAGGCCAGCCTAATTTTTCATTAATATTTTTTATAATATTTTTTAATTCAATTTTTTTTGGTTTTTTAAATAAAGCTAAAAATTTTGGAGTTTTAATTCCATAACTTCTTACAAGTTCTATTGTTTTTAATTTGTTCATTCCCAAAGCGCTTGCAAGCGGTCCTGATCCTGTGTAAGGAATGTTTAATAATTCTAAAATAGTTTGAATTTTTCCATCTTCTCCGAATTTTCCATGCATAGCAATGAAAACAACATCAAAGTTTTGTAATATTTTTTTATTAATAATTTGGCGGTTTTGAGATTGGGGGATAATTAAAGCTTTTTCCGGTTCTAATTGATTAGCGCTTTTAAGTAGCCATTCGCCATTTTTTGTAATTTCAATTAAATGCGGCTTATATTTTGATGGCAAATTTTTTAAAATTTGATTTCCTGTTTTTAAAGAAACCTCGCGTTCGTTTGAAGGTCCTCCACAAATAATTGCTACATTGATTTTTTTCATTTTAATTTAAATAAAATACTAAACCGTCTTGGGGTATTTCTTTGTCGGGCAAAATGTAAAATATATTTTTTTGCATTTGTTTTTCCGGTAAAAATGTGTCAGTTATAAACATTACAGTTTGAGCTGGCATTGGAATGCCTCTAACTAAAACTCCAGAAGCTTCAACTACAACATATTTTTTAACTTCTTGAGGTAATGAATTTAATTTTTTTCCGAGTTCTACATAATTAGAGCTAAAAGCATCGCGCGTATTAGGATTATTTGCCCATAAAATAAAATAATTCACATAAGTATTTATTAAAACAATAAAAAGCATGATTAAGCTTAGATTTTTAATTATTTTTTGTTTAGGAGTATTCCAAATTTGAGGACGATGTATTATTTTTTCATAAAGCATTATTCCGCCTAAAGCAGATAAAATAATTACAGGCGGAAGCATTAAAATAGCTCGCAAGGCATGCGGAAGGCCTTCATTTGAAATTACAACTGGAAGCATTGCAAGCAAAAACCACGTCCAAACAAATGAATTAATTAATTTAAAATTTTCATTTTTTCTGAATTTAATTGAAAAATAAATTCCAAACAAAAATAAAACGCCAATAATTGGATCAAGTTCTGGTTTGCCGGAAAAATTATGCCTCCAATTAAAGTCTCCAACAAAATTAAACATTCCTAAAGTTTTTACAATATTAAAAGTTAAATCTCCTAAAAGATGCCCTGAATTAAAAATTGAAATTTGTGTTGTTCTTCCAAAAAAATCAGCAGGATTTTTTAAAAAGTAAATTCCAATAGGCAAAGCAACAAAAAAAGTTAGCAAAAGAAAACAAGTCCAAATTTTATAAAAATTTTTTAAAGAATTATTTTGTTTGTAATTTTTAAAATAAAAATAAAATAAAGACACCAAAAGCAATGGCATTATGCGATAAGCAATATAAGTATAAAAACCTAATCCAAAAAATATTCCTCCTAAAACAGAATATAAATATATTTTTTTGTTTTGATTTAAAGCTTTAAGTAAAAAAT
>Ga0078972_1015624_pt1 | contig 11558 bp, 10 predicted proteins | sample YelNatPaOPGAMG01_FD_67568 | JGI IMG/M metagenome (GOLD analysis project Ga0078972, IMG submission 67568) | Hot spring thermophilic microbial communities from Obsidian Pool, Yellowstone National Park, USA - OP-RAMG-01 (SPADES assembly) (version 2) | ecosystem: Environmental > Aquatic > Thermal...
CTCAGATGGACCATCAGGCGCTGTGCGCCGAATGCCACAGCAGGAAGACGTTCATCAAAGGGCGCGATAAATGAGGCGCTTTGCCTATGCCGACGCATACCCCCCCGCCGCAAAAAGTTTCAAAGGGGGCGCGGCGCACGGCGCGGGGGAACCGTCCTTTCAAAAAATCGCGAATGAACATGGGTGGGGTAGGACTTTATGGATATTACGACGGTGATGCTGTCGGAGCTGAAGATGGACGACCGGAATATAATTCAGAGGCATACCGACTGAGCCTCGTAAAAAGCATGATATGCTATTATGCGCACCCCAACAGCGCATGGGAACGCGGGAGCAACGAAGTGAATAATAAACTTATTCGGCGGTATGTCCCCAAGGGGGCAAACATAGACAAATTTACAATTACTGATATTCGCAGAATCGAAAACTGGATGAACAACTACCCAAGTCGAATTCTCTGATCGTTTTTCCGTACGTCGATCCCGCGGTTATGCTCGCCAAAGCCGCCATCGTTAAGGCCGGTTACCGGGTCAGACAAAACGCGCTATAAAAGCCGTTTTTTCTTCGAGGCCGATAGTTTTATGTTTTCGTCGAACGCTTTTTGATTTGACGGATTTTATTCTCGATAATATTCGGTTGTCTTGACGCTCTTCGAGAATCCGCAATCCCCTGACTTGACCGCTTTTCGTAAAAAGTGATAGTCTGACTCTCCAAAGTACCGATAAATAGGCGCTTCAGGATAGTATACTTTAAAAATGTTGCGGGATTTTCTTGCACATCTGCTCCAATACGTTCCGCGCCGGTTCTAAGAAAATTCATGGCATGTCCAGTGCATGTTGATAATATTAGCCTTACTACTATAATTGTTTCCAACTTAATAGATGAAGGGAATAATCTTGTATTTCACTTTCTGGGTATATTGATCCCAAAGATCTCCGTATTTCTCCCTGCAGATTTTGTCGTCGTCGGCCTGGCGTGAAAACAAAAGACCGATATAATAAATCGGATACAGCCATACCATCCATATCCCAAAATATCCGGTGGCGAGGGCTATCGCGGTGGCCTGAATAATCTCTCCGAGATAGTTGATATGACGGCTTGCGCCCCAAAATCCGCTCGCAAGCAGGGCCTTGCAGCCGTTGCTTAGCACCTCGGGCTTCATCCAAAGGAATTTGTTGCCCGGCTGCGTTTTGAAGTAATACTTCTGCATATTCGCGCCGCGTGTAAACACCCAGCCGAAGAGGAAGAGTGCCCCGAAGAGGGCAGTCAGCAACACGGGATGACCGGGATTAGGAAGGTTTGCGGTAAACCAAAGCGCAACCGCATAAAAATATGGGTAGAACGCAAGACAGCCGAATCCCAATTTAAATCCGACGCGTTCGGCGATAAAATCATATGTCCATAAATGTACTTTTTCAAATATGAGATAATCAAAACAAAACCAGGTCAGCATCGCGCAGCCGAGAAGGAAACCATAGTTTATATTTTCCACATTTATGATGTGATATGCCGCAAAAGAAAGAACGTTAAGTTGAAGCATAACCGCGCCTATCATATATAGCCACAGCTTTGCATCGATAAACCCGTCTTTCAGCTGCGGGTTTTTCGCTCTGCCGAACCAAAGGTCGGCTAAGAAAGCCTTGCCGGTTGACGGATATTTTAGAACAACGAAAAAGGAATATGCAAGACCGATAACGACCGCGCCGATTAAGCTCAGCCATCTGATTTCATATAGCCACGTATACGGAACGATATTAAAATACCCAAGCAGAAACCAAATCACGACGCTTGCCAAAAGAACGAATTTCCCGTTTATTCGATAATTCAACACTTCGCCCGTCGTTTCGCTTTTTACATATCCCTTGACCTTTTTAGCCGGTATAATGATATGAAGAAAAGTGATGACAGCGTAAACGATAAACGGGGTAATCAACCCTAAAAATGTCTTCATGACAGACCTCCTGCGCTTTTTGACATGATGTATATTGCAGCTTTCCTGCTCAAAATCCTGGTAAGCACAAAATGTCCAATTTTGTTCGTGATGCCGGGGACCACAATTGGGCCTCTGCCCAAAGCGTTCAACGTTTGCTCGGCGACTGTATCTGCTTCCAGCGTACCCGGCGCCGGTTTGGTTTTTTCGGCCTGCCGGTAACCGGGCGTCAGAATCGCGCCGGCGCAGCAGGCGATCACGTCGATTCCATGCGGTCTTAGTTCTTTCCAAAGGCCTTCGGCTAAAACCCTGTTGAACGATTTCGTCGCCGCATACGCGGCAAGATTCGGGCTGCCCTGTGCTCCGGCCAGCGACGACATCAGCACGATACCTCCACGTTTTTGCCTGATCATCTGCTCGGAAATAAGTTTCGTGAGCAGCAGCGGCGCTTTTACATTTACGGCTGCGGCAAGAGCCAGGCGGTCTTCGGCGGTGTTTTCAAACAAACCGATCGGAGCTGATGCGGCATTGTACACAAGCAGACCGATCGAAACGTTCAGGGCGCCGATACGTTTTTTCACGTTTTCGTAATCCGCCATGTCCGCCGCGACGGGTATCGCATCGATTTTATAGGTCTCTTTCAGCCGGGCCGCCGCGGCTTTGAGCCGCTCTTCCTCGCGCGCGATCAAAACCAGATTCAATCCGCGCGCGGCGATCGCTTGCGCGAAAGCGTATCCCAATCCGTAAGAGCCGCCCGCGACCAAAGCATACGGCCCGTATTTTTCTTTGAACCGTGCAGATCCCATATGATTCATCTTACCCCCGCATAAAACTCATTTAACCTCTTTTGTTTAATAAAATCAATTCATTGTATTATACCAGACAATATTCATTATCAACAAGTTTGCATTTCAACAAAATAGCGTCAACCAACTTTTCTAAATTCATAACATTCATTTTTATACTTTGAATAGAACCTTTGTAGATGAGGTAATTTTTAATAAGTTCATATAACAAAATTGTTCTTTTGGGTTGTCCCATATATTAATATTTGAAGAAAGAATAAGAAGACCTCTAAAATCTCGGAGACTCACCTCAGCTCCTAGTATATATTTTTAATAAATCATAAATAGCGTCTCGACGTTTTAGGTTTTGATCAGCTTGAATATTACCATAATTTACATTATATGCCGTATGTAAACAAGTCGATAAGCCTATTAACCTACTCGTCGCTTCATATATTTTTTCCTTATCAGGAATACCGATACTTATTTTTGGTTTTAACTCAATAAAAGCTCTTAATTCGGATGCTATTTTTCTTAAATCGTCTGACGCTTGATCGTATCTTTTGGACGGGGTTACTCCATCTCCTAAATATTCAGGATTAGAATAAATATTAGCATAAAACGTTAAGGCATAGGCAACTTTACTCTTTAACTTTTTATATTCAATATATGGGTTGATAAATAACGCCCTCACAATACCTTCACAAAAAAGAAAAATTATTATGCTGCTAGCTATCGTAAATAGAATTTCCATGTTTATTCACCTCAATTCAATCTACTATCTATTGAAAATCAAGAATACAATACTAGATTAACTCATTATACCATAGCTTATTTCCTTTTTAAACCACGTCTAGAATTCGCGGTTCTTACTTATAGTAAGAACGCGAACACCTCAAAAGATGATATATAACTACCCGAAATATGTGATATTATCCTATCGTGGAATGTTCCCGATAGAGACATTTCCGGGTGGGAGGTTAACGGCTTTTCGAAGCCGTTTTTTGAAATTTGTAAAAGTAGACAGCCCGAAAAAAGTTTATTATAATAAAACGAAAAATCGTTTTTCCAGATAATGCGTATCACTCAGGAATAAGATGCGGTGCGGCGCCATTAATATAAACTGAATGAAACTGAGGGAGCAAACATGGCGGAACTAAGATACAACCCGTTCAAAGACGACTGGCTGATGGTGGCGTCCGCGAGGCAGGACAGGCCCCAGATGCCGAAAGACTGGTGTCCGTTCTGTCCGGGGTCGGGCAGGGTGCCGGACAGATACGACGTGCTCAAATACGACAACGATTTTCCGGCGCTGTCTTTGGATCCGCCGGAACCCGATGACGTGGCGACCGGTTTTTTTAAAACCGAAAAGTCATACGGCAAATGCGAAGTGATATTATACTCGCCGGATCATAACGCCACCCTGCCGCAGCTTTCGGTAGCGCATGTAAGAAAGCTCGTGGATCTGTGGTGCGATCGGTTCGCGGAGCTGGCCGGCTACGAGAAATCGAAATACATAATGATATTTGAAAACCGCGGCGAGGTGGTTGGAGTAACAATGCCGCATCCTCACGGCCAGATATACGCCTATCCGTTCATCCCCAAAAAGGTGGAACAAAAGCTCGAAAACGCGCGAAAATATACCGCGGGCACAGGGAACTGCCTGTTCTGCGACTGGCTGAAAGCCGAGCGGAGCTTTAAGCGGCGCGTGATATTTGAGGACGATCATTTTTGCGTGATCATCCCGTTTTTTGCGGAATTCGCGTACGGGACCCAGATAATTTCAAAAATGCACAGGAATTATATAACGGAGTTTGGCGACGAAGAGAAAACGGCGCTGGCTAAAACGGTAAGGGACGCCGTCGGAATGTACGACAGCCTTTTCGATATGCCGTTCCCGTACATGATGTGCATGTACAACGCGCCGGTCAATGCTAAAGGCATGGAAGGATTTCATTTCCATATAGAGTTTTTTCCTCCGATGCGCTCAAAGGATAAACAGCAGTTTCTCGCGTCGAGCGAAACGGGCGCCGGGGCGCACTGCAATCCGACCGCGCCCGAGGAAAAAGCGCAGGAGCTCAGGGCTGCATATCGGAAATATATAACGGAGGCGTACAAATGAATTATTCAGAGCTGGTATCGGAATTCATCAAAATATACGGGGGTACGGAGGAGCATATCCGCATATTCGAAGCGCCGGGAAGGATCAATCTCATCGGCGAGTACGTCGATTTCAACGGAGGCCATGTTTTTCCCGTAGCGTTGGATCTAAAAAATATCGTCGTCGCGCGCCCAAACGGAACGGACAGGATAAACATGGCGGTAACGAGCCTTCCGAACCGCGTCTGCGCCGATATCAATAATCTTGACGGATATAAGGATCTCGAATGGGGGAATTACCAGTGCGGAGTCGCGTACATGCTGAAAAAGAACGGCTACCGGCTGACCGGGTGCGACCTTTTATATCACGCCACTTTGCCGTACGGAGCAGGGCTTTCCTCTTCCGCTTCGATCGAGGTCTCGACGGCGGTGTGCCTGTCAAGGCTTGGCGGAGCGGAACGGCTTGCGATGGAGGATATAGCGGTGCTGTGCCAAAGAGCCGAAAACGAATACGTCGGGATGAACTGCGGCATCATGGACCAGTTCATATCCGCGGTCGGGAAAAAAGATCACGCGGTTTTTTTGAACTGCGGTACTCTTGAGTATCAATACGTGCCGCTAAGGCTAGGCGATTATACGATCATGATCACAAATACGAACGCGCCGCATAAGCTCACGGAATCGCAATACAATCAAAGGAGAAGCGAATGCGAGCAGGCTTTAGAAATAATCAACTCAAACGGCGGGACATTCAGGCATCTCTGCGATATCAAGATGCCGGAGCTTGAGAAATTTGAGCGTTTTTTTGAAAACAGGACGCTTTACAGGCGCGCGAGGCATTGCGTGACGGAAGAGGAAAGGACGCTGTCGGCGCTTAAACTTTTAAATGAGGGGGATCTTGCGGCTTTCGGTAAAATTCTGATCGAAGGCAATATTTCAATGCGGGACGATTACGAGGCTACGGGGAAAGAATTGGACGCCGTGTTTGACATAGCGACGGGGATCGGCGGCGTTATAGGCTCGCGTATGACGGGCGGCGGCTTCGGAGGCTGCAACATCAGCATTGTAAGAAAAGATGCTGTCGAGCGGTTCAAAGATACGATGAGAAGAGAATACACAAAACGGATAGGGTACGAACCCTCCTTTTACCAGTCAAACGCAGGCGAGGGGGCAAGGGAGGTAGAAAACTGGCGGCAGCGTTAAAGCGCGCCGGGTGTGTCCCGCGAATTGTGTATTCTCCTCCTATGCAGGGTAATTTTCATGGTACAGCAGACCGTTTTTAAGCAAAGCGGGATTTTCAGCCCTTCGTAAATATTTTAGCTGAAATCTGCGGAGTGAAAAGTATTGCCAAAACAACTAGCCTTAAACTTATGATATGGAACAGGTTTTCGGCTATTCCCATTTGGCGGCTGAAAATTTCTAAGCCGGCAGCCTGTCAACGAAGAAGATTTCTATTTGGGCGTAAATCTAGTTCTAAGTTTTAACGCCTTTAAGTCTATTTTCTAGTAATATCAATCATGGCCAGATACAGTATTTTGAGAAGGCTCTCGTGATGCGGGGTATCTGGGACTAAACAAACGGCATAAAATATTGGAGGAATTGCACAAGTCGCAAATCGATTATCGTATTACACAACGTCCGGGTACGAGACGCAGCATCGCCGGGGCCCGCCAAGTACTGGAATGACTATTGAGTATCAATAAGCATCAGTCAGGGAACAGCGCCATACTTCAAATCAAACAAAACGAGGGATTGCTTATACCTCATGTCTTGTGTTACGTTATTCATACAGGAAAACACGCTCCTTTCGGTAATGTTTGTTTGTCTAACTTAACAATACCTCATGAGCCCTTTTCCTGCATATTTATTTTCAAGGTTCAGTGTCCAATATGTATTGTAGTCCTATAAGACTGGCGCTGAGTGGTTCACTTTCAGGTTGACAAATACAATAGTATAGGAGTTAATGTTAAGGAAAGTGCAAAAAGAATGAGACTACTCAGGTTAGGCTGGCTGAGGATATCGGTACGAACGGTTCATATGTGAATTGTGTAATTAAAAAGCCTCATGGCGTAGTCAATAATGCCTTTGTCTTAGATGATGGGGGCCCTGGGCTACGACATCGAACTTACTTGCGTAAAGAGGTAACGCTTCATGGTAGAAATTAAAAGTATAAACGAACTGCTTGATATGAATCTCAACATTCCTTATTATCAACGTCCTTATAAGTGGAAAATTCAAAATATAGAAGATTTGTTGAGCGACATATCAAATTCTATAGCAGACGCTGAAAGATATAAAAAATTTAAGTATCGTATAGGAACTATTATTCTTCACAAAAATGATGAAGGAAACTATGACATCGTCGATGGGCAGCAAAGAATTATTTCTCTGGTGATTTTGAAAAAGTGCATTGACCCGTCATTTAACTGTTCGATTCTTAATATGAAATTTGACAATAAAATCACTCAGCTGAATATACACACCAATTATACATTCATTCGAGAATGGTTCTCAATGAAAGAGGATGCCAAAGAAGGCTTTATTTCGGCGTTTTCTAACATACTTGAGGTGGTGGTAGTTTGTGTCGATAAGATATCCGAAGCCTTTCAATTATTTGATTCACAGAACACCCGTGGAAAAGCACCTGATCCGCATGACTTGCTTAAGGCATACCATCTTAGGCAAATGAAAAAATACCCATATGAGATGGAGCATGCCGTTACTAAATGGGATGCAAAAGACACAAAACAGATTCGCGAACTGTTTGACCTCTATCTATTCCCAATCTGGAACTGGTCACGCGGAAACAAGAGCAAGCCTTTTACGTCAAAAGAAATCGACACATACAAAGGGATATCCGAGGCTTCATCTTATTCCTATGCAAGACGTGCCAACAAAGCCATGCCATATTTCCAAATCACAGAGCCGTTTGTCGCGGGAAATGATTTCTTTGAAATGGTAGAACATTATATATATTTGCTCTGTGATGTAAAAACGGAAATTGAAAGAAACGAAGCCTTTGCAAAAATCAAAGAGGTTTTAAACATCAAAAGTGGATCTGCCGGATTTGGCTATACAAAAAATCTGTTTTATTGTGCCTTGCTGTGCTACTACGACAAGTTTCATAATTTTGATGAAATGGCCGTGAAGAAGCTTTTTATATGGGCATTTATGATACGTGTGGATATGGAGAACCTTGGATTTGACAGCATAAATAGATATGCCATCGGTGATGAGAACTCAAGATACACAAATACAATAGCAATGTTCTCAAAAATCAATCTTGCAAGGCTACATAATGAAATTTCAAGTTTGCAGATAAAGGTTCGCCCTAATTCAACTAAGCCTAACAATTGGGCTAAATTATATGAGAAACTGAATGAGGTTATAGGAATTGCGGAGGTGTCGAATGAGTGAATTTGTTAACGAACTCCATATTATCGATGCGGAGAAAAATATATTTGACACGGATATGGATTACATCATTCCACTATATCAAAGAGCCTATGCCTGGGAAGATAAGCATCTTATACAGCTTATCGAAGATATTTTGGACGTATCGGATGATTCCAATTATTATATCGGTTCGTTAATAGTTTCTAAACAAGGTAATAAATACGAGGTAGTTGATGGACAGCAGAGATTGACTTCCCTGTACCTACTTCTAAACTGCCTCGGTATAAATGTGAAAAATACACTTACATTCGCTTGCCGTGAAAAATCAAATTATACGCTTAAAAATATCAGGGAATTGCTCCAGGAAAATAGGAGCAAACTTGATATGGATAGAATTGAATCAAACATTCAAAGAGGAATCAAAATACTGATCCAAGAAATGAACAAGGAGGATTTTGACAGGGAACGGTTCATAGAGAAACTGTCAAAGGTTGTTGTTTACCGCATTGAAGTTCCAACGCATACAGACCTCAACAGATACTTTGAAATAATGAATACCCGCGGTGAGCAGCTTGAACAGTATGATATTTTAAAGGCTTCTCTCATGAGCTATCTTCCGAAAGAAGAGCATATTGTTTTTACGAAGATTTGGGATGCTTGTAGCGATATGAACGGGTATGTTCAGATGCATTTTATCAGTAATAAAAACGAGATTAGGGAGAACCTTTTTGGATCTGAATGGAATAGCATGCCCACTAAAGACTGGAATGAATACAAGTCTGGAGTTAAGGCGGGAGACATGAATGGCAGCGGATATCAAATATCAGATATCATCGACGTAAATTTCAAGGTAGACGAGGATGTGGGATACTTGGACGAAGATGTAAGGGTACGATTTGAGAGTATTATCGAATTTTCGTACTTTTTGCTTCATACACTGAAGGTATTGATTGGAATAAAAGGCATAATTCACGAGGATGGCGAATCCGCAATAATAGCTGAATTACTTGATGATAAGAGACTTATTGACAGCTTTACAGCGGTAATTGAACACGGTTGCGTATCTGGTAAGAAGATAGCGGATAATAAAGCAGATTTTACAAGAGATTTTATAGTATGCTTATTACGAACCAGATATTTGTTTGATAAGTACATTATTAAGAGAGAATACGCAAATGAAAACTCTGATGGTGAGTGGAGCTTGAAGAGGTTGTATGTTTCCGGTCAACAATCCAAGAAAAAGCCTTATTATCGTAATTCACGATTTACCAAAAGCGGTGAATGGGCAAGTACGAATGATTACAGGACAAAGTCAAATATTATGATTCAATCGGCTCTCAGAGTGTCGTACACTTCTCCAAAAGTAATGCATTGGATTACGCAATTACTGATGTGGCTTTCTGAAGAAGACTGTAAGCATACCTGCGATGCGGATATGGTCAGTTATAGGGATGTTGCCGAGAAAGTTGCTAAAAAAGCCGTCAAAGAAAACTTCTTTGATGTATGTGCAGACGGCGTTTATGCCATGGGCGTTAACACACCTCATATAGTATTCAACTATCTTGATTACCTTATTTGGAAAAATGACTGCAAGAAATACGATGATTTTAAATTTGAATTCCGAAATTCTGTTGAGCATTGGTATCCGCAGAATCCTTCCGAGGGAACCTTTGAACAGTGGAAAGATGGTGTTGATCAGTTCGGCAACTTATGCATAATCCAACGCAATATAAACTCAAAGTTTTCCAACATGTCTCCGGAAGCAAAGAAAAGCACTTTCGAGAATATGATTGCAAAGGGCAGCTTAAAGCTTCGACTCATGAGTGCTTTGACCGAAAAACATGGTGATAAGGTTGCAAGTCTGTACTGGAAGGAAATCGCATACAAGGAACATGAGAAGGATATGATTTCTTTGCTTTTTTGGGCTTGTAGTGAATAGGCGATCATAGTGTTCCCGGAGGATGAAGAATAGAATGCGGCTGAGACCCCTGCAGAGCCAAAGCATCTTTCTACATTAAATATTTGGGTAAGTTGTAAAATGAATTGCCCAAGATAGAAAAAAGATGACCCATCAAGGTCATAAATCGGTTACACTTGAAGTTGCAGAACAACAAAGCAACCGAGGTGAACAAGATGGGTCAAGAGAAGAATAACACAAGGGCAAAGAAATGGAAACAGCTAAGTGAAAGGGAAAGATATCAAATTGAAGCGCTATTGCGTTCGGGCTTAAGCCCGAATGCAATAGCGCTTCAATCAGGACGCGACCGGCGCACAATCGAAAGGGAAATTTTACGAGGAAGCGTTATACAGCGTGATACGCAATGGCGGGACAAATTGCGATACTGCGCGGACGCAGGGCAGCGAGTGCATGATGAAAGGGCAAGAAACAAAGGCAGGCCTCTGAAAATCGGGCATGATCATAAACTGGCGGCATATATCGAGCACAAGATAGGGAAAGAAAGATATTCTCCCGATGCGGTGATCGGGGAAATCAGGGAAAAGGATATAAAGTTTGAAACCCGAATATGCACGAAGACGGTATATAACTACTTAGAAAAGGATGTGTTTCTGAATATAACCAATAAAGATTTGCCCGTGAAGAAGGACGGAAAGAAGCGAAAGTACCGAAAAACAGGCGTCGTGGCGCTCAACAATTTGAAAGGCAGAAGCATAGAAGAAAGGCCGCAAAGTATTGAAACCCGTGAAGAAAAAGGGCACTGGGAAATGGACTGCGTAGTAGGGAAAGGCAAGGCCTGTCTGCTGGTGATGACGGAAAGAGCAAGCCGGAAAGAACTGATATTCAAGCTAAAAAGCAAGAAACAGGAGCACGTAATAGCCGTTCTTGACCGGTTGGAGAGACGATACAAAGGACAATTTATGCAGATATTCAAGAGCATTACGATGGATAACGGCAGTGAATTTTTAAACCAAGAGGCTTTGGAGGCTTCCTGTCTGAGAGTCGGGCAAAAGCGGACGATATGCTATTATGCACACCCCTACAGCGCATGGGAACGCGGGAGCAACGAAGTGAATAATAAACTTATCCGGCGGTATGTCCCCAAGGGGGCAAACATAGATAAATATACTATGACCGATATTCGCAGAATAGAAAACTGGATGAACAACTACCCAAGACGAATTCTCGGATATCAATCCGCGAACGATTTTACAGCAGCTTTAATGTGCAACTGTTAATATATGGTGGGCAATTAAACTTGCAATTTTCAATTTTGGGTTTATTGTTAAGGACAGTATTGAAAATAATACTAATGTATGGTGTACTTTTTATTCATCAGATTCATCATCAACTAGTTATCTACCAAGGTTGTCTATTACATATACCGACA
>Ga0078972_1015625_pt1 | contig 11558 bp, 8 predicted proteins | sample YelNatPaOPGAMG01_FD_67568 | JGI IMG/M metagenome (GOLD analysis project Ga0078972, IMG submission 67568) | Hot spring thermophilic microbial communities from Obsidian Pool, Yellowstone National Park, USA - OP-RAMG-01 (SPADES assembly) (version 2) | ecosystem: Environmental > Aquatic > Thermal...
TTAATTTCTTAAAAGAATTCACTTCTCTTCCAAAAGTAGAAAAGACCATTGTATCCCAAAAAAGAATAGACAGTGCAATCAAAACATTCTTTGACAATGAATTATACACCAAATCTGTAATACTAAAATCTGAATTAGAAAAAGCACAACAGGACATTGAAAAAAATAATACAATTATTTCTCTACTTAAACCATGGGAGGAAATGAATATAAAACTTTCTGACTTTGAAGAATCAGAGTATACAAAATATTTCATACTTTCATGTAAACAAAAAGATTTTAAGCAACTCAAAAATAAACTAGAAACAAAACTCTGGGAAATAATCTGGAAAAAAGAGTCAAAGGACACAGTAAATTTTGTCATTGCAATAATAAAAAATGAAGAAAAAAACATATTGGAAATCCTCAAAAATCTCAACATAACATTGCACAACTTTGAAAAGATTGGAAACAACATCAATAAGACACCTGCTGAAATTATATCTGACCTCTCTAAAGAAATAACTTTGAAACAAAAACAAATTTCTGAAATAAGAAAAGATTTGCAATATATTACAGACAATTACCTGCATGATATTCTTATATTATACGACCATTTCAGCGAACTATTTAAACTTAAATCTGCACAGACAAAACTTGAAAATACAGTAGAAACCTCTATAATTGAAGGATGGATACCTTCTGAATCAGAAACTTTTCTAAAAAAAGAAATTTTTTCTATATCCAATGCTGTTGAATTATATACAAGAGAACCATACAAAGATGAAAAGCCACCTACTCTATTAAAAAATCAACCGATTGTATCTCCATTTGAATTTCTAACTATTTTATTTGACAGACCTAAATATACTGAATTTGACCCCACTCCATTTTTTGCTCCTTTTTTTGCTGTTTTCTTTGCCCTTTGTGTAAGTGACATATTCTATGGATTAGTTGCTGTTATAACAAGCATTATTGCATTGTCTACTCTTTCAAAAAAGGTATATATTCCAAAAGATTCAGGAATTTATAAAATTTTTAAGTTGATTTTTCTATGCGGAGTAATCACAATTATCTGCGGTATTATAACTGACAGTTTTGCTGGTTTTGGTATATCTAATACTTTTAAGCAAATTAAAAAATTCATTTTGGTCAATCCTCTGCAAGAACCAGTTAAAATGCTTCTTTTGTCACTCTTACTTGGAATAATTCAGTTAATTTTTGGTATGACAATAAAAATTTTCAAATGTATCAAATTAAAAGATTACATTACAGCAATAGACCAGATACTCTGGATATCTCTATTTATTTTCGCTGTACCTCTTGGTTATAAATTTTTATTCGGTGGATATATTCCAGATAAAATTCTAAATCTGACAAATAGAATATTTCCGATAATAGGTATATTGTTTTTCTTATTCGTTTTTGGTAGAAGATTACTTACTAAACCTGTGGAATGTATTTCAACTGTTTTTGGAATTACCGGGCTCTTCGGAGACACTATGTCATATTCTCGTATATTCGGGTTGTCGCTTTCAGGATCTGCTATTGCACAGATAATAAATCAAGGTGTTGTATCACTTGGGAAATCATATATAGGAATTTTTCTTGCTCTATTGCTTTTTATTTTTGGACATACTATAAATTTCTTAATGAACTGTCTTGGTGCATTTGTGCATTCTGCAAGATTGCAGTATTTAGAATTCTTTTCAAAATTTTTTGAAGGTGGGGGAAGACCTTTTAATCCATTTTCTGAAGAAAGAAAATATACTATCCTAATAAATGGAGGGGAAAAACTATGATTGGTTTATCACTGGTTTTGTTGGGGGCAAGTTTATCTGTTTTTCTTGCTGCAAGTGGTTCTGCTATTGGATGTGGAATTGTAGGCAGATCTGCAGCAGGAGTCACTGTTGAAGACCCTGGTAAGTTTGGACTATTATTTCTATTGCAGGCACTTCCGGGGACACAGGGATTTTATGGACTTGTGGGACTATTTCTTACTCTACAAAAACTTAATAATGTAGATGTTGCTAAAATAACAATTGAGCAGGGCATGCAAATAGCATTTGCTTGCATGCCAGTAGGAATAATTGGTCTAATTTCTGCTATCCATCAGGGGTTAGTGTGTGCCAGTGGATGCAGTATTGTTGCTAAAAGACCTGAAGAAATTGGTAAGGCATTCATCTATGGAGTTATGGTAGAAACATATGCAATATTAGGACTCATTTCAACCGTCCTTTTACTTGGAAATGTAAAACTTGGTTAAAAAATGGCTTTACAGGATATATTACAAAAAATTGAACAGGATGCACAGGAAAAAATTGAACAGATAGAGAAATCTTTATCTGAAGAAAAAAATAAAATATCTGAATTGACAGAAAAGAAAATATCTGAATTAAAAGAAAAACTTGAAAAGGAATATGAAAATAAGATTTCGCAGGAAAAAAATAGAATCTATGTTCAGGCAAATATTGAATTCAACAAACAACTACTTGCTGAAAAAAATTTATTGATTGATAAAGCATTTTCAATTGCTGTCGAAAAAATAAAAAATATTCCTGATTATAGAGATTTCTTAAAAAAACTTATTCTAAAAAATATTATAACCGGCTCTGAAGAAATTATTATTTCTAAGAATGATATAAAAAAACTCGGAGAAAATTTTATAAAAGAAATTAACTCTGAACTCAAAAATAAAAACTTAAAAGGAGAGATAAAATTATCTATTAAAGACATTGAATCGGGATTCATTATAAAAAATGGCAAAAGAGAAATAAATTCTACAATTGAAATGCTAATAAATAAGAAAAGAGAAGAGATGGAATCAGAAGTAAAAAATATCTTATTTGGAGAAAACTCAAAGTGAAAACATATAAGGTCAATCTGGATTATGCATATCCAGTAGCAAGAATTCATGCTCTGGAAACAAAACTTCTTAAAAAGAAAGATGTTGAAGAATTTGTAAGTTTACCAGATGAAGATTCTCTAATATCTTTTTTGAACAATATTGGCTATGGGACAAAAACCGAAAATATAAATACTATGATTTCAGAAGAAATAAAAAATACAATTAATCTTGTTGAATCAATCACTCCTGAATATGACAGACCTCTAATTCAAATTTTCAGAGAAATAGACAAACCTGAGCCAAATAGATGGACATATTTTCTTGAGATAAGCAAAAAAAATGACTTTGTTAATGAGTTTTTAAAAATTCTTATTGATATTGAAAACATAAAATTATTCTTTAAATTCAAATTTTTCAATATCAAGCAAGAAATTTTTGAAAAATATTTAAGTTCGGAAGGAACACTTTCTAAAAATTTTTTTATTGAAAATTACTCAAAACCTATTACAGACATAATATCACAACTAAAATTTACACAATACGATTTTATTGAACGAGCACCATCAGAAGAAAATATTTTTGAAATTGAAAAAATTTTTGATGACTATATAATTGAATATCTCTCAGAAAATTCTAAATATTGTTTTTTTAATATTGCTCCACTTGTCAATTTTATATTCTTAAAAAAATTTGAAGCACAGATGATTTTAACTATATGGCATGGCAAAATAAATAAAATTCAAAAGGAAAAAATAACAAGAAATTTAAGGAAGATTTATTCATAATGAACGAAATTGCTGCAATAAGTGAATCAGATTCAATTCTTGTATTTAAGAGCGGAGGTGTTGATTGTTATATAACTTCTGAAAATAAAATAGAGGAAACATTTCAAGAAGTATACAACAAAAACTATAAGATAATTTTTGTGACGGAAAATATTTATAAGAAATGCAGTCAATATATTCAGAAAGAAAAAATTTATCCGCAGGTTACACCACTAAAGGATAAAACCATACTTTCAAAACTTACAAAAATAGCAACAGGCACGGAGATATAAAATGAAACTCACTCAGGAAACAGGAAAAATCATAAAGGTCTCAGGGCCACTTGTAGTTGCAACAGGTATTAAAGATGCAAAAATGTATGACATAGTCAGAGTTAGTGAAAAAAAACTTATTGGTGAAATTATTGAAATTCGTGGAGATAAAATTTATATTCAGGTTTATGAAGACACAAGTGGAATAGGAGTAAATGAGCCAGTTTATACTACCGGTGCACCTTTATCTGTTGAACTTGGACCTGGTTTAATAACCTCAATATATGATGGAATTCAGAGGCCCCTTGACAAAATAAAAGATGAAACAGGTGATTTTATTACAAGAGGCGTAGAAATTTCAGGACTTGACAAAAAAAGAAAATGGAAATTTAGACCGCTTGTTAAACCAGGAGAAGAGGTTTCAGGTGGAAGTATTATAGGAGAAGTTGATGAAACAGTTCTTGTTAAACATAAAATTTTAGTCCCACCAGATATATCAGGAAAAATTCTAAAAATATCAGAAGGAGAATTCACAATAGAAGACACAATTGCAATATTAAAAACTAAAACAGGTGAAGAAATTTCTCTAAAAATGTATCATAAATGGCCTGTCAGACAGCCAAGACCATATTTTAAAAAAGTTGCTCCAAATGTTCCTCTTTTTACAGGACAAAGGGTAATAGATGCTTTCTTTCCCGTTGCAAAGGGTGGAACTGCCTGTGTTCCAGGACCCTTCGGGAGTGGTAAATGTGTCACAGGAGACACTCCTGTTTTATTAGGAAATGGCAAAATACTACCAATCAAAGATATTTTTGAACAATATAAAGACAAAGGAAAAAAAGTTATAAACAATCATGAAGTATATATAACTTTACAACAGCCTCTTGAAGTGTTCACATATAAAGATGGCAAAATAAAATCACAAAAAGCAACTACTATATATAAAGGAAAATCAGACAGGATAATTTATATAAAAACTCGTACTGGAAGAAAATGTAAAATTACACCGGAACATAAACTATTAAAGATAGATGAAAAATTACAGATTGTAGAAACAGAAGCTAAAAAATTGAAAATTGGAGATTATATAATATCTCCAAGAAAATTAGAAATAGACAATACAAATTTACAAAATATAAAAGACATCTCATTCAATGAAAACTATAGAGTAAAGAGTAAACACATATTTTCGTCTATTAAAAAAATAATTGATGAACTCACCAAGAAATATGGAAGTAAAAAAACATTAGCAAAAAAACTCAATATATCTTATGATATGCTTATAGGATATTATTTAAGTAAGAACAATCCTACCATTAGTTTTATAAAAAATTTATATTCTCTGTGTGGTTATAATCTACCTGAAATTAAAAAAATAAAAGCAGAAAGACAAAGTAAAGAAATAAATATCCCAACATTTTTAGATACTGATTTTGCAATTTTTTTAGGACTGTTATACAGTGATGGAAGTATTAAAAAAAATACTATAATATTTTACAATAACGAATTAAAGATATTAAAATTATATTCTTCTTTAGCAAAAAAATTATTTAATATAAAAACTGTACATTCTCAATTGGGGACGGTAAAAGCAGAAATATTTAGTAACAAAATAATAGCTGATTTATTAAAGAATTTAGGGTATCCCGAATATAAAAAATCTATCAATTGTTTTGTTCCTGAAAAAATATTCTTTAGTCCTCAAGAAATAATAGGAGCGTTCTTGGGAGCATATTATATTTGTGATGGCTATTTCAATACAGAAAAAAAAGAAATTGAAATTGTAAGTGCCAGTGATAAAATGTCAAGAGATTTACTTTATTTGTGTCTACGATTGGGAATTCTTGCCAGGGTTAAAGAAAAAGTATATAAAGATAGAATTTATTACAGAATCATTATTTCTGGAAAAGATGAAATAGAAAATTTTTATCATCTCTGTAATATTGGTAACTACAAAAAATTAAAGAAGATAAAGCTATATCTTGACAAAAACAAAACAGGATATTCAAGTATTGATGTTGTACCAATAGACCCAACTCTCATCAAAAAATTGTACACTGACAATAGTATTTCTTACAAAACTCTTAAAGAAAAAAAAGTAGAAATACACAACTATCTAAACGGTAAACTAATGAGTAAAAGAATATTTACTATTTTTAGTCAACATTTAAATAATGAAAACATTAGGCACTTTGCATTTAATCATCTCAATAGTATCTACTGCGATAAAATAGTAGAAATTAAAGAAATAGCATTAGAAGAAAATGAATTTGTATATGATTTAGAGGTACCACAGGGACATAATTTCATTGGCGGTTTTGCACCAATGTTTTATCATAATACGGTCATCCAGCACCAGCTTGCTAAATGGGCTGATGCAGAAATTGTTGTCTATGTTGGTTGTGGTGAAAGAGGAAATGAAATGACAGATGTTCTAAATGAATTTCCTGAATTAAAAGACCCAAAATCAGGCCAGCCACTTATGCTTAGAACTGTTCTTATTGCAAACACATCTAATATGCCAGTTGCAGCAAGAGAAGCATCAATATATACTGGAATTACAATAGCAGAATATTTCAGAGATATGGGTTATTCAGTTGCTCTTATGGCTGATTCAACATCAAGATGGGCAGAAGCATTAAGAGAAATTTCAGGACGGCTTGAAGAAATGCCTGGTGAAGAGGGCTACCCTGCATATCTTCCAAAACGGCTTGCAGAATTTTATGAACGTGCAGGAAGAGTGATACTTTCCTCTGATAACTCAAAAGAAGGTGCACTAAGCGTAATTGGCGCAGTTTCTCCACCTGGGGGCGACCTCTCAGACCCTGTGGTTCAGGGAACGCTAAAAGTAGTAAAAGTTTTCTGGTCACTTGAGGACTGGCTTGCCCATGCAAGACATTTCCCTGCAATAAACTGGCTTACAAGTTATTCTCAATACCATGATGAACTTGAAGAATTTTATCTGACAAATCTTGGAGACGACTGGACACAACTTAGAACAGAAGCAATGTCTTTACTTCAGAAAGAATCAGAACTTAAAGAAATTGTTCGCCTTGTTGGGATGGATGCACTTTCAGATAACGACAAACTAATTCTTGAGTCAGCAAAATCAATAAGAGAGGACTTTCTTTATCAGAGTGCATTTGACCCTGTTGACACCTACGCCTCGGGGAAAAAACAGTATCTTATGCTGAAGACAATAATAACATTTTATCGCGAGGCAAAAAACGCTCTTGAGCAGGGAAAACAACTTGAAAAAATAATTTTAATTCCTTCAAGAAAAGAGATACCTCAAATGAGATTTACAAAAGAACAGGAATTACAAAAAATTCAAGAATTACAGAATAGAATAATTGAGGAAATAAGAAATGTATAAAAATCTCTGGAGCGGAGTAATTGAAAGATATAGAAAATTTTTACCTGTAACAGAAAAAACACCTGTTATTACAATGTCAGAAGGAAATACTCCTTTACTCCGTGCATATAACATTGAAAAATTCCTAAAAATACAAAACTTAAACATATACTTGAAGTGCGAAGGTTTTAATCCAACTGGCTCATTCAAAGACCGCGGAATGACAGTTGCAATTTCAAAAGCAGTTGAAGAAGGAGCAAAAGCGGTTATATGTGCATCAACAGGAAATACCGCTGCAAGTGCAGCTGCCTATTCAGCAAAGGCAGGACTAAAATGTTTTGTTATAATACCAGAAGGTGCAATTGCACTTGGAAAACTTTCTCAGGCAATGATTCACGGTGCAGAAGTAATTGCAGTCAAAGGAAATTTTGACACTGCATTAAAAATTGTAAGAGAAATTTCTCAAAAAGAGCCGGTAACTCTTGTAAATTCTCTTAATCCTTATAGAATTGAAGGACAAAAAACAGCGTCATTTGAAATTGTTGATGCACTTGGCAGAGCACCTGACTATCAGTTTATGCCTGTGGGAAATGCAGGAAATATCACTGCCTACTGGAAGGGCTACAAAGAATATGCAAAGTGTTTTACAGAGAAAGACAAAACTCAGGAATATGAAATCTGTGAATTTAAATTGCCAAAAATGATGGGATTTCAGGCAGAAGGTTCTGCACCAATCGTCAAAGGAAAACCAATAAAAAATCCAAAAACAATTGCAACAGCAATTAGAATTGGAAATCCTGCAAGTTGGAAATTTGCAGAACAGGCAAGAGATGAGTCAGGTGGAGTAATTGACACTGTAACAGATAAAGAAATAATTGATGCGTATAAACTTCTTGCAAAATTGGAAGGAATTTTTGTTGAACCCGCATCTGCTGCAAGTGTTGCCGGCTTAATAAAATATATCAAAAAAGGTTTTTTCACTCAACCGCTTACCCGCTTATCCGCTTATCCGCTCACAATCGTTTGCATTCTAACGGGCCACGGACTAAAAGACCCTGACAGAGCAATAAAATCAATAAAGAAACCAAAAGTTGTTGAACCAAAAATAAAAAACATTTTAAGGTTATTGAAATTATGAAAAATGAAATAAAACCAAACCATCGTGAAAAATGGGGAACTAAACTTGGTATTATACTTGCAGTCGCTGGCTCTGCTGTAGGCCTTGGAAATTTCTTGCGTTTTCCTGTTCAGGCAGCACAGAACGGCGGTGGTGCCTTTATGATACCATACTTTATTTCTTTTCTTCTCCTCGGCTTACCTCTAATGTGGATTGAATGGACAGCAGGAAGATTTGGTGGTGGATTTGGCCATGGAACTGCTCCTGGAATTTTTCATTCAATGTGGTCAAAGAACAGATTCATAAAATATTTTGGAGTAATAGGAATTTTTGGACCTATTGTTATTTTCATATATTACACATACATTGAATCATGGCTTCTTGGCTATGCTTTTTTTTCTCTTACAGGAAAATACGCAAATGCAACAACTCAAAGTAGTATGCAGGCATTTTTAAGAGGATATCAAGGACTTGAATCTAACCAATTTTTCAGTGGTCTTGGCACAGCATATATATTTTTTATTATTACTTTTATTCTAAATATCTGGGTAATTTATCACGGAATAAAAGGTGGAATAGAAAAACTATGTAGATGGGCAATGCCAGTCCTTTTTATATGTGGAATAATTCTTACAATAAGAGTTTTGACTTTTGGAACACCAGACCCGGCAAAACCTGACTGGAACTTAAAAAATGGATTGGGATTTTTATGGAATCCAGATTTTTCTGCATTAAAAAGTGCAAAAGTGTGGCTTGCTGCAGCAGGACAGATTTTTTTCACTCTTTCAGTTGGAATTGGAGTAATTCTTACCTATGCAAGTTATCTTACAAAAAATGACGATGTTGTTCTTTCAGGACTAACTTCAGCTGCGACTAATGAATTTGCAGAAGTAATCTTAGGTGGAAGTATAGTTATTCCTGCTGCTTTTGTATTTTTTGGACCAGAAGAAGTTGTAAAAATAGCATCTGGTGGTGCCTTCAATCTTGGCTTCGTCACAATGCCTCTGATTTTTTTAAGAATACCTCTTGGAACTATTTTTGCTTTCCTGTGGTTTATACTTTTATTTCTTGCAGGAATAACCTCAAGTGTTTCACTTGCACAACCAGCAATTGCTTTCTTAGAAGATGAATTCAATATTCCAAGAAAAAATGCAGTTATGATTTTTTCTGTAATTACATTTTTGTTATGTCAGCCATCAATTTTCTTCTTAGGACAGGGCGTAGTAGATGAACTTGACTTCTGGGGTGGAACTTTTTGTCTTGTTTTATTTGCCACAATAGAAACAATTCTATTTGCATGGATATTTGGAATTGACAAAGCATGGGAAGAAATTCATTCAGGAGCAGACATAACTATACCAAAATTTTACAAATTTATAATAAAATACATAACACCTGCTTTTTTAATTTTTATACTTGGCTTCTGGTTCTATCAGCAGGGGCTTCCAACTATTTTAATGAAAAATATACCTAAAGAAAATTATCATATTGTTTTATATACGAGAATTAATCTTTTAACAATTTTTATAGTCCTTGCAGTACTTGTCAGACAGGCATGGGCAAATAGAAATAAGTAAAAAAATGAAAACTCTTGGCTGGATATTTTTAATTATTTCCTGGTCAACAATTCTATCAATACTTGTATTTTGTTTTTACAAAATTTTTTCAGGAGGAAAAAATGGCAGAACAACAGACAGCACAGCAGATTCAAATAGAGATTGACGAACAAACAGCACAGGGAGTTTACTGTAATCTTGCAATGATAGGTCATTCTGAAACAGAATTTATAATCGATTTCATTTTTGTTCAGCCACAAGCGCCAAAAGCAAAAGTTCGCTCAAGGGTAATAACCTCTCCTGCACATATAAAAAGATTGCTGGTTGCTCTTGAAGAAAACATCAAAAAATATGAACAGCGTTTTGGTGAAATAAAAATAACACAACTACCTGAAGAAAAGAAAATAGGATTTTACCACTAAAATGCGTGTAGAAGTAATCACTGTTGGAACTGAACTCTTTTCAGATAAAATAAATACTAATATTGTATATTTAGGGGAAAAACTTAAATCAATAGGGGTTGAAATCAGCAGGGCTATTACAGTCCCTGACAATCTAAATGAAATGCTCAATGTATTTCAAGAAAGTTTTAACCGTTCAGATATAGTAATTATAACAGGAGGACTTGGCCCAACTTTTGATGACCTTACCCGTGAGGCAGTTTCAAAAGTTCTAAGGAAAAAATTAGTATTCAACAAAGAAATAATGCATTCAATTGCAAGACATTTTACTGAAAGAAATATAGAAATGCCAAAAGGGAATGAAAAACAGGCATATATAATTGACGGAGCTGAATATATACTTAACAAAGTTGGAACTGCCCCAGGCCAAATCATCAGACAAAAAGTCCAGAAAAAAGAAAAATTTATTTTTTTACTGCCGGGGCCACCAAGAGAACTCTGTCCTATGTTCGAGTTAAACATTCTGCCATACTTAAAAGAAAAATTTGAAAAAAAGATTACTAAAACAAAAACAATTCATGTTTTTGGATTACCGGAATCAAAAGTAAATGAGTTGATACTTCCAATAGTTGAGACAGAAAGAAAAATAGAAGGAGGTTATGTTGACTTTACAATCTTATGCCATCAGACAATGATAATTGATATAAAAATAACTGTCACTGGCACAGATGAAATGCTTATAGATGAGATGCTCAACAATATAAAAAAAGAAACATATTCTGTCTTAAAAGAAAATATATATGGAGAAGACAATCAGACACTTGAAAGTGTAGTCGGTGAACTTTTAATAAAAAACAAAAAGACACTTTCTGTTGCTGAGTCCTGCACTGGCGGGCTGATTTCAAACAAAATTACTAACATTCCAGGAAGTTCAGTGTATTTTCTTCAAGGAGTTGTTGCCTATTCAAACAAGGCAAAGGTTGAAATATTGGGCGTCAGCGAAGAAACAATAGACAAATTTGGTGCTGTCTCAGAAGAAACAGCAATTGAGATGGCAAGAGGTATTAAAAAAATATCCCATAGTGATATATCCTGTGCAGTTACAGGAATTGCAGGTCCTACTGGAGAAACACCATCAAAACCAGTGGGAACAGTATGTTTTGCAGTCGTAACTAATTCAGATGAAATATCAAAAAAAGTAAATTTCACTGGTAACAGATTAGAAATAAAAGAACGTTCAGCAAACTTCGCACTGGATTTACTGAG
>Ga0078972_1015628_pt1 | contig 11556 bp, 4 predicted proteins | sample YelNatPaOPGAMG01_FD_67568 | JGI IMG/M metagenome (GOLD analysis project Ga0078972, IMG submission 67568) | Hot spring thermophilic microbial communities from Obsidian Pool, Yellowstone National Park, USA - OP-RAMG-01 (SPADES assembly) (version 2) | ecosystem: Environmental > Aquatic > Thermal...
TACCTTGACCGCTGTTGACCGTGATGTATGGTTCAGTTCCAACCAGACGGCAAAATGTCATAAATTCGTGGAGGCCAACATCGTTGAGTTCTATGCCTTCCCAGGCCGGGTTCTTGCGCGGTGGCCGGCGGTCGGGGTCACCAATTCCATCTTTCCAGTTATACCCGGAAGCAAAATTTCCGCCTGGCCAGCGATAAACAGGCGAATTCAGCTCACGAAGAAGCTTAATCACCTCCGGCCTAAAGCCTTCCAGGTTATCAGCCGGCATCAATGAAACGGCCGCCACCCGAAAAGCCTCACGGCCCCGGCTGATAATTTCCAGACGACCGCGGTCAGTGTTTTTTCCAGCCGTAAAAGAAAAATAATACTTTTCATAATCAGGCTTAATTTTCTCTATAGTAAAAACCTGACTGTCATTTTCGCCAGCTCCCCAGACCAGCCTGACTTCCACTGGCACCACCCCCGGGTCTCCTGCCAGAACAATTCTTCCGGTGTATTTTTTCCCCGCCTGAAGCGCCAGTCCTTCCTGAAAAATACCTGCTGGCTGACCATCACCTTTTAGCCTTATTTCTGGAACCGGTACTCCGCTGTAGGTCAAAAGGGGGTTCATATGAAGAGAATGCGGCTGGCCGTATGTTTTCCAGGGTGAGTCGGCCGAGCCTACCGCATAATAAAATTTTCGGTCCTCCAGCATCTCGGCCCAGATTCCCTGATAAATGCAGCGGCCTAAATGCTCGATAAACTGACCGTATATGTATTTGGAAACAGGAGCTAGTTTCTGGGAGGCAAAGATGGTAGCCTGTGGCTTTAAGGTCCGGCCGGATAAAAATTCTAGGGTTATATCATCAAACCAGGCTTCGCCAGTCACTTTCCCCCAGCCACCAAAAAGACAGTTGATCTGAAGAGCATCGTTAAGTTCAGTATCAAAAACCAGTTCAACTTTGGTCCAGTCGTTAGTGCCAGTTAGAGCCTTTGTCTGTAATTTTTCTATTCCGTGAATGTTGAGCAGCACTCCTTTTCCGCCGGCGGACCTGACGTCTTTAGTTTTTATCCAGCCAGTTAAACGATACTTAGAAAATGGCTGAACCTGGACCACCGTTGACCAGGAAGCATCTGCTCCGGAGCTTGAGGATATTTTTACGCTTTTCTTTCCAGAATGAGCCAGGATATCCACTTCAAACTTGGCTTCTCCCTGGTAAGTTACCGGACGCCAGCTCGAAGGCCATTCACCATTCATCTCTTCAAAAGAAGGGTTCTGGAGGAGCTGATTTCTCTGCTCTCTTGGAGCTGCCTTTAGAGCTTCAGCTTCAAGCTGAGTAGCAAAAATCCCGGCAATTAAAAAAATTATGAAAGCTATTTTTAATTTTTTATAGATAGCTGAACTTTTTCTCCATAGAAGAAAGATATTCATAAACACCTCCGTTTCTTCCATTTTTAACCGAGCTGACTCCACTTATCTTTAACTGTCAATTTCATTCAACTTATTTGCAGCTCGTATCAGCACTACCGCTTTTATCTGCTTTTTTCCCATCCCTGAAATTATTACCATAACCCGCAACTATCCCAGCTCTTGTTTTTTCCCTTTCATTTAACCTTCCATTCCTGTATTCCGGCTGAAAAATCTTTCTGCAATTTCAGTTCCACTTTAAGTCCTTTAGTCCTTAAGGGCGAAAATCTAACGACATTATATTTATCTTTTTCCACTCCATATTTATCATTTGTTTTTACTTCCACCCACTTTCCATCTTTCAAATAGTAAAGCTTCCAGGACTCGGGCACCCGGCATTCTCCTTCGCCAGTGTCATCAAACCAGTAGATAGCTACTTCTGATACTCTGACCGGCTCGGGAAATTCATAGCTTACCCACTCAGTGGTGCCTTTTTTCGGCCACCAGTGAAGATAACCAACAGAATGGTCATTGGAGTTTTCCGGTTCATACTGATCATTAATGAATCTAATTCCTCTGGCTCCTTCAGAAGCATTTACTTTAGCCTTTGAGGCCAAAGAAGGTTCAGGCAAAGGTCTGACTTTGCTTTCTTCTCTTGCCAGCCAGACAGCCATTTCACCCCGGCCGCGATTAGCCCAGGCATAATAGGGAATAAGAGTAATCTCCTGGTCTTGGGAGGTAATTTTACCTTTTTCTATTTTATATGCCTTACCAGAAGCCTTAACCAGCACCACTCCTCCCAGAAGCTCAGGCCGGTACTCTGTGGCAAAAGCAGCTCCATCAGGAAGAAGCAGATTACTCACCCTACCGTTATTGTCCGGCCATTCGGCACAGTAAACTATTGGACCTCTCTGAACAGCCACCAAACCCAGATCATCCTTCACTTTCTCGTTGGCCAGCACTCGGTGAGGTTCCATTGGCAGATTGATTTCGATGGTGTCTCCAGCTTTCCATTTCCGGCTGATAGGTAGGAAACCATTTTCCAGGTTAAACGGAACTTCCTGACCATTAACTTTAACCACGGGTTTAGTTCCAACCCTGTCTGCAAAGTAATAAAGATCACCGGGTATCGGCTGTCCAATGGCCCAGCCTGGAATTCTCAGAAAAATGGAAAAATTATCTTCTTTTTCGGGAGTAACTTTTATTTTTACTTCGCCTTTCCAGGGATACTCAGTTTCCTGCTCAAGCTGTATCCTTAAGCCAGCTACCTCCACCTGACCTTTCCCCTGGGCATAGAGGTTGACATAAAGCCGATCACCAGAAGTAGCATAGATATACTGGCCAATTTGAGGAATGAAGCGAGCGATATTTGGCGGACAGCAGGCGCAACCAAACCAGGGACTTCTTTCATACTGGCCGAAAGAGGCCAGGGGGTTGGCATAAAAGAATTTGTCTCCCGAAAGCGAAATTCCCGAAAGCACGCCATTATAAATGATACGTTCAAATACATCCAGATACTTAGTTTCGCCATGAAGGAGAAACATACGGTAGTTCCAGAAAGCATTGGCAATAGAGGCGCAGGTTTCGCAGTAAGCGGAAGCATTAGGCAGATAATATGGAGGACCAAATCCTTCCCAGGCACCAGTTGAGCCAATTCCACCAGTAATATAGATTTTTCTGAAGACCACGTCTTCCCAGAGTTTGTTTAGTGCCTGGATATAAGCCTGATCCCCAGTGAGAGCAGCCACATCAGCCATAGCTGAATACATATAAGCAGCTCTCACCGCGTGACCTACAGCCTCAGTTTGTTGGGTCACAGGTAAGTGGTCTTGAGAATAAAATCCATAAAGTTTGTGTCCTTTCGAATTTCCCCTCTGATCTAAGAAAAATTTAGCTAAATTAAGATATTTTTTCTCACCGGTCAGACGGTATAATTTCACCAGCCCGAGTTCTATCTCCTGATGCCCGGGAGGAACCATTAATTTCCCGGGGCCAAAATCCTTCAGGACAAGGGCGGCATTTTTCAGGGCCACATTCAAAAGAGTTTTTTTGCCTGTGGCTTGGAAATGAGCTGCTGCTGCTTCATAAAGATGACCTGCATTATACAGCTCATGAGCGTTCTCTTCATTTTCCCATCTTTTACTGGCCACCCATTCTTCCAGGGGAATTTTCCCACCTTTATTTTTTATAGTTCTGGCAGTATAAAGATAACCATCTTTTTCCTGAGCCGCAGCGATTTTAGCAATTAGACCATCCAAATATTTGTCAAGTTCTGGATCATAATGAAGCATTAAGGCATAAGAAGCCGCCTCAATAGTCTTATAAACATCGGAATCATCAAAAGGATAATTAGAACAGAAATTTCCGTGGCCAGCAGGTCCGGCAATTTCGAAATTTTTAATGCGGCCGGTATTTTCTTCTTCTTTAAAAATATGAGGAATGGTTATTTTGATATCGGTTTCTATTCTTTTCTCCCAGAAATTATCGTTGAGCTTTACAGCGGTAAGTTTAGGGCTTTTGATGGAATAATCTAACTTTTTGCCATGAGTACATCCAGAAGTTAAAAAGAAAATGATTAAAACTGTCATGCACCAGATAATTACAGCCCGATTTTCCTTGGATTTCATTTTTCCCTCCTTATAATTTTTAATACTTAAATTTATTTTCCTCATCTTTTAGATTTCTGGCTAAAGCCCATTTTAATTAGGCTCTTCCATTACCTTTTTAATTCTTTTGATATCTTGTTTTTCGCCATAATTTCATCTTAATTAAATATAATTTTCAAAATATCTAATATATTTCATTTGACATTTCAATCAATTTTTGCTATATAAATAAGGAACTGAGTTCAGGTTTTAAAAATGTTTTTTTTAAGGAAAAAGTTAACCCTCCCTCAATCATAAACCTCTTTCCCCTCACAATCCCCCTGTATGAAGGCGGCACCCCCAGAAGGGTGCCCCATTTTTTACTCCGACAGGCAATCTCTTTTAGTAATTTCAAGCTTCTTTACCTTAGTTTATCTTCTCGAATGGATCAAAATTAAACTCTTTTAAAATTACAGAGCGAGACCTTAGAGACCAGCTTATTCTCGCCTTTATCACTGCTTTTTGCGACGCAGTTCTTCCAGCGGCTTCTAAAACTACCCTATAAATTCCTGGTTCTACCTCTGAAGACCATTTTTTCTCTTTGGTTTCTGCTTTCATATCCCAGCTTAAACGATTAAGTCCGGCTTTCTTTTCCCCGCTTAATTGCCTAAGCAGATTACCTTGCTCATCATAAATTTTCAATTTAACTTCGTCCGTTACATCATTTTTCAAATAATAAAAGATGACCATCTCATTTGGTTCATTGGGAGTAAAAAGATTACTATCACCAAGTAGTTCATAATTACCAAAAACCGGATACTGCTTTTGGACAACCGGCCTTACTGAAAACAGATAAAGTTGCTGATCAAGGATTTCAGGTTTTAATTCTTCCAGGGGCCAGATATTAGTTATCCAGATACCGCGGCCATAACTTCCAACTACCAGGTCTTTTTCCCGGGGATGAATTGTCAGGTCAGTTATTTTGACTCTGGGCATATTGTTCTGGAAAGGCAGCCACCTATTCCCACCATCAAAAGTAACAAACAAGCCGTGATCTGTTCCAGCAAAAATTAAATCAGGGTTCTTAACATCCTGTATCACTACATTGATAGGATAATCGGGAAGATTCGAAGAGATAGAAACCCAGGTTCGGCCATAATCCGTAGTTTTAAAAAGATAAGGCTTGAAATTATCCTGCCTGAAGCCGCTTTTAGCTACAAAAGCTGTCCCGGCATCGTGAGGCGAAGCCAGTACGCGGCTTACCCAGATTTCAGCCGGCCCGCCAGCTCTGGCTATTGCTTGAGTACAATCTGTCCAAGTAGCTCCACCATTGGTGGTTACCTGGACCTTTCCATCATCGGTGCCTACCCAGATAAGCCCAGGCTTTACCGGCGATTCAGAAATGGTAGTTAAGGTGCAAAAGGTAATGTTCCCGGCTCCGCCTTGTTTGCTTTTATCATTTGTGGTCAGGTCAGGGCTGATTTCTTCCCAGTGCTCTCCGCGATCCAGAGAACGAAGTAAGCACTGAGCCCCGATGTAAACAATGGCATTATTATGGGGCGAAAGTTGCATCGGCGGTGTCCAGTTAAATCTATAAGGCTCTTTCCCGGACTCCCTTTTTGGCTGAATATCCTTTCTTATTCCGGCGCTCTGGTCCAGGCGGCCAAATCCTCCGAATTCCCGACAATTGTAAACCCAGCGGCTATCCGTCTTATCAACTACATTGTACATACCATCGCCACCGCCCACAGTCACCCAATCACACAGGTTGACCGCACCTGACCAGGAATTAGAGGGGCCTTTCCAGGAATCGTGATCCTGAAGCCCGGCGTAAACATTATAAGGTTCATCCATATCAACATCGAGAGCATAAATTTCTCCAAGCGGCAGATTATAGCAATGACGGCAAGTTTTCCCGCCATCATAAGTAAGAAAAACCCCGCCGTCGCTTCCCAAAATCATTCGCTTGGAGTTCTGGGGGTCAATCCAGAAAGTTCTGATATCGCCAAAAGCCTTCTGAAAAAGCACTGTGTTGGGCCAATCAGCATCGCGCCAGGTTTTGCCACCATCTATTGAGCTGGCCAGAGTTACCCCGGTGATATAAAGCACCTGGTCGTTATTGGGATCGATAAATATCTGGTTGAAGGAATACGGAGCTTTGGTGGCCAGCGGTTCCTTCCCGCTATTTACTTTAATCCATGTTTCCCCGCCATTTTCAGTACGATAGACTTCTCCACCAATAGGAACGGGTTTAGCTTCCTGCCCTAACTTTCGGGCAGCTTCTATTTCTTCCGCAGTTGGCTGACGGAGATTCAGATTTTCCACTACAGCATAAAGAATTTTTGGATTACGACGATAGACATCGATTCCAATGCGACCTATATTGCCTGAAGGTAAGCCCTGGCTTAGTTTTTTCCAGGTTCGGCCACCATCAGTGGTTTTATAAATTGCGCTTTGAGGCCCGCCAGCTTCATAGTGCCAGGGAAGCCTTAGCTTATCATAGGCGGCGGCATAAAGTACTTCAGGATTGGAAGGATCCATAACCAGATCAATCACTCCGATTTTGTCATTTATATAAAAAACCTTTTCCCAGCTCTTGCCACCGTCAGTTGTTTTAAAAACACCGCGCTCGCTGTTGGTTGAAAAAAGATGCCCCATAGAAGCTACATAGACAATATTGGGATTGCTGGGATGAACGATTATCCGGGCAATATGCTGCGAATCTCTAAGCCCCATATTCTGCCAGGTCCGGCCACCATCAATTGATTTATAAACACCGTCGCCGCTGCTTGAACTTCGTGCACAATAAGCTTCACCTGTTCCCACCCAGATGATGTTAGGGTCAGAAGGCGAGATAGCCATGGCCCCGATAGAAAGATAGCTCTGGGTATCAAAGATGGGCTCAAAGGTTATGCCATTATTGGTGGTTTTCCAGACCCCGCCATTTCTGGTGCCGACATAAAAGGTATAAAGATGGGCCTCAGGTGGCGAATCAGGAACAGCAAAACAGGTGACCCAGGAACCGGCCCGGAATGGACCGATGTTCCTGAAAATGAATGGCTTTAAGAAATCCTGATACAGGCTGGGCAGCTCTGGTGACTTCTGCTGGTTAATAGCGAACACCTGGACCGCGGACCATAAAAACCCAAAAAGAATCAGCGCTGAAAGAACCAAATTTGCTTTTTTAATTTTTCTTATCCTGGACATTTTATGCCCTCCTCTATTTTTGCCTTAAATTTATTTTTAATTTTTACTTTTTCCACGCGCTTTTCTCTTTATATTTATTTTATTCACTTTTAACTCTTCCAGCACCTTTTTTTTCTATTCTCCTAACCACCTGATTATCCCCTTTAATAAATTACCTATTTTTTAAGCCGTTAATAAAAAGGGGGAAGAGCCGCGCTCTTCCCCCGCTTCACCCCAACTGCTATCTAAATCAGCTGTTGGTTTCTGTTTCAGAACCTGTATCTGATAGATAGTTTAAAAATTCTCGTAGCTGAAATGCTGGTTACTCGCCCATAATTGTAATCAACGGTATAAGTACCGTTAGAGGTACCTTCAGCTGAGGGGAACCAGGTGCTGATTGGATTGAGGCCATAGTAAACATATTTATTGCCCAGCAGGTTGTAAATATCCACAAAAGCTCCGATAGTTCCATAAGGCAGCTTAAAATCTTTCTCCAGATGAAAATCAACATTAGTTGAGTCCTGATCTCTTCTGGTTCCATTTGGCTCAAGCATTACCCACACTGGCCAGGGAACAATGTTATGAGCCTGTGCCCAATCATCAGGTGGAACAACTGTCACACTTCTACCCCAGGGATATCCTAATTGATATCTCAAGAAGAAAGAGGTAATGAAGCCATAAGGTAGATTAAAAGTCCCATATAGTTTCAGCTGGAAAGGAACATCATAACCATCCCGGCCGGGAGCATTGACAAAATCATTGGGGCTGTCACCGCAGGAAAAAGAAGTTGTCCTGGAGAAAACCATAGAACCGCCCAGAGACCAGCCATGAGAATATCTTTTATCAAACTGAAGCTCGAGACCGTTATATTTTACAAACTGTTCAGGAATATTGGTTTTGATATAAACCATTCGATCCCAGGGAGAATCAGCACTCATAAAATAAACGGTTACCTGTTGAGCGGGAAAAGCACCGTAAGCAGGAACTGTGGTGGTAAAAGGAACATACCAATCAGAAGCCTGTTTAAGGTCGTACCAGTACTTCTGAGTAACCGGGTCGTACTTGGCCCAGCCAAACACTTTGGTTTTCTTTTTATAAACATAATCTAATTTAACGGCAAAATCCTTAAAGAGCTGATGCTCAAGACCAACTGTTATTTCATTATGGATAGGAGCCACCAGATTTTTATCTACCAGACTGCGTAAGTAATTGGGATCTGGAAGCTTAAAGTCTCCCAGGCTCCAGCGATATTCATAATGGTCAATTCCAGGCAGATCAGGAATACCATTGCCGTTATCATCCCACCAGTTGAACTGATATTGTCCCATCACTGCGGGAGAAACTTCTGAGAACCACATAACCGGGACCTGCTCCGAATAACGAGCATAAGAAGCCTTAAGAGCAGTTTTCCCATTGCCAAAAAGGTCATAACTTAGGCCAATCCGTGGAGAAAGAGAGGTGAAAACCAGAACATCTTTGATCGGTGGCACAGTAAATGGCCCAAAGGGATTAAAGCCAAGTTGTGGTTCCAGTATTTGCCCTATAGCAAACGGTAATTCATCAATAGTTGTGGTTGTTCCTGTTGACTTTGCTTTTCCGCCCCAGCCGTTGTAAGAATCAAGCCTTAAGCCTAAGTTGATGGTCAGGCGGTTCTTAATTGTCCAGTTATCTTGAAAATAAGCCCCAATCCTGTATTCAAAAAGGTCCTTCAGGCTATCGCTTTTCCCACCTCCACAATTGGTAAAAGAGAGAAGTCCATCTCCAAACTCAGTAGTAGTATCAACACCAAAATAACCTCGCCAGTAATAAGGATTGCCATTCCAGTAGTACCATTCCATAGGTTCTTTGCGGGCAAAAGCATATCTATCCCAGCCAAATTGAAATTCGACCCCGGCTCCCATTTCGTGGTCGCCACCCAGAAAGTTATCCTGGAAATGAGTCAATCGGGCTGAAGCCTGGCTGGTATGCCTGGTAATATAGCTTTCCCAGGATTGAATACCTCCCCAGATGTAACCCGTATAATCATCAATATAGCCGATGTGGTTAGAACCATTATTAGCTACAATGGGATAATCCAGATGATTGACATTAATTCTAAAATCCATAAAAGAACTGGAATCAGGAATCCAGGTCAGGTTGATGGTACCAACATATTGCTTGGGAGTAGCCTTAAAGGTACTATCTTCAGTCTTGTTAGCCCAAGCTTCATACATATTATTGTTTTTGCTGAAAGAAAAATAGGTGAATAATCTTAACTTTTTGGAAAACTCAGCCGTTAATTTGATGTTTCCTCTCATATTTTCACTTGGAACTTTATACTGATCATAGCTGGTTCCCAGTATGGTAGTGGGACGGAAGGGGCTCCAGGTGCTTGATTTATAGTAGGCGACATCGGTGAAAAACCACAACTTATCCTTGATGATAGGACCACCAAATAGCCCAGAGCTATCAACATCGTAAAGACTAAAAGAGGGCTTACCAATGCGCATGGCCTTCAACTGCTCATCAGGGAAAAGAACCTGAGCCAGGTTCTTATTGGTATAGTAACTTTGAACCTGCCCTGAAAAAGTGTTGCCACCGGATTTGGTGACGATGTTAACAAAGGTACCACCCGTTGTTCCGACCTGAGCCGGTAAAGCTCCGGTTACCACTTCAATTTCTTCAATGGCATCAAATTGAGGCGTACCAAACGCACCTCCGGTTGTTGGGCAGTTGGCATTGATTCCATCCACCTCATAGGTAACTCCATTCCAATCAGTTCCATGAATGCTACCGGAATAAGTGGCAATAGTTCCGACTGTAGCCGGGACAAGATTAAGTACATTAGTCAGGCTTCTGTTAAGTGGTAGTGTGGATATCTGCTCGGAAGTAACTGCAGTGGTGATTTTGGTTTTCTGGACGTCAATTTCAGGGGCCTTAGCCGTCACAGTTACCTGTTCTTCAACCGGTGCCTGTTCCATTTTAAGGTCCAGAGTAACCGTCAATCCTACTCTGACTATAACATCAGTTAGAGTTAAGGTTTTAAATCCCTGAAGCTCGGCAGTCAGAGTGTAGGAGCCTGGCGGTATAGCCGGCAGTCGAAAAGACCCATCCTCCCGGCTGACATCAGTAGCCTTACCCATCATATTCGGACCGGACAGGGTGATATTCACTCCGGGCAGCGGATTTCCATTTGAATCCTTAATAACTCCCCGAACCGTTCCGGTCTGACGGGTAATCTGAGCCTGGAGGAAAGCAAAGGAGAGCAAGAGAACCAATCCCAAAAAGAAGAAACTCTTCCCTTTACGCATAAAATTCCTCCTTTATTAAATTGATATAATTTTTGTGGAGCAAAAATCGTGGTACTGACTGAGGATTTTTATGAACCTCATTGACTTTCCCTATGTTAACGATAACACCTCTGAAAAAAAATTTTTTAAAAAGCCTGTTAACGATAACACATATTTTTTATATAATAACGAAGAAAACAATGTCAAGCACTTTTTTCGATATAAGCCTGGAAAGAAAATCGGGCTTTAAAAAATCCCATCACTTCAATTTTATTATCCCTTTCGAATATTGTAATATCTATATAAAAAGACCAATGGATATTCTGCTTGGCGTTGTTTGGCAGCTGATAGTAATAAAAATAATTTTTCATTTAACCAGAAAAAAATTTCTCATAATTAATCATCCCTCTAAATTCCAAAAGGAGGCAAAATGAAATCCAAGGATAAAAGCTACGGCCTGGGCCTGGATTTCGGTACAAATTCAGTCCGGGCTTTAATCGTGGATACGTTTAACGGCGATGAGATAAGCACCGCTGTGGTCAATTATCCGTCCGGGGAAGCAGGCATTCTGCTCGACCCTAAGGACCCTAACCTGGCCCGTCAGAACCCGGCCGATTATGTGGAGTCAATGGTCAAAGCAGTCCGCCAGGTAATTAACAAAGCCAGAAAAGCCCAGAAAGGTTTTTTAGCTGAACAGATTATTGGCATCGGCATTGATACCACTGGCTCAACTCCCCTGCCTGTGGATAAAAATGGTCTGTCGCTGGCCTTCCATGATGAATTTAAGAAAAACCTTAATGCCCAGGCCTGGTTGTGGAAAGACCATACTTCATTCGCTGAAGCTCAGGAAATCACCGAGCTGGCGGCGAAAGAACATCCTGAATACCTGGCCAAGTGCGGCGGGGTTTATTCCTCAGAATGGTTTTTCAGTAAAATATTACACTGTCTGAGAGTCGCTCCCGAGGTTTTTGATGCCGCCTACAGCTGGGTAGAAGCCGCTGATTTTATACCGGCTTTAATTACCAGCACCCTGGCTCCGGCCAAAATTAAAAGAAGCCGTTGTGCCGCCGGACACAAAGCCATGTTCAACGACGCCTGGGGCGGGCTGCCGGCTAAAGAATTTTTAGCC
>Ga0078972_1015629_pt1 | contig 11554 bp, 11 predicted proteins | sample YelNatPaOPGAMG01_FD_67568 | JGI IMG/M metagenome (GOLD analysis project Ga0078972, IMG submission 67568) | Hot spring thermophilic microbial communities from Obsidian Pool, Yellowstone National Park, USA - OP-RAMG-01 (SPADES assembly) (version 2) | ecosystem: Environmental > Aquatic > Thermal...
TAACATTGTCATTGCGAGGAGCCGAAGGCGACGTGGCAATCTGAGCTCGTAGAAATCAATGAGTCTAACCACTATGGAATTCGCGTTTATTTTCGGGAACCAGTATATACGAGGCCTTGCCCACATGAATCTTCCTCGGCCAGAGGCGGGTCAGCGTCGCGACTCCGTGCGACTCGCAATTTTCTCGCTCGCTCTGTTCGCAGGCGCGGTGAGTGGCGTGCTCGCCAGCGCCGGGGTTACCCTTGGCGATGATTGCACAAAATTGAGCAAAGAAGTGATTCGCCTGAGGGCTGAGTACCGGGAAACCGCGCGCAACGCGTCTCAGACGGACTCGAGTGTGGGATTTGATGAGCTCACGGCAATCCTAGACAAAATTGTTGACGCAAAAAGACGCATGCGCGACCTGGGATGCGGGGAAGCGAAAAAAAGTCACAAAAAACACTTTTGACATTCGTGCTGGCTCAATTTTGCGTAGTTTTTCAACAGGCCCATACGGAGAACGTCGGCTCTGTCGTGAACATCATGAGCTGCAAGACGCGCTGCAGCCAGGGACGATGAGGATGTGGGAATAATGGATAAATCAAGCACAATCTCCACCATAGCGCGCATGCTGAAAGAGGCCAAGAAAGTGGTCGTATTCACCGGCGCCGGCATTTCGACAGAGTCTGGCATACCAGACTTCAGGTCCCCTGGCGGCGTATGGTCTCGATACAATCAGGATGACCTCACATACCAGAAATTCAGGGCGAGCGAGAAGTACCGGAAGCTGTATTGGGCGTACGACCGAGAGCGCTATCCTGCTATGCGGGACGCCCGGCCAAACGCGGCTCACCTGGCAATCGTCGAGTTGGAAAAGCTAGGAAAGTTGTCAGGCTTGGTGACGCAAAACATAGACGGCCTTCACGCCAAGGCTGGGAACAGTCCGGAAAAGATATGGGAGCTCCACGGGACCGTGCACGAGGTCGTCTGTCTTGACTGCGGCCTGCGCTGGCCGAGGGAAGAAATCACAGCCCGCATGGACCGAGAAAAGATAGATGTGCCCTACTGCGACGAGTGCGGGGGACCATTGAAGGTAGCGACGATTGCCTTTGGGCAATCGCTTCCCGAGAAAGTATTGGAAAAAAGTTTTGAACTTGCGCGCAGTTGTGACTTGTTTATCACCATTGGCTCATCGCTGGTGGTGCAGCCGGCCGCGATGCTGCCCCTCGAGGCATCCAGAAGCGGGGCGTCTTTGGTGTTGATAAATATGACGCCGACCCCTTACGACGCGGTGATGGATGTCATCGCGATGGGCTCGGCAGCATCCATAATGTCAGAAACGATGGAGGAGTTCAGGCGTTTGGCCGGTATCGGCGTGGGGCGAGGATCAGAGCGAGACTGAATCCGGCCCCGTGACCACTGTTAGCAAGCGTCTCGACGAAAACTAGGCTTTCGACAGCGGCGCGTCTCCACGTTTGACATGCGCCAAGCGCGCGTCGTCGCGCTCGGGCCTTGCGATGACCAGAAGGCCATCGAGGCGTCATTGAGCGACGAGACGCAATCTGGGAATATACTTTGAGAAAACCGACAACATACTTTTAGCGTTTGGAGAACTGGAAGCTCGCGCGGGCGCCGCGTTTTCCGTACTTCTTGCGCTCCTTGACTCGTGAATCTCGCGTTAAAAAGCCCGCGCTTTTGAGCACCTGACGAAAAGAGGGGTCAACAGCAAGAAGGGCTTTGCTGATACCCTGCTTTATCGCGCCTGCTTGACCGGAGAGGCCCCCGCCTCTCACGTTTACCACGGTATCGAAGCGGCCTGTGGTCTGGGTGAGTTCGAACGGCTGCATGACCACCATTCTTGACGTCTCTCTTCCGAAGTACGCGTCCATGCTTCGATCATTTACTATGCACGCGCCAGTCCCCGGCCGCAACCAGACCCGGGCTATGGCGTTTTTGCGTTTGCCGGTGGCGTAATATTTTTCGTGTTCCATGCCTTATTTTCTCCCGGATTACAGGTGATACGCTTCAGGTTTTTGTGCAGCATGAGGATGAACGTCGTCAGCATAGACCTTCAATTTGGTGTATTGGGCGCGTCCCAATCTGTTTTTTGGCAGCATGCCTCTCACCGCGTTCTCCACGACGCGCTCTGGATGATTTTTCAGCAGCGCATCTGCCTTAATGCTCTTCAAGCCGCCAGGATATTGGCTGTGGTGATAATATGTCTTTTGCTGAAGTTTCTTGCCGGTGAGCCGAATCTTTGAGGCATTGACGATAATGACAAAATCGCCAGCGTCCATATGGGGAGCAAACTGTGGCTTATGTTTGCCGCGCAATATTCGAGCCGTTTCCGCTGCGACGCGACCGAGGACTTTGCCTTTTGCGTCAATGACGAACCATTTTCTCTCGACTTGGCCTTTTTTTGGAGTCCAGGTTTTCATCTTCCACCTCAAACTGCAATGAACCTTAATGTCTATCATCGAGTCACAATGCTGTCAAGAAGCGGTTTGAAAATGCGTCCCGAAAAGTGAAATAGGAAGGCGACGAGAAACGTTCAGTCTGACCTTGTACTGTTCACTGGAAAAAGATTAAGCCCGGCCTCTCGTGAAGACCGGGCTGTTTGGGGGCGAAAACCCCCGGGTTCCGCAGAAATCGCTTGTTCATGCGGACGCTACGGGACATTCAAACCGCGGGGGGAGTTCAACCATCGCGATTTCCTTGGAAAGCCATGCTTGTGGACCGCCCGAAAAAGCGGAGAGATGTACATCAGAGCCACAACAACCCTTGCCCAAGCTGGCTCAGAAAACGAAGCCCATGGCTCCGGCTAAGCCATCCATGCTCGTTTTGTCGGTGTTTGTGGGATAATCTCGATTGAGCACAACCCAGCGCCAGCCGACTTCCACGTATCCGAACCGACCGCAGTCCATGGGCACGGTGATGCGCGCCGCGGCATATCCGTCGTACCCGAAGTAGCCTTCGCAAAATTGGAGGCTCCATCTGCATTGCGTAGATGCGGTCGATGCCCCGAGATTGCGAATCACCCTTTCCCAGCTCAAACCGGCAAACACCAATCCCCAACCACTCGACCGAGTTCGCGATTGATAAAAATTCGAGATTGTGAGCTTGTCATCGTACAAGCTGTATCCGGCGAATACGCTGGAAGTGGCATGACATTTCTGATACCAATCGTACACGAGGTCCCATCGGTAGATGTTTCGATCCCATTGCGTGAGCGTATTGGTGGCCGGCGCATAATAGGTGTTGCCAAAGAAAAACCCGCTGGGCGGATACGCGTTGTCGCGATAACGCAGGGGCATAAAGGAGAACCGTATGCCCCAATTGGGTCTGACCTGAAATCGGGCTTCGTACTCGGCAATATACTTGTATTTTCCAAAGCCGAGATTGTTGTGGAAATCCAGCTCAGTGCCGGGTCCGCCAATGGTGTCAGTTCCCCATTTTATTGTCGTGGCGTTCAGTTTTGCATGCCACAACTTGGCGCTGAGATTGAACTGGCGGAAACCGATCCTTGGCAATACCGGCCCTTGGTACTGCGCGCCGAGGGGGATGCCCCCTGTGGCAAACAAACCCGCTGGCGGCGGCGCGACTGGTCTGGCCTGATATGCAGGGACTCGGCACCCGTCCGCGCTGCACAAGGACTGGCCAGGTTGCTGATAACTTAACGCGGGGAATTCCCCTACGGACACCGGCGGGCTTTGCGCGTAACTCGTGCGGCTCCCGCTCGATGACTTGGGTCTATCGTAGCGATTCGGAGATGATTGAGAACCGCTGGGATACGAACGGGCGCTGGGCAAGCTTGGTAAGGATTGATAGGCCGGCTGCCTGGTTGGATCAGTTGACAAAACTTCACCGCTCATGCCAGGCCCCCCGCTTGCAGGGTCGGCACGCGACGGCAAAAAAGAAGCTGACACGATAAACCAAGAGATAGCTAGATAAACCAATACCTTAAAGGGCTTTATTATCACCATACCCTCCCTCCTTAACTGAATGTCCTGGGATGACCTAATTATTCATCGCCAAAATTATGTCAAGTAAATTATGAAGCAAAAAGAGAAAGAAAAGAGGACGCGTCGGTAACATATTGTTATCCCTCGACATTAATACGTCGCTGTTGTCGCATTTTTTTGAGGCCAAGGACCATGAAGACAGGGAGCGACCCTCAGGAGCTCCCCCCCGCCCGCTCTAATCGAAAACAATTGTTGCTCTACCGATTTCAATTGGATAACGCACGAGCCAACCCTTTGTTATCAGCCACTAAAGTTGATAGGCGACGCAACCGCAATTTCCTCCACTGCGTCCTCGAATGCGGGACGATTTGGCGGAGACGCCAAGAACGTGTATTATCGAATCCGTTTGTGAGGGGACGCGTACATGGACGGCGCAGATCGACAATCTGATCCACGACATGAAAAGGGGACCGCGGCTGTTTTCCTGGACAGGGACGGCGTGCTCAACGTGAAGCTGCCCGAGGGGCGCTATGTCAAAACCCCTGAAGAGCTCATTATGCTTCCCGGAGCGGTTTCGGGGCTGCGCTTGCTCAAACAATTGGGCTACCTGCTTGTAGTGGTCACCAACCAACGCGGGATTGCGTTGGGATATATGGACGACCATGATTTGGGACGCGTACATGAGCGTTTGCGTGAGCGCCTGGCGGCCCACGGGGTGGCTTTGGACGGAATTTATTATTGCCCGCACGATAACGACGCCGCTTGCGATTGCCGCAAACCTCAATCGGGCATGCTCTACCGCGCGTCAAAGGAGCTTGGAATATCCTTGGGGGCCTCATACATGGTGGGCGATTCGACAAAGGATGTGGAGGCAGGGAGAAATGCCGGGACCAAGACCGTGCGGATCTCGACTGATCATGACGCGCAGGCTGACTTCACGTTTCCCACTCTCATGGATTTCGCCCTTTTTTTGAAGAACAACGGGCGTACGGCTGACGCCGACGCGGCGCGCGTGCATAAGAAAGGCTGAAGGATGATGGACGCAGGAGGCTCTGGGGGCCGTGAGAACTGGGAGTTTGGTCCGAAATTGACCGCCGAGGATACCTTTGGGTTTGCCTGCGGGCCTGAGGTCCCCTGTTTCACGGAGTGCTGCGGCAAGCTCGACCTCATGCTCACGCCGTACGATGTACTGCGGCTGAAAAATAGGCTTGGGCTGACCTCATCGGATTTCCTCGATCAGTACACCTATATGAGACAGCGCACCCCTGTCGAATTCCCCCAATTTTTCATGAAGATGGATAATGAAGAGAGACGATGTCCCTTTGTGCGAGCCGCCGGTTGCGCGGTGTACGAAGACCGTCCGGGCGCGTGCAGGATTTATCCGGTGGGGAGGGGTTCCACTCGAAGCCAAGCCGACGGCAGCCCGCAAGAATTCTTCTTCCTAGTCAAGGAAGACCATTGTAAGGGATTCAGGGAGGATTGCCAGTGGCGCATCTCGGAGTGGCTGCGCGACCAGGGGATGGAAGAATACAACCGAGTGAACGACCTCCTCATGGAACTCTATGTCCGCCGCGTCCAGCAGCAGGGGATTCGACTTACCGAGAACCACATGAAGATGTTTGTCATGGCGTGTTACAACGTGGAGCGCTTTCGAGATTTTGTATTTCGAAGCAACTTCTTGGAACGCTTCGAGCTTGATGAAGATCAGGTCAGGGAGATCGAAAAGTCAGACCTTGCGTTGCTTGAGTTCGCGTTTACCTGGCTCCGATTCGCCCTTTTCGGGGAACCGACGCTGAGGATACGGCAGTCCGGCGGCTCGGGAGCGCAGGGGAGAATGTGACCCTCGCGTTTGATTTCACGCGCCTGTATTCGACTGCCCCCAGAAAATGCGCACCAATAGCAGTCGCGGAGGCCGGCGCGTTTATTTCTTGAATTTCTTTTTTATCCTGTTGATATGGCCCCTGCCCAATCCTTTGACCTCGCAGCCTAGCGCAAAGTATCGGGCAATCTTCTCGTCCTCGAGGATGCCAAAGCAGTCGATTACGGCGATGGGGCCCCCAGCCATAGCCACAATGTCATCGGGATCAAGGTTGAGAAATTGTTTGTGCCTCACTGCAAAAACGACGGCGTCAGCCTCGGTCAGAGCTGCTTTCAGGTCTTTCTCTATGCGGAGGGCCTCGAGTTTTTTCTGGCTTCTAAAGAAACGAGCGCGGCTTTTCCCCGGCCCGGGATAGGTTTCTTGGGCTTCAAACTCCCACCAGTGGTCCACGTAAGGGTCATGAACGCATACGTCGGCGCCCATTTCAGCCAATCTTCTTACGACTATCTCCGACCCGCTGTATCGCGTGTCGCCAACGTCTTCTCTGTACGAAGCGCCGAGGATAGCGACCTTGGACGCTGAGATATAGCGCCCCATATTCCGCAAGGCGTCTCGGACGAGTTCAGGCACATGGAGCGCTCGAGCATCATTGATGTTGATGGCCGCGGGGGTTATCTGGAAAAGATCGTCTTCGAAGCCCAGCAGGTGTTTGTACGCCCATACTGCGAGTCCGCCGTCCTTCGGCAAGCAGTAGCCCCCGATGCCCGGTCCAGGAAATATGATGTTGGAATGCGTTGGTCGAACCTTGATTGCCTCGATCACTTTTATGAGATCGACGCCGTTGCGCTCGGCAAACAGGCTCCACTCATTCAGAAATGCAAGTATCGTCGCCCGATAGCTATTTTCTACAATCTTTGCGGTTTCGGATTCGATGGGCCTGTCTAAGACAGTCAGGGGAAAGTGGTCGGTATCGATTACTTCCCTGAGAAATTTGACGACCCGGTCTCTCGACGCTTGATTGATGCCGCTGCACACCCTCCAAAAATTTCTGATCGAGGATACGTACTGCGCGCCTGGCATGACGCGTTCGTAGCTGTGTGCGATCAGGGGTTCCGAGGCGATGCCCCGTTTTCGGAAGGCCTTTTTGATCAACGGATACGCGACCTGTTCAGTCGTTCCCGGCGGCACCGTGGTCTCGATAAGGACCAGCGCGTCCGGCATGATCTCTTCGCCGATGATCTCGAGAGATTTCTCCAAATCATCCATAAGGACGTAACCAGTACTGACGTCCTTGAGCGAATTCTTGACGTAATCGCATTGCACGTCCACGACGACAACATCGGCCAGCCCCAGCGCTTTGTAGGAAAAGGAGGCGGTAAGGGTCTTCTTCTCGATGACGGTCCGGTGGATAATCGCGGCAACCTCCGGGTCTTCGGCCTTCATGGGGGACTTGCCCTGACAAATCAAGGGGATTTTCCAGAAAGATCGAGTGCTTGGTCTCTGCATGCCAATGACATATTTTGCCGGGTTGCCTTTCTCGTCCACCGAATCCGCTATAACTGCCGCCATCACCGCGCCGACGAAGCCCAAACCCATGACCACGACGATCTCTCTTCCCTCTGCTCTGTTCTCCGCGACCAGTTGTTCCAGGCGAGCCAATTCAGCCAGGTAATCGCTTTCCGTGGGTAGGGAAAACATTTCGCCTTCGGGACTCAGTGAATATTCTTCTCGCATGTCATCTCCTCGTTTCATTGGCTCGTCGGCGCGGTTGCGTTTTCCTCGTTGCGGGGACAGCCCACATTGCGGTGAGAAACGCACCACCCGCTCTCCCCTTTGGTCAGCGTGATGCTCCGCTACGCCCTGTGTTCGGACCCAATCGAGATAATGTCTGGTGTGAGGATTCTCTTGTACAAGCACGATATAATCTCAAATGGATTGGGCAGTCAAGTGTGAAACCCGTTGATGCCCCTTGCAATGGTATGATAGAAAGGCAGACATTCGTTTCAGTGGAGTACGGGAGCAATTCATGGATCAAAAGTACTATCCAGAAGCTGTGGAAAAGAAATGGCAGTCATACTGGGAAAATGAGAAGATTTATAAGGTCGAAGCAGATGCTTCGAGAGAAAAATACTATGTATTAGAGATGTTTCCCTATCCTTCCGGACGCATTCACATGGGACACGTCCGCAACTATTGCATTGGGGACGTCTTGGCCCGTTTCAAGATGATGCAAGGCTATAATGTTCTCCATCCCATGGGATGGGATGCATTCGGTATGCCGGCGGAGAATGCTGCTATTCAACATCGATCCCACCCTGCCACGTGGACTTATGACAACATCCGGGAGATGAAGCGCCAATTGAAGCGCTTGGGGTTTTCCTATGACTGGGACCGCGAGATAGCCACCTGCGACCCCAGCTATTATCGTTGGGAGCAGTGGCTGTTTCTTCGCATGCTGGAACGAGATCTCGTTTATAGGAGAAAATCCATAGTCAACTATTGTGAGTCGTGCCAGACCGTTCTGGCCAACGAACAGGTCGTTGACGGCTCCTGTTGGCGATGTGGAGAATCAGTTGTCCAGAGGGAGCAGGAAGGGTGGTTCTTCCGTATTACCAAGTATGCTCCTGAGCTGCTCGAGTGGTGCGACAAGCTCACTGGCTGGCCCGAAAAGGTTATTACCATGCAGCGCAATTGGATTGGGTACAGCGAGGGAGCGCGAATACTCTTCGAGGTTGAAGGCAGCGACATTGTCATAGAGGTTTTTACCACTCGGCCTGATACCCTTCACGGCGCAACGTTCCTCAGCCTTGCCCCTGAGCACCCTTTGTGTTTGAAGCTCTCCCGAGGAACGCAGCAGGAAGCGAAAGTAAAGGAGTTCATCAATAGAGTTTTGACGCAGGATTGGGAGAGCCGAGTGGGCGAGGATGCGGAGAAGGAGGGCGTCTTCACTGGAGCCTACTGCGTCAACCCCTTGACGGGACGGCGACTCCCTATTTTTGTGGCCAACTTTGTGCTCTATGAATACGGGACAGGGGCGGTCATGGCGGTTCCTGCCCATGATCAACGCGATTTTCTTTTTGCCAGGAAATATGGCCTTGACATCGTGGTCGTGATACAACCCGAAGGCGAAGCGCTCGACCCGAACCGCATGGAAGAAGCCTACGTGGGGCCGGGCATCCTCGTCAATTCTGGGGATTTTAATGGGATGGACAACGTCTCGGCGATGCGAGCGATTGCCGATCGTCTTTCTACGCTGGGAAAAGGGGGATTGACTGTCAACTATCGCCTCAGGGATTGGGGTATTTCGCGGCAGCGCTATTGGGGCGCGCCGATCCCTATCATACATTGTCCTCATTGCGGGGTTGTACCTGTTCCAGACGACCAGCTTCCCGTGGTGCTGCCCGTGGACATCGAGTTTCCCCAAAGCGGGAGATCCCCTTTGCCAGATCTCGAGTGGTGGGTGGAAGTTGATTGCCCGCGATGCGGTCAGCCGGCAAGACGAGAGACCGACACCATGGATACCTTTGTGGAGTCATCTTGGTATTTCGACCGTTATGGGTGCCCCACGTACGCCGAAGGGATGATAGATCCCGAAGCGGACCGGTACTGGCAGCCGGTGGACCAATACATCGGGGGCATCGAGCACGCGATTCTGCACCTCCTCTATTCACGTTTTTTCACCAAAGTGTTGAGAGACATGCGTCTCAAGCAATGGGACGAACCTTTCACCAACCTTTTGACCCAAGGGATGGTCATAAAGGACGGCGCAAAGATGTCGAAATCCAAAGGGAACGTGGTTGACCCCGAGGAGCTCATACAAACCTATGGCGCGGATACCGTGCGACTCTTCTGTTTGTTTGCCGCGCCGCCGGAAAGGGACCTCGAATGGACCTCTGAAGGGGTAGAAGGCGCGTATCGTTTCCTTAACAGGGTTTGGAGTCTCGTGTATCAGCATCGTGAGAGGGCTCAAACGGCCGGTTCGAACTATGGCGACTCGGAGAAAGCCAGGAGTATTCGACGCCTCACTCACCGAACCATCAAGAGGGTGAGCGACGACATAACCCACCGTTTTCATTTCAATACCGCAGTGGCGGCCATTATGGAAATGATCAACGAGCTCTCGAGGATTCCCATAGAAGACCTCGAGGAATCCTCAGCGGCGTCGGATGCGTTTGTAGAGGCTCTAAGAACCGTCGTGGCGCTCTTGTCTCCTTTCACGCCGCATGTGTGCGAGGAGTTATGGGAGGCGCTCGGCGGACGCCCGGGTCTGGTTCGCGTACCGTGGCCGACATTCGATCCCAGCTTGATCAAACAAGATCAGCTCACCATTGTGGTGCAGGTGAATGGAAAAAAGCGCGCCGAAATCACCGTGCCGGCTGACGCCTCGGAAGACATAGTGAAACAGACAGCCCTCGCGGAACACAACGTGCGGCGGTTTATCGAAGGAAAGACGGTCAAAAAAATGGTGGTAGTCCCCGGCAAGTTGCTCAATGTGGTCGTTTCATAGGGGATCATGATCCGCGAGGCGATGTCCGCGTCAATTCCCCCGGTCGGGTCAACGTTGGTTTCATGTCGTGAGGTTGATCGGAATCAGGACCGTGCTGAAATGCATATGTATCGCGCTGATAGCAGTGGGTGTAGGCGTCACGGGCTGCGGGTACCGTTTCGCGGGCGATCCGGGCGACACCCCTTTTCCGCCTGAGCTGAAGACAATAGTGCTGGAAAGCGCGATAAACAATACGACCGTGCGAGGCATAGAGACAGAATTCACCAATGCACTCAGGAGCGAATTTGCCCTGGGAACGCGTCTGAAGCAGGTGGCCAGCGGGGGCGACCTACAAATGAAGACGCAGATTGTGTCATTTGAAGATACGCCTTCAGCGTATCGCGCTGACGGCAAAGAAGCAACGAGGATAGGAACGCTTACGGTACGATGCAGCCTGCAAAAATCTGACACCCACAAGGAACTGTGGAAAAAGGACTTCTCCGCGTCTCAAACGTATGACGTCACAGACTCCATCGCGGAGACTCTCTCAAACAGACGGCGGGCAATCTCTCGAATGATCAAGGACCTGATACCCAGAATACACCGCTCTTTGTATGACAGCTTTTAGGAACGCGGCAACAGTGGGTTGCAGACTTTGACGGCGTTATCATGAATCGCTAACAACTCGGGATGTTTTGCTTTCTAGATTCACGGATGTTTAAGATATGGAGGTAGGCATGGCTCGGAAAAAGATTACAGTGATAGGCGCGGGCAACGTAGGCGCATCTGTCGCGGCGTATGCGTCTGCCGAAGAACTCGGCGATGTCGTCCTTGTGGACATCTTGGAGGGCATTCCCCAAGGAAAAGGTCTGGACCTGTACGAGACGACGCCGGTTTTGGGCGTCGATACCGCAATAGAAGGAACGAACGACTACGAAAAGACGCGGGGAAGCGATCTGATTGTCATCACGGCTGGGATCGCGCGAAAACCCGGTATGAGTCGAGACGACCTCCTGTCAACCAACGTCAAGATTGTGGGAGAGGTTGCCGAGAAGGCCGCTCATTACTCGCCAGACGCCGTGATGATTGTGGTCTCGAACCCGCTTGATGCCATGGTATATACCGCGTGGAAAAAATCGGGCTTTGCGCCTAGGCGGGTGATGGGGATGGCCGGTGTGCTCGATACCGCGCGCTTCCGGACCTTTATCGCGCAGGAAATAGGCGTCTCGGTGGAAGATGTGCATGCGCTCGTCCTTGGGGGGCACGGGGATAGCATGGTTCCCTTGACGCAATCTTGCTCAGTTGGCG
>Ga0078972_1015630_pt1 | contig 11554 bp, 13 predicted proteins | sample YelNatPaOPGAMG01_FD_67568 | JGI IMG/M metagenome (GOLD analysis project Ga0078972, IMG submission 67568) | Hot spring thermophilic microbial communities from Obsidian Pool, Yellowstone National Park, USA - OP-RAMG-01 (SPADES assembly) (version 2) | ecosystem: Environmental > Aquatic > Thermal...
TTGATATAAATATCTTGAAATCAATCCTTCAGAATAACTTGAAAGACATAGAAGAATTCTATACCTTAATTCTCAAGCGGTTTGTTTTGCCAAAAGATCCCCTTTGATTATTTTGTGCAGTTAAAATAAGAAGTGACCAGCAAAATTTCTGGTCACTTCATTTATGTCAAACCTGAAACCCAGGTGTTGTTATATTTCTTCTCTTTTTATAGCTCTTCTGCCTCAACAAATTCTTCATACAAAACTTCCTCTGCTGGAACGATTTCCTTGTCAATCCCCGTTTTCGTCAGATAAATTACCAACATCAAGATAATAGTTAAGAATATTGCACTTGTCATTACTGTACCCAATCCAAGTCCACCTAAATTCTTAGCTTGAGACATAAAATCGCCTATAGTCGCACCAAGTGGCCTGGTCAATATATATGCCAGCCAAAATGCAAGCACTGAATTTAGGTTGAACTTATAGTATAACAAAGTAATGATTGCAATTATTGAGCCAAACATTATCGCTGACATTAGATAGCCCAATTTAAGCGTCTCAGCTATCAAGTCTCCAGCAGCAGTTCCCAGCGAAAAGGTAAACAGAATGGCCAGCCAATAAAAAGCCTCACGCCTTATGGTAAATATGCTATGAACAGACAGAGTCCTTTCCTTGTAATACCAGATTAGAAACACCGATATCAATAAAATTGTGAATACAAATGTACTAATCATTAAGGGAACACCTAATTTGTCGCTCAGATTATCTGTTATCAGAGTACCCACGACGCTTATCAAGACGACGACCATCCAATATATTTTTGGTATGTATTCCTTTGCTCTGAATTGAAAATATAGAAAAACTAAAAGCAAAATGCTCATCACGATGCTTGTCTTTGTAAGGCCAAAACCCATATGAACGTTCAGAAAATCTGCAGCGGTTTCCCCTACCGTAGTGCACAAAATTTTAATAATCCAAAAAAAGATAGTAACTTCCGGAACCTTATTAAGAATTTTTTTGGCCAAAGCTTCACCCTCTAATTTCGCGTTTTCGTTCATTCTTTTAATCCTCCTCTTTTAGAAATTGATTTAACTAAGATAAGCATATACAATTATCATTAGAGGAGTTTTGAGAATTTGTTATAAACTTATTAGAAATTTTGTTCATCTTTTCTTAATGAAAGGCGCTATAATGTCTTGCTAGACAAAATTAATTCAGGGTTACTAATAGTAATTTCTATATTTTGCGCAGAGTTCTATTCTTTCAGTTATGAACTTCTTCCAAATAATTTCTTTATAAATCAGAATTCTTTTCAGATAAGTAAAGCTTTACCTTATCGCAGGCATCTTTATTTCCAAATTTGCAGGATTTCTTGAAGTATTGGAGAGCCTTAGGAAAATTTTTTTTCTCAAAGTATATGTTTCCAAGGTTAAAATATGCCATTGCAAGATCTTGACCTTTCCTAACAAGCATTAGATTTTTAAAAATTTCATCGTTTCCATCAGACTCTGCAAATACAGCCTTTATGCTTTGGGCTTCTAACCATTTCAAAATAAAGAAGCTGATTATTAAGGCGACAAGGATCAAAGAAGGCGAGTCTATCATATTAAATATTGTGTGCCATGGCAGTTTGTTGGAAAATATGTCATATATATCGAATAGCAAAAGAATTATTGTAAAGAGTATGAAAAAGTAGTGCAATATCTTTAAAAATCTGTGATCCTTTTTGTTAATTATAAAATCCCTTGTCTCCCTTTCAAAAAAGGTTATGCGGATTCCCTCAAGGACAAGTATTAATGCACATATCGCTAAAATAACAAAACTAATTGGCGGAAGCTGGTGCAAAAAATACCTGAACCTTTGAAATGAAGAGTTATCTATCAGCCTATCAAACCTGCTAAACAAAAGAAAAAATGATAAACCCCAAAGCGCGCATAAAACGTTGTAAATAAATAAAAAGAATTTAACTATCCCCTTTTTCTCCATAGTAAAAGATTATACCATAAATAAATGGCATATCATATATAAAATTTGTTTATTTCTAAAGAAAAAGGGGTGCGCTAATATTAGTCTATATCCACTTCCTCGTACCAGTTGTCGCTCCACTCCGAAGGCTCGGACAAAAGTTCTTGAATTATCTCAAGATTAAAGACCAAATTTCCATAGTTCTCATCAAATTCATCCTCAGAGTATGAGTCTAATTCATCAAAATACCTATCACGCCATATGCCTATAAAGTCAATCACCTGAGGCAAGAAGGAAAAATTAACTTCGTAGATCCAAGGTTCATTTTCCTCATTCAAATCATAATAGATGCTAATGTCCGGATCCTCTTCCCTATCAGAATCAAGAAGCCAAATCTTAACCTCTCTTTCCTCATCGTCTACGACATATGAACCAAAATCGCTTTCGAAGTTCTCAATATATTCAAATTCGCTATTCTCCATCCTTTACTCCTCCTATATTAATTAATTTGCCCCCAAGAGCACTAGAAAAGGCATTCCAATAAGATCTGTTGCCTGCTTCTAAATTCCATATTGCAAACCCACCCAAATTATGTTTCTCTATGAGCTCAAGTTTGCTGTATAACGTCTCGCTGTTGTCAAACCACACTTCATGCTTTAAATTATACCTATAAAAACTGACATGATAAAGACCATATTTTTCATCAAATTGAGGATTTAGCTTGTTAGTCTCAAGAAACGCCTTTAGATCCTTATAGTAAAGAGCCCTTACGTTTATTACTTTGCCCCTATTGTCCTCAATCCACTCTCTAGTGTAAAACGGAATGCCAAGTAACACCTTATTTGCCTCTACCTCTTTTAGAGTCTGTTCTAGACCCTTTTTTACCCAACCAATAGATGCAGTAGGTCCTGCATAGTAGGAGCCCTTGCTAAACTCATCATAGCTCATCAAGACTATATAATCGCTAAACTCCGATAGCGTTTTTCTATCATAGCACATAGACCAGGAAGAATTTTTATCAGGAACAGTTATGTCTACAGATAACAAGATATTACTGCCTCTCAAACTTTCGGCTAATTTCTCTACAAAGTAGTCAAATTTTGCACTATCAGCTTTATCAAAGTTTTCAAAGTCGATGTTGATGCCGTCCAAGTGATAAACAAAAGCATAAGCAACAATTTGATTAATAGCGTTTTTTACGTTGATTTTACTATCTAAGAGCGTATGTGTAAGTTTAGGATCAAATTTGTTGCTAAATAATCCCCACACCTTATAACCTCTTTTATGAAGATAATCAACTATTCCAATATCAGAATTGTTAGTAAAATTTCCAAAGCCATCTTCAAGAGAAAACCAGGTGAAACAAACGGTATTTATGTTGGGATTCAAGTCAAATCCTTTAAGGTCTGAAAAATTTTTTGCCACGCTAAATCCTAGTCTAACCATGCCATTATACCCCTCATTCTGAGGAAGAGGCCTTAATTCAACATCTCGCTTTAACAGATAGTAATCGTAATTATCTAATATTTTAAAACCAAGCAAGTTTGAAATAGACTCAAGATCTACGTAATAATTCCCATTAACCTTTTTAATCGGGAAATTCACAGAGTCAAGCGACACAACTCCCCTTCCTGGCACGCTAAACTTCACGTCAAAGATGTAAACCTTCTTTTCTTTTGGATTTATCAAGAAGTTCTTGTTAGTAATCAATTTAATATTGCTTGCCAGCATAAAAAGGCCATCTTCATTTTTTAAAACTATGCCAGCAGGATTATCTGGATATCTTTCTACATAAAGTTCTTTATCAAAGGCACAAACTTGTCCAAAGGCAACAAAAAGGAATATAAATATTGTAGAAAAAATTAATTTATACATTTGTAGAATAGAATAGCAAAAGTAGTGTAAATTTTCAATAAACAGCTACACAAAAATACTAGTATCTTATGTATCGAAAATTCGTTTTAGAATTTGAAAAATAAGGTTACAAAACTTGTAATTAGATAGAAAAATGAACTAAATACCAGTAAGAAAATAGAAAAAATTGAAATGGTAAAGTAAAAAATTAAAAAAAGAAGAATATTAAAAACTTTGCCAATTTTGTAATGCCTATTAACCAAAACGATTACAAAGGATATTAAAAGTGACCATGCCCAATACTCAACTAAAAAGTTGCCCCTTAAAATAGGAAACAGACTTAATATCATGGGTAAAAAATATAAGATTAAAAGTTCAAAGAAAAACAGTTTTACTCTTCCGTCTAATTTATTTATTACTATATATTTAAATCTCAAATCACCAAAATCATCTTGATACTGAAATTCTTCAACCCTTTTTAGTCCTCTACCCTCTTTTTCAGAAGGGAACATTTCACCCATACATTACCTCCAGGCAAAAGCCTCTTTTTATATGTAGTAATATTATAATTAAGATAATACACTATTATGTAAATTCTTTAAATAGAAAGGAGTAATTGATGAAAGCTATTGCTATAAGCGGAAGTGCAAAAAAGGGCGGGAATACAGCTTTTATGCTAAAAACTGTCCTAGAAGAACTTGAAAGGGAAAATATACAAACAGAGCTAATAGAACTTGCAGAAGAGGAAATTAAGTCTTGCACTGCGTGTTACAAGTGTTTCAAAAACAAAAACAAAAGATGCGTAATAGAGGATGACAATCTAAATAACTATTTTAAAAGGTTGACCGAAGCAGATATCATAATCCTTGGTTCACCTGTTTATCTTGTTGATATAACTCCAAAACTCATCGCATTCATGGAAAGGTGCGGCATGGTCTCAATGGCAAATGGATATCTCTTAAAGAGAAAAATTGGTGCAGGCGTAGTTGTAAGGTATAGAAGAGCAGGTGCAATTCACGGTCTTGATTCAATTAATCACTTCTTTTTAGTAGAACAAATGACGGTTATTGGGTCAAATTATCTAAACATTGGAGTCGGAAGAGGTTCTGAGGCAATTAGTTTTACAGAAAGCGAAATCGACGAAGAGGGCTTAAAGACAATGCTCGATCTAGCACACAATATAAGCTGGCTTGCTAAGAAGCTGATATCACAATAGTTATAGTTTTTGCCTTGTCCCAATCATATCCGTTTGGCACAAGGGTAATGACGGCTTTTCCTGATCTTTTAGCCTTAAATAGCCCATTACCCTCATAGGATAAGTTTTCATCGTTGTAAAGAATTCTGCATGTAGAGTCCTCTAACGGATTAAGCCTTCTTAAAAGTAGTTTCTCTCCCACCTTTAAATCCACATCACTACTAGAAAGCCATGAAATTTCACCTTCCCCAACTCTATAAGTTATTAAAACGGTATTTGAATCAATTGAGCTAACGTTTGAAACAAAATTATCAGGATAACTGAGAAAATCTCCTTCTAGATTTTTTTCGAATTGATCTTTATCCCACACGTAAAACCATCTCTTATCTGAAGATGTTAGTTCAAAACCTCCATCAAAAGTCTTGATATCTCCCTGGAATATGGCTTTGCCTTGAGCTATATTAACAAGCCTTTCATCCCTTACCAAAAATACATCATAACTAAGAAATGCACCGCTTCCCATTCTTTCCCAAATTAACAAGGCACTCTGATCTGTACCAAGATTAAAGAGCTTAAAGTTTGGATTTTGATAATCTAAAACAATGTGATCCAAATTCTTAAATATTATCCCATCACCCACAGGAGAAAAGAGATCGAGATGAGTTTTGTTGTTCTCATCAACTGATATCACAATATAGTACATATTAGCGTTACTATCTCTAACTAAGTAGGTGTCCAATATCCTGTTAAGGGGCAAATAAAGGGATAATCTATTCTTTATTTCTTTTTGTGAAAGTAAGGTAGCCTCATCAGCAAAAGAGATACTACTTAAGAAGAGCAAAAATATTAAACAGATTAAAGATAAAGAAACAAATCTCTTCACATTAAAACTCCCCGTTAGTATTAAATGATGATCTATTTTACTATAAAACCTCTAGATTCTTACGCTTAACATTATTTTCATATTCAACAATGTTAAATTAACAAATGATTTTTTGTAATCCTTCTTATACTTTCAAATAAGTACTTATCCCTACATAAAGCTTATTTATTCCTGACTTTTAAGGATCTATTGCCAGCTATAGAATTGAAGCATATAGAGAACTTGGGAGGGATTAAGATGGAAAAGACAATTTTGGCGGCTATTAGGGACAGTATATCTGATAGGAGCGTTTTAAATATGGCCATAGATATGGCTAAAAATGAAGGAGCAAGGCTTGTAATTTGTCACGTTATAAACAGATCTGAAGATCTTGGAGTTTTTAACCCAATGGCTGAAGCTCAGTTGGTATACAAGGCTGAGAGAATGCTTGAAGAAGCAGTTGAAATAGCAAAGAGAAATGGAGTAGATGCGATAAAGGTTGTAAAGGTAGGCAAACCTTCAGAAAGAATATCAGAACTTGCAAAGCACTTGCACGCCTCAAACATAGTACTTGGAAATAGAAAGCTAAAGGGCTTAAGACAATGGCTGTTTTCAGAATTTAGCACAGGTTTTAATTTGCAAAATGCAACTTTGGTACCTGTTGAGAAATAAAAACTACCCAATTACTATTATTGTAATTGGGTAGTTTTAGATATTATATTATTATGCTAATATTTCATTTTTTATAGCATCTATTCCCAATCTTTCTACAAATCTTGCAACTCTTTCACTCATGCCGTATCTACCTTCTATTCTATAGTCGCCTTTTTCTTTGTAAAGCTTTAGGAATTTTTTGATGATATCCAAAACTTGTTCATCGCTAAGTTCGTCTGCCACAATATCTCCAATTCTAGGCTTTCTGCCAGAATTGCCGCCAATTACCAAAACCCAACCCTTACCTCCAGAAAAGACGCCTATGTCTCTTATAAACGCCTCGCCACAATTTAGAGTGCATCCTGAGACGCCAATTTTTAATTTTGCAGGAACCTTTTCAAAGTAAACAAGGTCTTCTATCTTCTTCCCTAAACTGAGACTGTCAAGAGTTCCATATTTGCAAGTAGTATTTCCAACACAAGCCTGAACGTAGTGAAGTGAAGGTTCAACGTTAAAGCCCATATCCCTTGTTAATTCTTCAATTATCCTGTTTACGTCTTCTGGTCTAATCCCAATCAAAAAAAACCTTTGACCTGTCAAGATCTTCAATTGGCGAACGTTATATTTCCTTGCAATTTTAGCAATCTCTTCCAAATATTCTGGAGTAACTAAACCAGTCGTAGACTTCAACTTTATTCCATAACTTCCGTCCCTTTGTTCTATTGCTCTTGGATGTATCTGTTCCATAATATCCTCCTAGCTAAATATAATACAGGCCAAAAATTCTATATCTACATCGCCTGTATTTTTTAGTGCGTGACTCTCTCCATCATAAGTAATTAAGACGTCACCCTTCGAAACCTTGGTCTCATTACCGTTGTCTACAAAGATCCCTTCACCATTCAAGATATAATATATTTCGAAGTCTTTGTTATGCGTGTGTAGACCTATAGAAGAACCTGGTTTCAAATAATTGTGCGCAAACATCCTACCCTTTCCCTTAAATTCCTCAGGAGTCAAAAGATGAATGCTTTCAAGTTCCCCTTTGCCGCCTAGAGGATCAAGTCGCTTTATTCTTTCTAAACTATCAAACTTTTTAACCATAATATTCCCTCCAATAATAAATTAACTTATTTCTTTATAAATCCAAGCAAAGAATCATGAGCCTTTAAAATTATCTAAAGTGAACCTTGTAATAGTAGTATTCGTAGAACAAGCTTAACAAACCTACAATAAAAACAGAAAACACTACAAGAACAAAGCCCAAATCATATTTCGTTATGTTTAAAAAAGGAGGGTTAAATAACATATCAAAGAGTCCTATTAGACCAACCACAAAAAATGCGCTTCCTCCAATAATCAAAGTTCTTGCAGCAGTCCTCTGTGCTACAAAACGAGCAATTTCAATGGGAAAACCCATTTTTGTAGTAATAAATCCAAAGAAGGCACCCAATACTATCTGAGTTACCATAGTACCGATTCCAAAAAACGCACCTGGAACCCAGCCTAAAAGATGACTAGGCATTGCAGGAGCTAATACAGTGTATAGCACCAATGCAAACGCTCCAAATCCCCATCCTGCAATAAAACCGTGTAACAGCGCAAATTTCACAGACAACTTGTGATCTTCATCTATCTTACCCACTAGCGCCATTCTATGGTGATCGCTGTCAATCTTACCAAAGTGAATATGAAATACGTTTTTGGTTTTGAAGACGTAAAAGCCACCAAATACCATAGCAAGGCCAACCAATAAATACGTTCCGTATTCAAATAGGTCAGAGGATGTTAAGGGAAAAAGCGCAAGATTTGCTAGTTCGCTTGCCAAGGCTCTTTGGAGAGTAAAGGCAAGAGAAAAGGCAAAACCTATAATAAGTCCCCTTTTAGCCGAATAACTGCCAACTGCATAGCTAAAGGTAATTGGCCATGTGTGTTCGTCTGGGGTATAACCGTGGATTACCCCTAACAAGAAAGAGAAGAAAACTATCATAGGTAGAGTAAGATGTAAATGGCTATGAAGCAAGAAATCAACAATATTCATACAAAGCACCTCACTTCCACTAAAATAAAGTTCAGTGGAGAAAAAATAGTCTTATTTATATATAATATTATAATCTAAAAATACTATAATAAAACCCCACAGCATCAAAGATATCTGCGGGATTTTATTATAAAAGCTGTAAAAAAATTATTTATTTATTACGATATTGTCTTGCTTTTTCAGAGAATCTATATATGCTTGGACTGCCTCTTGTTCCTTCTGGTTAATAAGGTACTGTTTAACATAATCCTTAACCTTATCTATGGGAATTAGATTGCCACTCTTATCCTTAAACTTATCGGAATTCTGATTGTAAAAATTTGTAACATCGGCATCAGTTACGTCAAAATTTTGACCTGCGAAATGCTTTTGTAAAAGAAAATTAATTAGGATGTTATTCTTCGCTTCATTAATTGCTTCAATCACCTTAGGATCATTTTCTAAGCCTTCTTTTTTTGCCTCATCCAAAAGAACAAGGTTATCTATCAAACGATTTAAGATCTCCTTTTTAATAAGATCTGGATTGCTCTTGTCCACATTAGGGGGTAAATTGTTATAAATTTCATCCACCTGACTCTGAGTAATATTTGTTCCGTTAACACTAGCTAGAACCTTATCATCGGCAAAGCTTGGTTTTGCCATGACTACAAACAACAACAGGACAAACAAAAGAAAAATACGTTTCATCAAAAAACCTCCAGATATTTAATTTCCTCAACTTTACTTTATGACTATTTAGCCACGATGTCAATAGTTATTTAAGCTAAAACACAAACCAATGTTTAGTTTTATTACAGACTGAACATATAGAAAGCATAACTGGGACCTCTACCAGAACTCCAACTACGGTAGCAAGAGTAGCTCCAGATTGTAAACCAAACAAAGAAACTCTCATATTTTGTTATTTACGATAATCAGAAAGTGAAGTTTTAAGAGAGGCATTCAGAAAAAAAATGGTTGCGGGGGGAGGATTTGAACCTCCGACCTTCGGGTTATGAGCCCGACGAGCTTCCAAACTGCTCTACCCCGCGTCAACACATAATAAATTTAGCACAAAAAATTAAAATTTGCAAGTCTTTATAAACTTAATTTTAGAGATAATACTCCATAGAGATTGAACAAAACTGAAAGAATAAATCTATTTTTAATTTATAAAAAGTTAAGTCCATCACAAAAATTTTCAATTGACTTATGATTTCAATAAGTCAATCTTATGTAGAGAATTAACCTACAAAATATATAATTTTTAGTATATAAAAAATTTCCAAAGAAGGGGGAAAAATTATTATGGAAAGGGTCTTAGAAAACAAAAATAGTTACCTGTATCTAGTACTTATCGCTGCTTGGTTGGGATGGGTTTTTGACGGTATGGACGCTATGCTTTATAACATCGTAATGTACCCAGCAATTCACGACCTATTAGGTGCGGGCGCCACAAAAGCGCAAATTGGATATTACGGGGGTTTAGTCATGTCCTGCACGCTTTTGGGCGCTGCATTAGGAGGAATATTGTTTGGCATACTTGCTGACTACATAGGAAGGGTAAAAGTACTATTACTAACAATACTCACCTACTCTCTTATGACCGGTCTTTCAGGGTTTGCACATAGTTGGCAGGAGTTAGCAGTTTACAGAGGGCTTACAGGGTTTGGAATTGGTGGAGAATGGGCTGTTGGTGCGGTTTTACTTGCAGAAACGTGGCCAGATTTGAGAAGAACATTTGCAGGCAGTTTTATGCAAATGGGTTGGCCAGTTGGTTTCTTTCTTGCTGCAGCTATAAATTTTTTGGTAGGAACGCATGGATGGCGTGTTGTCTTTTTTGTAGGCGCTTTTCCAGCTCTTTTAACAGTGATTTTAAGAGCTCAACTTAAGGAACCAGAAAAGTGGATAAAGGATCATGCAAGAAGGTGCGAATTGAAATTAACTAATAATTATGAAACGGAAGAAGACAAAGAATACTGTCATTTTACTTTCAGACTTCTTTTTAGCAAAAAATATATTAAAAATACTTTAATAGGCTTTCTTCTTTCTGCAGTTGCCCTTTTTGGTGTATGGGGCGCAACTTATTGGATACCAGCAATAGTAGAAACACTTGCAAAATCTGCAGGAGTTCCTGAGGGCGCGATACACGGCAGAATATTTCTTGCTATTACCCTCCTAAATATTGGTGCTATAATCGGAGCTCTATCTTTTTGGCCAATTGCAAACAAATTTGGAAGAAAGGGTGCTTTTTTGCTCTACTTTCTTACAGGTATTATATTAATACCGCCAATATATATAAATGCAAGGGATTTTAATCTATTTCTCATGCTTGTTCCTATTATCGGCTTTATCGGCAACGGTGTATTTTCTGGTTTCCCAATATATCTGCCTGAACTATTTCCTACCAAGATAAGAGCTACTGCCCAAACAACTTGCTACAACGGAGCAAGACTGGTAACTATACTTAGCCCTCTTTTCACAGGGCTACTTATTGGTTTTTATCATGGAAACTTCTCTTACGCAGCAGCTACAATAATGAGCGTATACATAATAGGTATAATAACGCTTCTGTTTGCTCCAGAAACCAAGGGGAAGAGCCTGCCTGAATGAGATTACCTACCGTATTTCTCATTACATCTTCTCAAACAATTAGCAAGTTCTAATTGACAATCACTTTTGCAGCTTTCGCGCTCGTCAATGGGCGCAAAGCTGCAAATTGTCCTACAGTTCCAGTGAAGATGACAACCCATCATACATCTGTCATATTCGCTTCTTGTAAGTGTAAAAAATTCATTAGCTGAATTTCTTACGGCATTAATCTGATACAAGAAAAGGGCAATTACAATTGATAAAAGAAATACAAGTATATACAATAATATATTTGACTTCAAAGTATTTAGCCCCCTTAATTCTTTACACTATAAGATTTTAACACACAATTTTAAATTTTTTATTCTACGTGCTTATTATTCAATATCCCTCATACAATCCCAAAGGATTTGGTCTACAAAAATAAATA
>Ga0078972_1015632_pt1 | contig 11552 bp, 12 predicted proteins | sample YelNatPaOPGAMG01_FD_67568 | JGI IMG/M metagenome (GOLD analysis project Ga0078972, IMG submission 67568) | Hot spring thermophilic microbial communities from Obsidian Pool, Yellowstone National Park, USA - OP-RAMG-01 (SPADES assembly) (version 2) | ecosystem: Environmental > Aquatic > Thermal...
CCACTTATCCGGATCACCTCTACCTTACCCTCCTTATTCTCCGTTCCTACTACAACTGGACCTACCGGGAGACAGAGGCTTTCTTCCGCGACCTCTTTCCGGATGAGCCCTGCCCAAGCTTTCAAGCCCTCCACTGGTACATGCGCAAAAAACTTGGGGAAGAGGAGCTTCATAAACTCCGGGAGCTCCTAAAGGAGAGGCTTCGCCCTTTTCTTGAGAAAAGCTCCCTCCTCATCCTGGATAGCACGGGGATTCCTCAGCGGGGCAAAACTCAAGAGCTCAAGTGGATGAGGGGGAGATTTCCTAGAGTGGTCCAGGGACATGCCAGGCTCTGTCTGGCCATCCGTTATTCCCAAGAGGAGAAGCTCCTTCTCCCTGTGGGAATGAGTGTGGGCGAGGGTTATGCGCCTGATCCTCTCCTTGGGGCCAAGGCCCTAAGCGCGGCCAATCCCGGGGGCCTCCTCCTTGCCGATGCGGGCTTCGACTCGAGGAAGGTCTACGAGAAGGCCGAGGGGAAATACACCCCGATGATTCAACTCAAGGGCGGCGGGAAAGCGCGGGATCCAAGGAGACGGGAGATATTGAAAGCTTTTCGGTTAGATCTTTATCGGCTGCGGGCAGTGGGGGGGATCTTCGGGGCCCTGAAAACGAGGCTCAACGGGAGGCTCCGGAATCTAAGCGTCTCTAACACCCAAAAGGAGGCCCTTCTCCTTGTGGTGTGTTATGGGCTGCGGGTACTTCTAGCCCTATTCCGTTTGCTTTTGGGGCTTGGTGGTTCAAGGCCAACGGGGAGGGTAATCCCCGCTTTTTGTTAGACAAGCCCCATTGGTCTTGACAATCAAAAGACGGCTCGGTCAGGGAGTACCTATACATCGTCAAGGGCGTGCGCGTGGATGGAAAACTCCGCCAGAAGGTGGTGACCTATTTAGGCCGGCTGGACGAGCTTCAGCGCGAAGGGGCCATCGACTCCCTGGTGGAGGGCCTAGCCCGCTACGCCGAGCGGGCCCAGGTGATGGATTTAGCCCAGGACCTTCTCGCACATGCGGCCAAGGAGTACGGCCCGGTCTTGGTGTTCAAGCGGCTGTGGGAGGAGCTCGGCCTTGGGGAGTTCCTCTCCCGGTACGTGGCCGAGCGGGGGTTCGAGTTCGACGTGGTGGCGGCCGTCTTTGCCATGGTGCTGAACCGTCTCCTTTCCCCGTGTTCCAAGCTAGGGGTGTCCCGCTGGATCGAGCAAGTGGAGGAGCCTTCTTTTATCGGGCTAGAGCTGCACCACTTCTACCGGGCCCTGGACGTGCTCTGGGAGTACAAGGAGCGGTTGGAGGAGGATCTTTTCGTGAGAGGGCAGGATCTCTTCTCCCAGGAGGTGGACCTTGTGTTCTTCGACACCACTACGGTGGCCTTCCAGGGTGAGGGCCCGGAGGGGCTAGCGGAGCACGGCTACTCCCGGGACAGGAGGCCGGACCTTCTGCAGATCGTGGTGGCGGTGGCGATAAGCAAAGGAGGGGTGCCCATTGCCCACGAGGTGTTCCCCGGGGCCACCTCTTGACGTTAGGAGCTTCGCCAAAGTGATCTCCTCGCTTAAGGCGAGGTTCCGGGTGATCGTGGTCTCGGACCGGGGGAACCTGGAGCTTCTTTCCGAGCTTGGGCTTTCCTACATCGTGGGGGTAAGGGTGAGGCGGGTGCGGGAGGTAGCCGAGGAGATCCTCTCCCACCCGGGCCGCTACCGGGAGGTGGCGGAGAACCCGAAGGTGAAGGAGGTCCGTCACCGGGGAAGAGGTACATCGTGTGTCTGAATGAGGAGGAGGCTGAACGGGACAGGAAGGCCCGGGAGGAGATGGTGAAAAAGCTACGGGGGAAGCTTTCCCGGGGCGGGCTCAAGGCGTTGGTGGACAACCGCGGCTACCGGAAGTATCTGAGGATCGAGGGGGCGAAGGCGGAGATCGACGAGGAAGCGCTCAAGGGGGAGGCCCGCTACGACGGCAAATACGTGCTTTTGACCGACAGTGACCTTCCTGCCGACCAGGTAGCCCTGGCCTACAAGGGCCTTTGACGGGTGGAGGCGGCGTTCCGGGAGTTGAAGGACCAGGTTGAGTTGGGGCCGATCTACCACTGGACCGAGCCCAGGGTACGGGCCCATGTGGCGGTATGTTTCCTTGCTTTTCTCCTGGAGGTGGAACTTGAGCGGCGGCTTCGGGAAGTTGGGGTGGGGGCGGGCATGCGAGAGGTGGTTTCGCACCTGGGGCGGGTAAAGGCGGTGCATTTGGAGGTGAAGGGGAAGCAGTACCTAGCCCGCACGGAGCTTTCCGAGCGGACCAGGGGTTCCGGGCGGCGGTACCGCCGTGGGTGGTGGCCCTGTAGTGGGCATGTCTCTCCTGACAGCCTCTGAATTATTGCCTCCAAGGCAAATCTCTATCCCGCGGTGTCAAACTTGAGTGTCAGCAGACAATGTTTCAAGCCCGACCGGGACCACCGCTTGCTTCAAGCGTTTTTTCCGTTGAGACCCCTCACCAACGAGCTAATCCATTAAGGGCATTGTAGAAATTATCCAGCGGTTTTCACAAGGGTTACCAAGTGATATTTCGCTTACCAAGTCAGTCGGCGTGATTTCTATGATTACGCTTGAAACTGTGCCTGATAGCTTGCCTTCATACTCGCCATGGCGACAAGGCGTGTTCAGACTAGGATTGTTTTTCCCTATCAAGGCATCGTAATGACTGGACAGCACGCTTTTCGCTATATTTCGGTTTATTTTGCCAGCATGCTTTGTGAGTAAACTACACACTGTTTGATAGCGAAAATGTGTGCTTGTAGGAAACGGACGTGGCACGAGATATTGCTTTATTTCATGACTCAAAGCGTGATTGGTAACCACACAGAAACGCTCTGCATCTTGTGGTTTCATCACCGCAATATGTCGCCCTGTTACCTCAACGATGTTGATATCGCCGTTTTTATCGGTAACCAGGAAATGAAAAGCCGTTGCCGGCAAATGCTCTTTTAATATATTTATAACCTCTCTGGAAGACGCACTATACTGGACAGCATATCGCAATAGGATCCACATCGGAACACTATGTCTAAATTCAGAATTTTTTTCGCCTTTTTCCATAGCCAGACCAAAAAGTACTACGCCGCGGTCATTCCACATTCTGTGGTAACCGATATATCCCGGGACTAATGGAGCCGCGAACGCGTAGCCTGCTTCAGGTCTTGCCGTCACAAACACGAGAAATTGGTCTACAAAGCGCGCTCCATCGTCATTATGTCCACACACTACATTCCCATTCTCTGTTGCAGAATCCCATGCGCAAAACGCTGAGCACATGTAATCGGGATGGGTTTCTGGTGTAGGAAGCGAATTAAGCAAATCCCATCCACAATTTACGATCAACACGTCTTCATAGGGAATACGTGCGCCAGAAGCAATTCCCTGCATTTCTTCTACGTATTCGTTTCCCAGTTGTAACAATATCTGTTTCTCATAATTAAAACTTTCTTCGAGCATCTGACTTTTAGATACCCCTACTGTATCACACAGGTTTCTGATAAAAGCATTTGTTATTTTGCGAATTATGGGAGCAGTTTGATGTCCAAAGCGTTGCCCCATCTCAAAAGGCTCTCCTTCTATATTTACAGAAGGCATTGTGCCTCTCCATGGATACAACTGTTCAAGCCGCTCTTCCCAGTATCTTTCCACCGTCTCCACCTCTCTAACTATCTGTTTCTGGCCAATTTTGGATCTAATGCGTCGCGTAGCCCATCCCCAAGAAAGTTAAACCCCAAAACGACCAGCATAAGAACCAGTCCAGGAAACGTGGCTATCCACCAAGCAGTGGTAAGATAATCTCGACCACTGGCTATTATGTTGCCCCACTCCGGCGTGGGGGGTTGAATACCGACCCCAATAAAACTTAAGCTAGCTGAAAAGAGTATAGCCCATGGAATTTCGAGAGTGGAAAAAACTATAGCCAGCGATATTGTGTTAGGAAGTACATGGCGTAAGATAATTCGCTCGTGGCTAGCTCCTATGGCTCGCGCGGCTTCTATATACACCCGTTCCCGCTCGGCAAGGGCCTGGCCTCGCATTAACCGAGCAAAATGAGCCCAACTGATGATTACCATCGTTATTATCAGAGGCAGTAGGCCTCCTCCGAAACTCCCGGCAATTACTATTGCTAAAACCATTGCTGGTATAGAAAGCATAATGTCAACAACTCTCATCAATACGTTATCAATGGCTCCACCAAAATACCCTGCCAAAATGCCAAGCGATACTCCAATTATCCCCTCCAAAATCACCACACCCAAGCCAATTAGGAAAGCAAAACGAGCTCCACATAGAACCCGACTGAACACATCACGTCCAAGCTGGTCAGTGCCCATGAGGTGCTGGGCTGAGGGAGGCATAAGTAAGGATTGGTAGTCAGGCTTCACAGGGTCATAGGGAGCAATCCAAGGACCTACGATTGCCAACAAAATAAATCCCATCACGATAACGGCCCCAAACATTGCAAGGCGGTTCCGACTAAACGTACGCTTCCATATTGTAAAACTCATTTGTCTCCCTTCCTCCTTAACTTAATCTACACGAATACGTGGATCCACTACCGAGTAGGCAATATCTACACTGTAGTTTGCAATAACAACTATCAAAGTATAAATAAGAGCTATAGATTGAACCAAAGGATAATCTCGTTCAAAAATCGCAGTGGTAAGCAACCGCCCCATCCCTGGCCAGGAATATACTGTTTCAACAATCACCGAGCCTCCAAAAAGCCAAGGGAGTTGTAATCCAATCAATGTAATTACAGGAATAAGTGCGTTTCGAAGCGCATGCTTTAGGATTACTTGGTATTCAGCGAGGCCTTTGCTCCTGGCTGTCATAATATAGTCTTGATGAAGTGTCTCTAGCATGCTGGATCGGATAATCCGCGTAAACGTGCCTGCTTGTGGCAATCCTAGAGTAAGAGCAGGGAGAATGAGATGTAGAAACCCTTCCCAAGTCCAGAAATGCCCCCCCCAACCGGAAATAGGCAAACCTGGAATCCGGATAGCAATGAGTAATATAAACATAAGCCCTAACCAGAAGCTCGGCATCGAAAGCCAAAAAAGGGCGCTTACGCTAGCTAATACATCAAAGATACTGTATTGAAAAACTGCTGAAATTATCCCTGTACAGAAAGAGACAGTTAAGGTTATCAAGAAGGCAGCGAACGTCAATTCTAGCGTTTTTGCAATTCGTTCCTTGATGAGCAGTAACGTAGGAGCACGATTGGCGATGGACTGGCCAAGGTCTCCATGCAAAACCCGCCATATCCAAATACCGTATTGCAAAACTATTGGTTTATCTAACCCCAATTCCTTGCGCAACTGTTCGACTTTTTCAGGTCTGGCTAGCGGGCCTAGTATTTGCCGAGCTGGATCACCTGGGGCAAGCCGTAAACTCAAAAATACGACAATAGATACCCCTAAAAGAACAGGAAAAAGCAGCAAAGTCCTTTTAATTAGGTAGTTAAGCATGTTGCCAACTTAGTTTGACCCCTCTTACATTCCACCTTGGAGTTGGGGCGGAGAAGGCCTAAGGCTGGCCCTCTCCGCCCGTGAACCTTCCGGGTTGGTTGTTGCTCATGCAGGCAACCTACTCCTTGATATATGCTTCCAGAGCCAGCACTAGCTCAGGCCACCACGGGTGCTGGGTAACTTTCTCGAGGCCTCCTACCCGCGCTTTTGCAGCTAGGCTATCAGCCTGCACCACCAACGGTATGACTATCTGGTCCTCTATAACTCGGCGTTGGACCTCAGCTGCAGCCTCTGCACGGTCCTCTTCGGTCTGCCCAAGCCGAACTTTTTCCAAGGCTTCATCAATCTCAGGGCTCCTATAACGGGCGTAATTGGGGTTTGGAATAGATTGACTTCCTACTATGAGATCAAGGGTTACTTCACCTAGGTTGTACGCCCAGCCACTAACTGCTATATCAAACTCGCCAGCTTCCAACCTGGCATTCGCTGCTGCGGCGTCGAAGATTTCAAGCCCTACTTCTATTCCTACCTCCGAGAGCATGGCTTGTATCACTTCCGCTGGCAAACTATATCGTGGGACATTAAATGTCACCAAGTTCAGCACCAGGCGTTCCCCACCCTTTTCTCGAACCTTTTGGCCCGGAGGCAGCAACCACCCAGCTTCCTCTAACAAGGATTTGGAAAGTTCGGGATCAAAGAAAAGGAAGTTCTTTCCAAAGCTTTCACTTCCTGCCCAGTAGCCAGTAGCTCCTGGAGGAAGCAGACTGTATGCTATACTTCCGTAGCCGTGGAAGGCCGCATTTAAAATAGCAGTTCTATCTATAGCATGATTGATCGCTTCGCGAATACGCTGGTCTTGCATGAGTGGGCGCTCCATGTTGCACAACAAATAAATGACCCGAAAGGAAGGGCGAGTAAAAACTTGGATACTCGGATCGCGTTCAATTTCTGGAAGCATGTTCTCCGGAACGGTCCTTGTGAGATCCACCTCTCCAAAGCGCAATTCAGAAACGCGTGTTATAGGTTCTGGAATCTCGCGAAAGACAACTCGTTCCACTTTCGCAGGCCCCGTATTGTTTAAAAATGCTGGTCCATGCCGATATTCAGGGTTTCTAACCAAAATAATCCTGTCACCCCGTGTCCAACTTTGGAACATAAAGGGCCCGGTCCCCACAAGAGCGTCAAAGCCGTAGCGGTCGCCAAATTTCTCTCGCGCAGCAGGAGACTCGATGATGTTCCACGGATCTGCAAGATACTTGAGTAACATGGGAAACGGTCGATCCAGTACGAACTCGATGTCATACTCATTTTTAACATTTACTTCTTTCACTGGTTCGAACTCCCATCCATTAAAGGATTTGGGAAAGAACCAGTCCGTAAGGTACTGACGGTACGTCTCGGCATTGAACGGTGTGCCATCGTGGAATTTGATCCCCTCTTTCAAATGAAAAGTCCAAGTGAGACCATCGCTTGAAGTCTCCCATGACTTAGCAAGAAGCGGTTGGATATGGAGTTGAGGATCGTAAACCACAAGGGTCTCGCATACCATCCCAACAACCCGCAAAGGCTCCTCTAAGGCTGAAACAAAGACGTCAAGTGTATCTAATTTCTCCTTAAGAGCGATTGTCAAAGTCTTGTCTGCAGCTATAGCAGTTCCCCCTGCGACGAAGGCCAACCCCACTATTCCCAACAACAAAGCCTTGCACAAATAAGACATAGAACTCACCCCCCTTTAGAGTAACGTACTTTTTCCGTTTTGCCGAGTCACAGCCCACGACCTCATAATCTCCTCATTAGTATCACCCCCTGTCCTCCTTCTCAAGACCGCTTGCCTCAATCGGATATCGAACACTGATCCAGAGTAGGTAGCTCACCACCGCTAAGCTTTTGAAAAGCATGTCTCTCCGCTGGTGTTGTGCTGCGAATGCAAAACTCACAATAGGAATCACCGTCTGGAACTGCCTTCGCGTGTGCCAGCTTGTACTCTGGGTTATAGGCCATGTACTTCGCCAGGTCTACGTAGCAATACAGCCGGCCTAGCTTATCCTTCCCATACCTTTTCCAAACCTCGGCCAACACGCAGCCGTACGCCCGGATCCTGGTCTCCCCATCTACCTCGACTTCCTCCACCCGCTCGTGCATCCCGAATCGGGGTAGGTCTCGGCTGACTCCCTTCCCATAGTTCTCCGGGAGCGGCGGTAGTCCCTGGCTGAGGACCTTCTCCCTTACCTCTTGGCCTATCATCTGACCATAAGTTTTTATCGCCTTTAGTATCAGCTCCCTGCCTTCCTCCTCCCCCAGGCTCTGGACGAGCGTTTCCGCATATGCCAAGTGGAGAAGCGCCAGCCTAACGCTGGCCAACCTGACTTCGTGTGCCGCCTCCTCTAAGTTTATGAGCTCAGTTGTCATCTTCACCCCCCAAGGGATCGATCTCCAGCCCTTCTTCCAATCTGACCTGACAGGCCAGCCGCTTGCGGCCGTTTATCCTCATCACACAGGCCCCGCATACCCCACGCCGGCAGGAGCTGGTGAAGTAGACCAAGGGGTCGAGCTTTTCGTGTACATACTCTAAAGCGTTGAGCACGCTCATCTCTCCATCGAGCGGAATCTGGTAGGACCGCCACTCTACTCGCCCTTGCTCCGTCAGAACTCGGACCTTGATGGTGACCATCGCCCGTTCGGTCATCGCCCCTCCTCCCTGGCGAGCAGGGTCTCCGCTGCCCAGACGATCGCCTCCTCGTAGGACATCCTCGGGACTGGGGGGGACTTGTCCGACTTAACCGGCTCTCTAGCGAGCAATGGTCCTTCATCACTCGCCCGGACCACCAGGTGGAACCGCCAGTTCTCGTGGTCTACCTCAGGCCTGTCCCGCCGTACATGAACCCCCCGGCTCTCGTCCCTGGCGTCGGCCGCGACGGCGGCCGCCAATAGGCAATCCACTAAGTTACGCAGCTCCAAAGCTCGCAGCCACTCCCGGTTCTTGTTCCTGCGGGGGCAACTCACACTGCAGTTATATATTTTTTCCCTCAGTTCCTTAAGCTTTTCTATCGCCTCTCGGAGCTGAGTCTGCTCCCGGATCACGCCGACCTTTTGGTAGGCTATGTCCCGAATTTCGTGCCATAGGACGTTTGGGGATTCGCCGCCCTTCTGGCACAGCGGGGCAGTAATGGACTCCGCCAACTGCTCCACATCCTCTCGGCTTGGTTCTTTTTCGTCCACCTCGTCGGCAAACCGTGCTGCCTCCCGGCCGGCCACTTCCCCGAACACCAACATTTCTGTAGTGGCAGCGGCCACCCGATTGGCGCCGAACAGACCCCCGGTGCACTCCCCGGCTGCGTAGAGCCCCTCTAAAGAAGTTCGGCAACGTTCGTCCACCCGTATGCCTCCCTCGAAGTACTCTGCGGCCGGGCCCACCTCCGCGGCGTGCCCCTCCCGCAGGTCCGCGAATAGCTGTGAGAAGTCATCACCCTGGAACCGCCAATTCGGCAGTATCTCCTCCAGGGAATCGAACACCTCGACCGGCATGTGTTTTAGGGAGAAGTACACGCCCCCATTAGGGCTGCCACGTCCGGCCAGGACCTCCCGCATGGAGGCCTTGGAAAGCAACAGCTTGTTCCACTCTGTGGTCAGGGCGAGCTTCTTCACTTGGGGATCTTCCCACGCCAGAAACTCATCCCCACGCGAGTTGAGGAGCATCCCCGGTATCACGTATAAGACCAGACTCCCCCGATATCGGGGCGGGGCGAGGAGCACGTTGGGACAGAAAGTGACCATTTCCATGTCCACCAGCTCGGCCCCGGCGCGATACGCCATAGCCTGGCCGTCTCCGGTCAACTCGTCGGCCCCGGCATTGAACATGTAAGCCTGATGCCAGCCGCCAGTGGCCAAGACCACAGCTTTAGACTTGAACAAAATTAGCTCGCCAGTTTCGTAGTCCACACCCACGGCACCGACCACCCGCCCGTCCCGCAGCAGCAGATCCACCACCATGGCGTGCGGCACCAGGGTCACACGTTGGCCAGCGGAGGCGAGTCCGCGGCGCAGCGCAGCAGCGATGGAAGCCCCGGTGGTCAATATAGCCCGCCGCTCGACATCACGGATCACTAGTCCCCACCGGATCAATTCCTCTACCCTTGCTCCAGCGTTCTCCACATAGGTTTTCACTAGGTTCTCGTCGTTAAGGAAGAAGCCTTCAATAACGATGTCCTCGGCCCAAGCCTCCGGCGAATCCTCGGCCGCTCCACCGTACCCCAGCCGGTGCAGGCTGGCCCCATCGGCCATCACGTCAGCCCCGGCGATGACGGTAGCCCCGCTGCGGCCTAGAGGCCCCTTGCTGACGACCACAACCGTCCCCAGCTCTGCCGCGGCGATGGCTGCCCGCATCCCAGCACCACCGCTACCCACTACCAGTACGTCACTACGATAGCTGCGCATGCCGAAAGCCCCCATTCAGATGCTCAAGTTCGACCTGCCGGTCAGCCGTTCCAAAATCCTTTTCTTGGACTCCATGATGTGATTCTGCATCCTTTCCCGCGCCGCCTCACTATCATGATTCTTAATAGTAAGTAATATCGCCTCAGCCTCCTGTTGTTCCTCCTTCAACCCCTCCAGGCTCATGAGCGGGTCGCACAACCGAATACGGGCAGATTCCTTAAGCAACATGTCTATCATGTTCACCAAGCGGTTGTTTCCGGACAAAGAGGCGATGGCTAAGTGGAAGGCGTCATGATACTTGAGATAGGCTAAAGGTTCGGTTCGATGCAAGGCCAGGTACTTGATCCAGGCCTGTTTGCTAGCCTGTAATCTATCTAGGTCGGCCTCAGTGGCATTGACCGCAGCTAGGGCGGCTGCCTCCCCCTCCAACAAGGTACGGAGGTAGAACACTTCGTGCACGTCCGCAATCCGTACCGGAGTGACTCGGTAGCCTACCCGGGGTACCACCTCAAGATACCCCTCCTGGACCAAACGGCGAAGAGCCTCGCGGGCGGGAGTCTTACTGACCTTAAACTGGTGGGCTACCTTAGCCTCGGTGAGGATGGCATCGGGAGGATAGCGCCAGGTTAGCAGATCCATGCGCAGTCTCTCAGCGAGCTCATCACCCAGGGAAAGGGTCTTCGGCGTGGCCAACCCGAGCTGTGAATTCACCATTTCTTTTTTCATAGTATTGTTTTTAGTATACTACAAAATGTACCGAATGTCAACCCTGAGGGGGCTTGTCTAACAAAAAGCGGGGATTACCCTCCCCGTTGGCCTTGAACCACCAAGCCCCAAAAGCAAACGGAATAGGGCTAGAAGTACCCGCAGCCCATAACACACCACAAGGAGAAGGGCCTCCTTTTGGGTGTTAGAGACGCTTAGATTCCGGAGCCTCCCGTTGAGCCTCGTTTTCAGGGCCCCGAAGATCCCCCCCACTGCCCGCAGCCGATAAAGATCTAACCGAAAAGCTTTCAATATCTCCCGTCTCCTTGGATCCCGCGCTTTCCCGCCGCCCTTGAGTTGAATCATCGGGGTGTATTTCCCCTCGGCCTTCTCGTAGACCTTCCTCGAGTCGAAGCCCGCATCGGCAAGGAGGAGGCCCCCGGGATTGGCCGCGCTTAGGGCCTTGGCCCCAAGGAGAGGATCAGGCGCATAACCCTCGCCCACACTCATTCCCACAGGGAGAAGGAGCTTCTCCTCTTGGGAATAACGGATGGCCAGACAGAGCCTGGCATGTCCCTGGACCACTCTAGGAAATCTCCCCCTCATCCACTTGAGCTCTTGAGTTTTGCCCCGCTGAGGAATCCCCGTGCTATCCAGGATGAGGAGGGAGCTTTTCTCAAGAAAAGGGCGAAGCCTCTCCTTTAGGAGCTCCCGGAGTTTATGAAGCTCCTCTTCCCCAAGTTTTTTGCGCATGTACCAGTGGAGGGCTTGAAAGCTTGGGCAGGGCTCATCCGGAAAGAGGTCGCGGAAGAAAGCCTCTGTCTCCCGGTAGGTCCAGTTGTAGTAGGAACGGAGAATAAGGAGGGTAAGGTAGAGGTGATCCGGATAAGTGG
>Ga0078972_1015633_pt1 | contig 11552 bp, 17 predicted proteins | sample YelNatPaOPGAMG01_FD_67568 | JGI IMG/M metagenome (GOLD analysis project Ga0078972, IMG submission 67568) | Hot spring thermophilic microbial communities from Obsidian Pool, Yellowstone National Park, USA - OP-RAMG-01 (SPADES assembly) (version 2) | ecosystem: Environmental > Aquatic > Thermal...
GGCCATAGGACGGTCCCCGCCACGTATCTGGGACGGTCCCGGGACGGTCCCACAGGCCAGTGAACAGATCAGCCCGTAAAGGGCTGCTTTTGCTGAAAGCGGCATTTTAATGGCGGGCCCGGTGGGATTTGAACCCACGTTCTCCGGCTCCGAAGGCCTATTAAGCGACTTTTCCATCAGCAGGGCGATTAAAAAGTCGTTTATTCCCATGTTGGCTTCTTTCGCCTTTGCACGTAAAAGCTGGGCTACTTCCCTTTTCAGGCTTACGCCAACCATACCGGGTTTGGGCATTACCACCACCTTACGTAAACACTTTTGTGCTTAAGGGCTTTTAAATCTTTGGCCAAAATTTCGGAATTGCCGGCAAATTTTCAGGTCGTTTTTCAAATCTGGCATTTTTCAGGCGATTTTCCAAAATGCCTAATTGAGTCCTTTTTGCATTTTCCCAGAATAGGTATATTTTTGTCTGGAGTAGGAAGCTGCAGACTTTGATTAGTTGTGCTATTTTTTCCAGGCTTGCTTTTTGCACTTTTTCTGTGTAGGCGGTTTTTCGTCCGAATGGAAGCTTGTCGAAGTGTTTCATGAAGCGTGTGTGGCTGTTTTTTATGAAAGCGTCCTTGATCGCCTGAACTTGTTCGCTGTTTAATGTTTTCAGCTTGTTTAACACGTATTTTTGGCTTCCAAGCAGGTGCATGTTGAAGCCCAGTTTGCTTAGGGTTTCCGCGATTTTTACGGCTTCTTTTGGAGGCGGCTGCTCTGTTATTTTCCTCATTCCAGCTTTTTCCGCGAAGGGGTTGTATTTCGCCATGACTGCGAGCATTTCAACGTATGGCGTGCCAGCCAATGGCAATGTTTCACGGACAAGCTTCTCGCCTAAACCTATTGTGCGGTATTTTGGGTGGACAACCACGCGGCTTATGACGCTGAGCTTCTCGTTGAGTTCTTTCCATGGCATTTTTGGCAGAACGAGTTTTCGCCCGAAGGTTGCTGGAGCTGGATAGCTGTAAACGATTACTCCGCAAAGCTCATCGCCTCGAACAAGGCGGAATATTTTGCGTGGGCTTGGAACCCTGTGGCTTCTGTAATGGAAGTGGGCGAGCTTCCGCCAATCCTCAACAGTGCCTTCTTCAATCCGCATTTCCTTGACGAGGCTGCACTGTTTGGCTGGAACGTTCGGGTAATAGTTGACGGTTATCTCTTTGCCAAACCTTTTATGAATGTGGACGCTTGGGTTTAAGTCCTCGAATAGGTCTGTGTGGGTTGTGGCTGCTAAAACTGCTTTGCCCTGTTGTCGGGCGAGCTTTTGAAAGTTATAAGCCACGATTTTAGCCGTGTCTCGGTCCAAAGTAGCTGCAAACTCGTCTAAAATCCAGAATTGCGCCCCGCTTTCAATCATTTTGGCGATTTTGTATCGGTATTTTTGGCCGTCGCTTAGCTGGTCGTATGTGCGCAGGAATAGAAATGCGTCGTTTAGGCCCACTCGGCTTAGAAGCTCGAGAGCTTCTTCAAGGGTTTTGCCAACAGTTTCGACCAACGGCTTGTCGCGGACGATTTGCTTTTCGACGTCGGCTATGTTTACACACGTCTGTTTCATTTCCTCGCGAATGTCCTTCTCCAAAGCCTTGAGCAGAACGCTTTTACCGCTTCCAGAATCGCCCGTTATGTAAACGATGTCGGTTGGCCCTATTTTCAGCTCAACATTGTCGTAAACGACAAACTTTTCCCACTTGTCCAAGCCTAATCCGAAGGCTTCAGCAACGCCTAGAACGCGTTCAGTTGGCTCCAGGGCTGCGGTTTCATAAGCTATGTTGACGATGAATTTGCCTGTCTTAACGTCGAAACGCTTGAGGCTTATGCTGTTTATGTGAAAAAATTCATGCATGAACTTTCGCCAGAGCGCACTGTATAGGAGTGGTTGGGCGTTTGAGGCTAAAGTTTAGCATTATTTGGTTGAAACGTTAAATAAGATATATCCGAATTTGGAATATGTAGTTTAAATATGAAGCCATCAATTATAATGGGGGAGCTTTGGATAAGCGTCAAATCCACAAAATGCTGAAGAAAGTCGGGTATTCCGACAAAGCCATTAATGCCATCCTAAAATGGTATGAGTAATCAAACCCTTTTATATGGCAAAAGGATCTAAGCGAAGGCTCCACGGTAACACTTGCTACTGATATGCGCATATTTCATCCATCCAGAAGCTGTATGTCTGGGCGGTGCTGTGCGTTTTTTCAAGCCGCAGGGCGTTTATGCTGTTCCAGTCTATTGAACCCGTCAAAGTCATGTCCGCCCTTCTGAAACGTATTAGAATCCACGTGTTTACAGCTGTAACTTGCGACGTTACATTTATGCTTGCGTAGTTGTTTGCGTCTATGATCAACTTGACAACCACGCTTGAAAGGTCCGTTATGTTGTCTGTTTTGAACCAGAAGGCGATCCAGTCGCAGCTTAAAAATCTTGGAGGAATGGTTATTGGCGCTTTAGCGTATAGGGCTGTGCCGGCTGCTGGGCTTCCGCTGCATTTGACGCTTCCAGTTCCCTCTTTGTAATCGGAGGTGTCGACGGCGAGTGTGCCGTTTGAAGCCCAGTCCGTTATGTCGTCGCATCCATGAATGTAGTTGCGGAGGCCTTCTTCAATGGTTATGTTTAGGTGTTTTATTGCGCTCTGGGTTTTGGAAAGCTTCACGCTTGTTATGAAGCCGACGCTGTAAATGTCGATTTCGGGCAAATCTATCTTAACGCTTTTGCCGATTTTCATCAACGTTTCAAGCTTCCGATACAGGCCGGCGTTCGCAGAGGTTTCAGCCGTTGTAAGCTGCCATTTCCGTTGGCTTGTCGCGTAAGCCCTGTAAAGCTCTCCGAAGGTGTGCGGGTATACAGCCAACTCGTGGGCGCTGAGCTTAACGTTTGACTCTTCAGATATGCTTGAGATGTCAAGCGTTATTCCGCCTATGTTAGCCATCCCATCACCTCATCCAAAAACGGTATTTTCAGCTTTTCAGCAGCCTTCCGCCTAACATATTGGTTGAAATGCTCTTCTGGGCTTAATGTCCGCAGGATTCCGCCACATTCAACACATGGCTTAAGCCCATCTGTCGGCGGAGGCGTCATCTTCACGTTAGCCAAATAAATCCATGGTTCTTCATTGTTCCTTATGGCGGTTAAAACGGCGTTTTCGACAGCTGCTAAAAGCGTTTGAAGCGGGATAACAACAGCCTCGCCTTGAACGCTTGTCGGAATCCTAACCGTCTTGTTTTGCGTGTCAACGTCGAAGTTTTCCATAACCCACTTGGCGATTTTCAGCTTCTCCTCACTTGTTGGCGGTGTAACGCTCATCTTTTATCCCCTCAAGTCGCATGCAAGCCTGCTTAGGCAGTTTCCCCAGCCCTTAACCGCAAGCGTAATCGCGGTTTCATACCATTCAGGCGTGTAGTTGAAGCTCAGCGGGTTTGCAGAGGCAGAGGCGCTGAACTCTTGGACATTTTGCACGCCGTTCTGGACGTTCACGCTCCTGATGGCCGCGTATTTCGCCTGTGCAGCCTTAAAGAAGTCTTCAACAGCCCCGTAGATTGTTGAGCCGACTGGAACCTCGATGTCTATGAGATCGTAGTAGCTGTCCGACGGGAAAATCCATGGGCAGGCTATGACTCCGCAATGAAATGTGCGTGTGACAGAGCTTGACGTGCCGTTTGAAAGCCTAAACTTAACTGTGTGGCTTACATTCGGGTCTATTAGGCACCAGTATTGAGCCCAATGGAAGCCCGCAGTGTCCTCAACTAGTCCGTCAAACTTGGCTGAGGGCGTAGTGATCCAGACTCCGTCAACAGCCATCTGGAAGCCTGCCCAGTTGCTTGAAGCCCCGTCACCATACCAGTTTATGCCATCTATGCCGATGAAGACGAAAAGCATGGCCTTCTTCAGTGGACCTATAACTGTTGTCCTTGCGAGGGGCGATATTGTTTGGGCGCCGAACTCTACGCGTGAATAGGCGGCCGCCGTGACGGTCTGGCTCCAGTTTGCAACCTTCCAAAGGTCGGCGATGTCAACGACGCCTATGTAAAGGAGGTTGACCCCAACGTTTGTCACATATGCATAGTCGTATGCGCTTATGTCTATGGCAACATTGTATGTTTCAGGCGGGAGAACAGCGAAGCCATAGAAGTCGTATGTGTATGTTGCGATCGTGTTGTATGTGCGCCACCCGTAGCCCCCAACACTGTAACGTTTGCCCGCGGAGTCAACAAAGGAAATCCTAACGCAACTGTTCTGGCAGCAAACGTTTGTGTTTTGGCTGTGTGACGCTGTTATCTGCGCCCTTATTGTCACGAGGCTTGTTTTGACGAGTTTCAAGACGCCTGAAGCGTTTAGGATGTTTTGCCAAGTGCTGTTCGCAGACGGGTTGGCCTTGATAGCCCCCGAAACCGCATAGGGCTGAGAATCATGGCTTTTTAAAACTTCAACGACAAAAGGCATCCATTTTTCACCTCACGAAGGTTTTAGGCAAAATGATCTTCTTGCTTACCGGAGCTGCGGAAGACGTTGCCTCTATAAGCGTGTCCTTCAACTCCTTCACTAAACGCGTCCTCACGTAATCAGCTATCTCCTCATTCACCCCTTGAACAGTTATGTTCACGTTAACGGGGCCAGCATGGGCGGCTGCAGACGTAAACATGGGATAAGGATAGGCTGGCGCTCCAACTGCGCCTGCGCCAACGGTTAAAGCCGGCTTCCCTATTTCCGAAACAAAGCCTTTGATGCTTTCAGTCCCCTTGCTCATGCTTTCCTCAACCTTTCCAACCCACATGTCCAGGTCTTTAACGCTGGACTCAACCGCGTTGTGTATGGCGTGGGCGAAACATATGCTGCTGATGAATCCGCCTATGGCGTCCGCAGCTCCCTTCATAGCCCCGCCGACGGCGTCCGTGAAGCCTTTCAAGGCCCCTCCAACGGTGTCCACGGCGCCTTTAATGGTGTTGATGGCGCTGCCGATCGCGTCGACAACAGGCTTAAACACGCGCGACAGCCAGTCCGCCAGAGGCTTGAGCACGTGGTCCCAAAGCCACTGTAAGCCGTCCGCCAGGGGCTTGAAACAGTTGTTCCAAAGCCAGTTGACGGCGCCTCCGACAAGCTCGATGTTAACCTTCATTATGCCAATGAGAAAATCGCCTAAAGGCTTCAAAATCCTGTTCCAGAGCCAGTCTAAACCGTCGCGGAGCGCCTTTGTAACGTCATCCCAATGTTTGATCAGGTAGGCGATTATTGTTATGGGGCCGAAAAGGGCTGCGAGAATCGGGTTATTCGTTATTACATTCCACAATGTTTTAAGCGTGTCGATGAAAGGCGAGACAACGTTGTTCCAAAGCCATGTTAAAGCGCCAATAATCGCGTCAACAGCCGGCTTGAAGAAGCTGTAAATTGCGGTTCCAATAGCGTTTATTGCGTTTCTGAAAGGCTCGCATTTCTCATAGGCGATGACCAGAATCGCTATTAACGCGCCTATTCCGGCTATGGCAAGTATAATCGGGTTGGCTGCGAGGAAGCTCATGGCTCCGCTTACAAGCTGAACCGCCGACTGGAAGTTTTGGAAGACCGTTATCCCACTGTTAACCATTGAAATCACTGTTGGAACAACGGAGATGGCAAACTGGGCTACGGTTTGATTTGCGTTGTTCTGAGCCATTTCGGCTTTTTCAACGGCCAGCCGATATCTTTCCTGAGCCAACTCTAAATCTTTAGCTGCAGCCTGAGCCTTTTCGCTTTCAGGCCCATATTTCTCGACAGCTTCATTATATCGCCTTTGGGCGTCTGCAACGGCATCGGCAGCTTTCTGGACAGCATAATTGGCTTTTTCAACAGCGTAGTTTGCCTTTTCAATCCTGTCCAAGCCCATGTAGAGGCTGAAGCCTGAACTTGCAAGCCCCGTGAAGCCTAAAGCCAAACTTTTCGCCGAGACTAACGTCGCCTCTTGGGCCGCTTGGACATCCTCGTTCGCGCTTTCAATCTTAGCCATGCTTTCCGCTGTCTCGTCGCCCAACTGGCGGACTGCAGCCAAGGCTTCGTCAACCTTGGCGAGGATGCGCATTTCAAGCTCTTGGCTCATTCGCTTTTGCCCCGGCTATAAAACCAGTTCAGCCATGAAACGAGGAAGCGAAACTGGAAAAGGCTTAAACGGCCGATATATTCAAGCGGGTAGCCGAACTCGTGTGCTATTAGGCCTATGTGCTGGGCGTCTTCGTTGGCTCGGAGCCAATCGTCAAGGGTTTCCCAGCTAAAAAACCCATGTCTCTAGTGAGGGCTGTCATAAGCTTGGCTGCAACGTCTAACGGCAGAGCTTTGACTTCATCGAGGGTTAAATCCTTGTTCGCCTTCTGCAACATCAGCCAAAGCGTCATCACACCCCGCTCTTCAGCCGTCTTGCACTTTGCAAGTTCAAGGCTGTCCGCAAGCGTGAGAACTCCATATTCGACAACTCCAAGATCCTCAATGAACACGCTGCGGATTTCCCTGCTGCTCTGGATTAGGGCTTTGACATCTAATTTGGCGGCTTTTTCAGCTTTTTTCTGCTCGTATTCCTCGAGTTTTCTGGCGTATTCCTCCACTTTCCCGTTCATGGCGAAAATCACCTCCCTTCTCCGGTGACTTTTCTTTCGGCAAGCTTCCGCCTAATTCGTTCAAGCTTGCTTTTCCCCGGCCTCATTTAGAGCCTCCCGTAAACGTGGTTTTAATGCCAAAAACAGGAGTGGGTTCGGAACCCACGGGTGGGACTTTGACCAGCTTCAGCCTTTTCGCAGAAACAGTTTGGTAAACGATTTTTAAGCCTTTGCAGTCGCGGATAACCATTTGCTGAAGCTTCTCAATTTCCCTTAGTGGTCCGACGGCTATGAGTCCAAAGTTTAGGATAACGTCTTTGTTTCGTTCCAGAGTTTCCATTTTAAAAGCCTCCAGAAAGGTGGAATAGGGCTATGCTTGTGTTGTGAACGTTATGCCGTTTCCTTCGCCTTTAACGGACTCCATGATGACGCCGTGCTGCTCGACGGTTAGCTCCCAGCTTGTGAAGACGACGTTGGTTATGTCTATTTCAGGCTTGCCTGTGCCTGTTCCCTGTGGAAGCACGCTTATGGTTACCGCTGACCCGTTTAGGACGTTGTTGGCGTATGAGCTGTCAATGTATGCTTTTTTAATGTTGACTTTGAAGCTTTTGTTTCCGCTGGCTATCACCGCCGGCCTGTCCGGGTTTGTTCCGCCAATATAATATTCCTTAATGAGGTCGGCGTCTATGCTGACGCTTACGCTTTTACAGTATCCAATAGCAGTTGTTCCCATCTTTATCACGGCTGTCGTGCCAATTATGGGAGTTGACATTTTACACGCTCACCTCTTTTCTACGAGTTTTTGCTTGCGGGCCACCCGCCTGTGGCAGCCCTTTACAAGCTTTCCCAAGTTTGGCTTATCGCCTCTTGCATGGCGAAAGCCAAAAGGGGCAAATTCTCTTGAATTGCACGTGTCAAGAAGTATCGGGGCGCAATATAGCGTGTTCCAAATTCCTGGAAAATTGCGTAGTAAACGTAAGCGCCCACGCGGAGAACCAGGTCTCGTGTGACTGTTTGGTATATACTCGCCCTTAAGGCGCCAGTCCTTACAGGCGCGTAAGCCCTTGCGCGGACAACAATCTGCTGGCCGATTTCGCCTAAAACACCCGCAAACCTTTCCCGCAGCTGCTCGGGCATCTGCTTAAGGGCTTCGGCGAAGGCTTCAACCTCTGAAACGTCAACTTCTATTTTGACGGTCAAGCAAAACTCACCAATATGACTTGAAGGCTTAAACGCGCCAAGTCTGGGCTTTCAACCTTGTTGAACTCACGTGTTATGTATGCGTCTTGAAAACCGCTTGGAACAGACGCCTTCAAAATGCGGTAAACCTCGCCCCGCATGTTTTCCCGCGCGCTAACAGCATCGCTAACGGATGTCACAACTTTAACGAGGACGTCAACCATAACGTTTTGTTCGACAAGGTCCACGTCTTTGGCTATATTGCGGATGTTTGCAGCCGTCATGGGCGCGTAACAGGCTACAACATAGTTTTTGCCCATTTTCGTGAAGTCTATGGCTTCAACCTTACTCTTCGCCCAATAAATATCCGCCTTAGAGGGGCTTGAAAGGCTCCAGTTGTCCTGTAAATGCTGGCATAAAACCTCTGAAGCGTCCGCCATCATACTTCACGACTCCATTTCGGTTAGTGAGCATTATAAAGCGAAACATTTCGGTTTGAAACGCCAGAAAGTTTATATAACTAATATTAACCGCTTAGCAAAGTATTTTGTTAGGGACTACACGGCTCCACCTCGAAAATTTCGGCAAGCTTCTCAATGTCCACGCCCGGATCCAAAATTGTGACACGCCCGTTAAGTTTAAGTTTAACATAATTTTTGAACGTCATGGACTAATCAGCCCGCCCCTATATTTTGGAACTTCTTCAGAAGCTGCAGCTTCCGCAGCCTTAACCGGCGTTGTCAAGTTTACTAGTTGGCGGACAAAATCCTCCTGAAAGCCCTTTATTGTGCGTTCAATCGCCTCGGCGTAGGGACCAGCTCTCGCAACACGCAAATCGCCTAGGAAGTAGTCGAAGGCCCCTATCATGGCTCCGCCGCTTGAGACGACGAGGACACGCATGCAAGCCAAATCCAAAGCCGCCATCTTCGCAACCGGGTATTTCGGGTCGTCTGTGGTCAAGTCTCTTCCGAGAAGCGCGTTTATGTAGGTGTTGGCGAAGTCCACATGAGCGTTTACACTCGCCTCGGCGATTGTTAAGCCGTAAACCGTGTAAACATGGTTTACGTTGTCATATGTCATGTTTAGGGCTGCTTGAACATCAGACGCTGTTACATATTGCACGGTCATGTCAATCCCAGAACCAAAGGCTTAGGAATTGGATTATAAACGCGAGGACTATCACGCCATACATTATGTCACGTGCAAACCAGATGTCAACGCTTGGAAGCATGTAGAAGGGCCAGTCAAACGTTTTAAACCCCAGCGAGAGCCGGAACTCGACGATTTCAAGCTGCCAAAGCCCCGCGACAAGCATGAAAACGCTTAGGGCTATACAGCAAACGTTTTTCAAACGCTTGATGCGCCTAAGGCTTAAACGCATAAGCCCAGCACCAAGCCAATTATGAAGCCGAAACTCCATTCGCGAAGCTCGTGGAACATTTCATCGCGGATTTTCGTCTCTTCAACATATTCATAAGCAAAGAACTGGGCGTAGAGAAAAAGGGAGACTGCTAGGCCAAGCCACCCTTTAGGGGCTAGGAAGCCCGCCGCCAAGCCGTGTAAAACGTGGCAGAGGATGGAAAGTTTACTCATGGCTTTCGAGCCAGTCGCTGTATTCGACCGCTGTCCCGGCTACCACGGAAGCGCCGAACACTATGGCCGCCCATGTTGCCGGCGTCCATGGAAGAGGAGCCACCTGGTTCACGGCTGAAGCCAGCAGGTATATGCCTGAGCCGAAAACCATGCCTATGACGCTTCCGTAGATTAGCCCCTTCATTAGGCGGAACAGCACACGTTTAGGCTTCTTGCTGTTTTCAGACATGTTTAACTCACCTCTTTTTTGTTCCGCCAGCCCCGCAGACGTGAGCTGGCTCTGGAACAGAAAAACAAAAAGGAAAATGGAAATTGCCTCCGATCGGAGGCAATTCAGGCTGTTTAGCTTGTCGCTAAACCTGTTACCTTTACGATTGCTTCACCGTAAGTGACTACAGGCGCATACCTCGTTGAAAGCACCACATCGACAGCGTCAAACTCCTTCTTGATCTCCACATCGGTTGTCAGCGGCCTCTTTATTTCGCTGGTGCAAGGGTTAAAAGCGGGATTTGTTGCTCAACTTTAAGGCGAGGCAGCATGCCTTTTGTTTTAACATCAAAAAGATAGATAACTCCATCTTTGTATGCTATTATGTCTGGACGGATATTTCTCTTCACATCTTTATACAAAATGATGTAACCTTGGCTTGCGAGGGCTTCGGCTTGTCTTTCAACTTCCTTATCATGCATTTCTTTGTTCAATCTCCTCAGTTCCGGCGTTAGTTTACTATAGGCTTTTTTAATGTTATCGGGATATTTTGAAGATGTTTTCTTTCCTCCACGCTTGCCGGCTATGGATTGATGTTCAGGATGGTTTTTAATGAAATACATGAAATTGCATTTTTGCGAGCAAAACTTGTTACCGTTTCGAAGTTGTGCATAAGAGAGTGGCTTCTCGCAGTTTAGGCAAACGCCCTTTATATCTGGATGATTTCGAAGCCAAAGTTCTCTCTTACAAGCCTCTGAGCATGTTTTTGTCATTCCATGGTGAAACGGAATAGAAAATTCTTTACCGCAAATAACGCATTTTCGCTGTATTGTGGTTTTTTTAATTTTTTGGAATTGTATTAAGGTCATGCTGCCTCACCGTTTTCGTTTTACCCCGCTATATTTAAACCCTTGGCACCATTTACGAAGAAGCCCAATGGGGCGTAGGCCGCCGACACGTTTTGTCCGGTGCTGAGGATGTAGGCTGTTCCAGCCGGTATGACTGGGCTTACGTAAACGTTCATGCCGTAGATTGTGCCGACAGCCCCGGTCTGTATGACTTCCTCGCCGTAGTAGGCGTATAGCGAGAACTGTGGCAGGTAGTAAACGTCTCTTGCGTTTATTGGGTTCAATAGGATGGTGTCTGGTATCAAGCCGTAGCTTTCAATTGTGGCTTTGGCCTTCAAAATGTCCTTTGTTCCAAGCCCGCCCGTTATCGTGAACTCTGTGCCTGTGGCTGAAAGGCTTTTACCTTCTGCAGTGATAGTGGTGCCAGCAGCCGTGTCTATGACTGTTTGGCAGTCCTTGTCGATTGTGTAGGCCATACGCCTTGCAAGTCGCCTTAGCTGGTCCTCAATGACGGGTATGTATAGGTCTTCGATTGCTTCTCGGGTAATCCTTTCCCTGAGACCTTTCTTGTAGGGCGTTACAGTGATGTATGTGTATGGCGTGTAGTCCATTGGAAACTCTGTGCCCTCGGCGACCTCGGTGATTGCTGCAGCCCTTGAGCCGGACTGCTTAACAAAGGTTGCCGTTTTACCCGCAACCAATGGGAATTCTGGGAACAAGCGTTTAACCACGAGGGCGGGCATGGTTAGCTCAATTATCTTCTTGTGCAGGGCCGGATAGGCTATTGCGCCCGTGTCAACCCAAGTGAAAGCTTCACGGAACATAGCCATAGCCAATCACCCCTTCTAATACACGTGCGGGTTAACAGCCACCAGTATCACGTCGCCGGCCGCTGAAGCAGCTTCAAGCGCTATGCCTAAAGCCCTGTTTCCGGCTGTAGCGACCGCTACAGCTCTCGCCGAAGCGTCTGAGCCGACAACGGCGCCGGCTGATATGGCTCCGCCGGCTGTAACGTAAACTATTGGGCAGCCCATGATGACGGGAACCTTTGAGCCTGAAGAAGCGCTTCCGACAGCAACGCCTATAACGGCGTCCGTTGCACCAGCAGCGGGGCCAACAGTCATTGAACCCG
>Ga0078972_1015634_pt1 | contig 11552 bp, 10 predicted proteins | sample YelNatPaOPGAMG01_FD_67568 | JGI IMG/M metagenome (GOLD analysis project Ga0078972, IMG submission 67568) | Hot spring thermophilic microbial communities from Obsidian Pool, Yellowstone National Park, USA - OP-RAMG-01 (SPADES assembly) (version 2) | ecosystem: Environmental > Aquatic > Thermal...
GAGCCGACATCGAGTCTTGACCCTGTCGCGCGCCGTGACTTCTTGCACATGCTGTTGGAGATCGTGCAGGACGAAACGCGCTCGGTGCTCCTATCCACCCACCTGACCGACGATATCGCTCGAATTGCCGACTACGTCGCCATTCTGGTCAGAGGCCGCGTCGTTGCCAGCGACGAGACACAAACGCTTTTAGATCGCTGGCGTCTTGTGCATGTGCGTATACGGGCGGGCGTGAACCGGTCAGAGTTACCTATACAGGTAACTGGCGTTCATGGCGATATAGTGAGCGGATACACAGACAGGTATAGCGAAACCATGGAGTCCACCCTTCGTCATGCAAGCGATGGTTATCTGAGCATATCTCCGATGATGTTGGATGACATCATTGTGAATTATGTAGAAAGCGAGCCACGAGAATATGCCCCGAGTTTCGCCACTGCTAGCGGAGAGGCTTGAGGCTGTAGGCGTTGCGGCCCACAAAGTGTCGTGGCAAGGGTCTGTCAGGACGGCAGGTACCGGCGGAGGCCGAGACGTTCGAGAAGGGCTTCCTGGATCGGGGAGCATTCGGTCAAGGTGTGCATGGCACGCGTGGGCCCATAGACGAGGAAGACTTCCTCGATCCCCGCGAGCTCCCGGGTCATGGCCTCAAGGCTAAGCCCAAGGTCCTGCGTCTTGATCGCCATCACCTTGAGCACCAAAAGGGCCAGCACGCAGACCATGGCATACAGGCGGATCTTGGTGTCCGTAAAGTGCCGCATGGGGCGAAAGCGCACGAGGTCGGGAGATTTCAGCGTCCGAAAGGCGTCCTCGACCGCGGTCTTGTCATGGTTGTACAGGCGGACGATCTCGGCCGTGGGAAGGTCCCGCCGGGTGCTGAACAAAAGCCGACGTCCGAACTGGCGCCGCCGCGCGCCGACGCGCGCACGGTCTTGGCGGATGTGGACGACCCCCTCCCCGTCCACCTTCCACGTCAGGTAGCGGCCTACCCGACTTTTGTGGAGCGTGGCGTCCATGCGTTCCCGGAAGGTCTCTTCGTCGGCATCGCGGTAGGCCTTGGCGGTCGCCGCAAGCTCGCCCCGAAGCGCCTTGAGTGCGGCATCGAAGGCGATCCTCTGCTTTCGCTCCAGCTTCTCGCTGTAGGTGACGACCACGGCTGCCCTCTGGCCGTACACGGTCTTTTCAGTCCGTAGGACGCGTAGCTCTCCCACCCGCTCTGTCGCTGCCTGGACATCCAGGGCCACGAGGTCCGGATGTTGGGAAAGGACGAGGCCGCCGACCGCGAAGGCGCCCGCCTCTGCTGCCGCGGCGAGGTTGCTTTTGGAGTTGTGGCCGCGGTCAAACACGAGCGTGCGTGCGCCAGCGTGCGGATCCAGGTGCTCGATCCGGGCCATCAGGCGGCGCAGCACATGGGGAAAGACCCGCACGTCCGCCACATGGCCGGCGTACGTGAGGTGGACCAAGGGGAGGGCGCGAGGGGAGGTGACGGCCATCGAGAGCGAGACCTGGCGCTTTTCATGCCGTCCGGCCTTGTTGTGCCCGGGTCTTGGCAGACGGGCCGGATTCTCCTTGCTCAGGTAGGTGAAGAAGTTGGTGGCATCGATGAGGATGGTGGACAGATCGACCGTGTAGTGGGCGAGCAGGCGCCGCCACACAGCCTCCTCGATGGCAAGGACTGTTTCGTCGCGCCAGAGTGCGTCGGGGTCGTCCTTGGCCCGATTGCGCAGGGTGCGTTCAGGTAGGAGGCGGTCGAAGGCGTCCCAGAAGTTCTGGGCGTCGAGGAGGGAGCGCGGCAAGCCAAGGTAGCGCGCGAGGCTGGTGCCCTCGAGCCAGGACCCGAAGGACCGCCAGCTGACGCGAGGGGCGCAGGCCTTGGCCACGACCATGAGGGCGACGTAGGTACCGACGCTGAGGCCTCGGGCTTGGCGGGGCACGAGGGCGTCGACGGCTTCCTGGATGCCCAATTCCTCGACGATGCTCTGGCAGGCCATGACGAGGCCGAAGGCACGGGCCGCGACGCGCTCGGGACGAGCGCCGCCGGTGCGGGCGAGTTCGGCGAGGTGTTCGGCGGTGCCGAGGTAGGTCTCCCGCGTGACGACCCGGCTCGGCCCACTGCCACGACGCTTGTCCCGGCTGGATGCGTCGGCGGTGGAGAGCTTGACCCGGTACGTCTCGTGGTAGTAGTAAAAGAGCTTCTTCCCACGCTTGCGCGCCACGATGGTGGCCAAGGGGACCCCCCCTAACTGCCACTACATATTCTACCTTAAGCCGCCTTTTCCTCCTAGCACTGGGGATCTTGGCCTCCTTCTTAGGGGACTCTATGCCACTACACATAAAGCCTCGCAAAGGCTGTCCTCATGCCCTTTACCCAGCTTTCTGGCGAAACTTGGGTTGAGCCCGCGTACGCTCGAAAGGGTGCTTTACCTTATACCCATTATTTTGGCGAGTTTTCTATTCAGGGGCTGGGAAGGCCTGGGTGTTGCCCTGGCGGCTGTAATCTGTATGTTACCCGCAGCTGTCATTGATACTGAAACTGCGTTTGGAGCTCTGCTGGAGGTTGGAGCGGTGGCCCTTGTAGGTTGTTTGGTGGCGCTCGGTGTGGGATGGTTCAGAAAAGAATACCAGCAGCGCGCCCGCCTGGTGGCTCTAAACTATATTTCTAATGTGGTCTCACAGTCGTTGGAGCTGGAAGAAATTCTGGAAAGTAGCATTAACAGCATACTCGAAGTCATGGATGTTGACGCTGTGATGATATTTTTGTTGGATAAGGAGACGCGGGAGCTTCGGCTCCGCGCTCATCGGGGTGTTTCTAGCGCATTTGTAGCAGGTGTGGATAAGTTGAAGGTTGGTGAAGGACTGAATGGTATGGTGGCTCTTACAGGAATGCCAGCTGTGATAAGAGATGCCTCGAGGGATCCTAGGGTAACCAAGTCGGCGGTAAGAAGGGAAGGGCTACATTCTCAGGTTATAGTGCCGATAAAGTCGAAGGGCAAGGTCTTGGGCACTTTGTCTGTGGCGATGCGACGGCAGCGGAAGTTTCTCCCCGAGGAGGTGGAGTTGCTGGTAGCTATCGGAGGGCAGATTGGCATGGCAGTGGAGAATGCCAACCTATATGACGAGCAGAGGAAATTCATCGAGAGATTACAAACCTCTGAGGAAAGGTTTCGGCAGATTTTCGAAAACGCCCATGATGCTATCTGGGTTCATGATATGGATGGCAACATAATTTCGGCTAATGCTGCTGCTGCCAGGCTTACTGGCTACGATGTGGATACTTTGCTTCGCATGAATGTCAAATCGTTCTTAACTGATGAGGGCCTCAGCCTAGCCAGAGAAATTCGAAAAAAACTGCTTAACAACGAGCCGGTAGTTCAGCCGTATGAGCAAAAGCTGGTGACCAAGACAGGCACCGAGGCGATATTGAAATTGACCACCAATCTAATTACCAGAGACGGTACACCGGTTGGTTTTCAGCATGTTGCCAGGGATGTCACCAGAGAAAAAAGATTGCAGGAAAGCCTGCGCTACTACTTGGGCCAGATTACCAAGGCACAGGAAGAGGAGAGGAAGCGTATTGCAAGGGAGCTCCACGATGAGACCATACAGGCTCTGGTTGTGCTTACGCGCCGGATAGACGAAATAGTTGCTGGAGACCGAGGGATATCCGAATACAAAAAGATATTGCTGGAGAACCTGCGGGAACAGATCGAGTCTATCATACAGGATGTAAGGCGGTTGAGCCAAGACCTTCGTCCTCCAGCACTGGATACGCTCGGCTTGATCCCTGCGCTGGAAGGGCTGGCTGCGGACATCGAAAAGCACTCCGGAATCAACATAAATGTAAAGGTATGTGGCACGGTACGCCGGTTCCCTTCTGAGGTGGAGCTGATACTCTTTCGCATTGTTCAAGAAGCATTGCGGAATGTGTGGAGACATTCTGGTGCTACCAGTGCTGAAGTTGTGGTGGAGTTCGACACAGGCGAGACCAGAGTGACCGTAAGGGACAATGGCAGGGGTTTTGATGTGCCGGATATGGTGGGGGACCTGCTCAAGGAAGGCAGGATGGGGCTGGCAGGTATGCAGGAGCGCATTCAGCTGTTGAATGGCACTTTGAGCATAGAGTCCCAGAGGGGGAGGGGGACAACTATCACGGTCAGAGCGCCTCTCTAAGAGCTGCATTTGGCAACCTCGCTTCGTTTGTCTCAGGCCTATTCCATCTTTTCTTTGTTTTGCTGAAGTACTCGGATATTAGGTGTAGAATGTAACAAACTTTCTCTTTGTCAAACAAGCGGTGTAGAAATGAGTTTGTCTGTCCTCTTACATCTGCTAGAAGATATGCCCGGCTACAAACGTGTGGTGGAGAGAGTGATGGCCGGGGGAAACAATGGCCTATGGGTGGCGGTTCCTGAAGGAGCTAAGGCCTATCTCATTGCAGCCCTGCACCAAAGGCTAGGCAGTCCAGTGCTGTTTGTAGCTCTTCGGGAAGATGATGCCAGAGTAGTACATGAAGAGCTAAGGCTTTGGTGCGCATGCCCGGACCAGGTGTATTTCTTTCCTGAGGTCGAGCACGCCGATGAAGATGGGTACAGCATCGATTGTCAGAGGGCGGCAGAAAGGTTGCGTGTTCTCCACTCTTTGGGCTCTTGGCGTACCGCCGAGTCTTTCCTGCCACTAGTGGTGTCGTCCTGTCGAGCGGCAGTTGGTAAGACTGTAGCACCACAGGATTTCGCCTCCTCCTGCTGTGTTTTAGAGAAGGGTAAAACGGTTGATTTGCAGAACCTGTTGGAAAGGTGGCTTTCGGTAGGGTATCGAGTAGAAAGCTTGGTTGAAGTGCCCGGCTCAGTTGCCCGGAGGGGAGGAATTATAGATATATTCCCGCCGAATTCTGAGTTTCCTGTAAGAATAGAGCTGTTCGGGAACAAGATCGAAAGCATCAGATACTTCGACCCCAGAACACAACGTTCTGTGGAACAGGTAGCTTCTGTAACCATAGTGCCGGCGAGCGAAAATGTGGCCCGTCTAGGTAGCCTTTTCGACTATTTTGCCGAGACTGGATTACTGGTTGTCGATAGTAGCTGTGTTATGCAACCCGGACACACCTGGGAAGACAGTCAGACCCACAGAGAGACTGGCTCAGATAGAGGCGGTAGAAGCGAATCTTCGGGTGACACTTTGTGGAATGAGCTAAGTGCTGCGATATGCAGAGCTAAGTACCGGTTAATCGTGACTGCCGGAGGTGCCAGTGGTGGTGACAACTCAGTGGCCGATTTCTTGCCTTTAGCACTGGTAGCGGGATATGGAGGTAAACTGCAATACCTAGCCGATGACCTGAAGAAGTTAAGGGCGCACTCGGCAGTGGTTCTTGTTAGCCAGCAAGTGGAGCGACTCGCAGAGTTCCTGCAAGATGAAGGCATCGAGGCCAGTGTAGTATCAAACTTGGTAAAGGCACCGCCGCCCGGTTCGGTAACTTTAATACGTGGTTCGCTGCATTCAGGCTGGAGGTTAGCAGACAGACTAACACTGCTAACTGACAGGGAGATATTCGGCTTTGCCAAGCAGCAGCGTTATTTTGGTAAACGTCCGGTGCGCTACCATTGGCTTGTTTCAGAACTTGTCCCTGGTGACTATGTGGTGCACGTGGAACACGGCATCGGGAGATTCCTTGGCTTGGCGCGGATGCTTGTTGATGAGGTGGAGCGAGAATATCTGATTCTAGAGTATGCTGCGGGCGATAAGCTTTATGTACCCGTAGAGCAGGCTGAGCGGGTCAGTCGTTACATTGGTGCTGGGGATGCGGAGCCGGTGTTGACTAGGTTGGGAACTCAAGAATGGTCACGAACAAGACGCCGGATAAAAGAATCGATGCTCAATATGGCACGCGAACTCCTGGAGCTCTATGCCAGAAGACAGTTGACACCGGGCTTCGCTTTCTCGCGTGATACTATCTGGCAACAAGAACTGGAGGCGTCGTTCCCGTATGTTGAAACTCCCGACCAGGCTGCGGCCGTAAGAGCGGTTAAAAGCGACATGGAGAAGCCGAAGCCCATGGACCGGCTTGTGTGTGGTGATGTGGGCTACGGTAAAACGGAGGTGGCACTGCGGGCTGCCTTCAAAGCAGTGATGGATGGCAAACAGGTGGCTGTACTGGTTCCGACCACAGTCCTTGCCCAGCAGCACTTTAATACCTTTCGCGAGAGATTGCAAGCTTTTCCTATAAATGTGGCGATGCTAAGCCGCTTCTGTGATGACAGGGAGCAGGCTAGAGTTCTCGCTGGTCTAGCGGCAGGTACTGTTGACATCTGCATTGGCACACATCGTTTGTTGCAAAAAGACGTAGTGTTCAAAGACCTTGGGCTTGTGATCATAGATGAGGAACAGCGATTCGGCGTGGTACATAAGGAGCATTTTAAGAAACTGCGGCAGGAAGTAGATGTGCTTACTCTGAGTGCTACCCCCATCCCGCGTACGCTACATATGTCTCTAACAGGAATCAAGGACATGAGTATCATCGAAACTCCACCTGAGGAAAGGTTGCCAGTGAGTACCTATGTAGGAGTATATGATGAAAGGCTTGTGCGCAAAGCCATTTTACGCGAGATGCAACGGGGTGGACAGGTATTTTACGTTCATAACAGGATCCACGATATCTATTCGGTCGCTAGTAATCTTAAGAATCTCGTGCCCGAGAGCAGGATTCTGGTGGCGCATGGGCGGATGCCTGAAGACGAACTGGAAACAGTAATGACGCGTTTTCTCAATCGGGAAGCTGATGTCTTGGTGGTTACGACGATTATCGAGTCGGGGCTCGATATGCCCAATGTGAACACTTTGATCGTTGACCAAGCAGACCTACTTGGGCTAACCCAGCTATATCAATTGAGAGGTCGAGTGGGACGTGGATGTAATCATGCCTACGCATATTTTTTCTACGAAGCTGGCAAGCAGTTGACACCGGAGGCCTGGAAGCGCTTGAAAACAATTGCCGAAGCTACGGAACTCGGTGCCGGGTTTGCAGTGGCGATGCGAGACCTAGAGATAAGAGGGGCTGGCAATTTATTAGGTGTGGAACAAAGTGGCTATGTGGCTGCAGTTGGTTTCGATCTTTACTGTCGTATGTTAGCTGAGGCGGTGGAGGAGCTAAAGCGAGGGGGTGCCGTTGGTGATGCTGCTGGGATAGTGGAGCCGAAAACTCCTCGCATCGATTTACCACTGTCGGCATACATTCCCGAGGACTATGTCCCTGACCTCGGCACTAGGTTGAACCTTTATCGCAGGTTAGCGGAAGCCAGATCCGAGGGAGAGGCTGAGGATATAGCTGCAGAATTGACTGACAGGTTTGGGAATATGCCCCAGCCAGTAAGAAACCTTCTGTACATGGTAAAAATAAAGCAGCTTGCTACCGACGCTCGGATAAGTTCGATTCTGAAAATGGGTAGGTATATCGTCGTCCAGTGTGGTACCGGTAGAAACTGTGGAAGCGCAATAGTCGGAAGAGGCCTTTCTTCTTTTGGGCTAAAAGTAAGCGATAGCTACATAAAGATAGATACGAAGGTGTTACGAGACAACTGGGATAAGGTTCTTGAAGAGGTGCTTAGATGCTTTGGTGGAGGTAAAGATGTTAGCAATTAACTGTCCTGTACTAGAACCGAGGGTTTGGATTAGACTAACCTTCTATCCCGTAGTCGCGGAGGCATTCGATAAGGTCCTGAACCGTAACAATTCTCTTGATGTCATCGTCGTGTATTTGGAGTTTTCGTTTGGGTGTGCTGAACTCCTGTTCAACGGCGGTGATGAGTTCTGCTAGGTCAGATGGCTCTACATTTAGATCATCGACGAAAGAAGACGATAACGTGATGGATTCTTCATCCACACCCAGTTGCTCGGCAATGATTTGCCTAAGCCTCTCCAGCAGGGATGTCATCGTGAGTATTCCCTAAATTCCTTGATTCCTGGCTCAGATAATGAGCTACTACTGCCCCCAGGACGCCATTAACAAACTTTGGCGAGCTACTGCTGCCGAATGTCTTTGCCAGTTCGACAGCTTCATTGATGGCTGCCTTAACTGGAACTTTATTATCAAACAAAACTTCAAAAATAGCAAGGCGAAGAAGGTTTCTATCGATCACGGCTATCTGGTCTATGGGAAATGCCGGGGCGAATTGCTTTATGATTTCGTCGATGCGTTTTCTGTTCTGAACAACCCCATCAACAAGGCTGAGGGCAAACGTAGCAAGCTCCTCTGGAAGCGGTTTTTCCTCGAGTAACCGAGCAATGACCTCTTTTGGCCGGTGTCTTGAGGAGTCTGCTTCGTAAAGGGCTTGTAAAGCGACTATTCTGGCTTTGCGTCTCGGGTTAGTCAAGACTTCACCTGCTTTGCAGTAAATGTACATTACCTATGCGAACGCGCCGTAATCCAGCGCTCGCCGCTGCTTTTAGGCACTGGCTAGCTAATTCCTGCGAGGTAGTTGGTAGGTCGCTCATCAGGAAATCGGGGTGGAAAGCAAGAAGTGTGTAAGGGATATCTGGGTTTAGGGAGGCAATGAACTTAGCGATGCTGCCGATTTCTAGTTCGTCGATATACCCAGGAACCAGTAAAGTACTTGCAACAAGCAGTGGCGGAACCGGTCTCTGCTTGATATATTCAGCTGCGATAGCGAAGTTTTCCAGTGTCCTCTTGTTGCTCACACCACAAAGTGCGATATGCACGCTTTCACTCCACGATTTAAGATCGAATTTTATGCAGCCGCCAGACTCCAGTGAAATTACGATGGCCTTCTCAAGCCATGTTGGATGCATAGAACCATTGGTCTCCCAGCAGATGCGGAGGATGCGATCCTTGTTTACATTTCGAGCTAGTTTGGCGGTGAGTAGTGCGTGCGGTAATTGTGGTGTAGGGTCCCCGCCGAAGTAGCAGATACAGGCGGTACGGTCATCGACTGCAGCTACAAGGTCCTCGGGGCTGACCTGAATGTTTTTGGTGGTCATCAAACGGTGATGCCAGTTCTGGCAGAAAAGGCAGTCGAAGGAGCAACCATGATAGAAGACGGCCAGGTTTTTGTAGCCATATTCAGGCCCAGCGCTGTAGGCAAATTTCGGATATCCGACCCCGGTGCCTCCTGGACATACCCAATCGGCAACGCAGTTGGTGGGAAGCGGGTCATAGTACCAGCTCAGGTTACCAACGCGTGGCGATACACCGATGAATCTGTTTTTTCCGTAAGCTCTCAAACCGCAGTAGCTTCTCTGCCCATCGGTTAAGCGGCATTCATTTATGCAGAGGCTGCAGGTATGTCCCCGATCGGACCTTGGTGGTTCTGGTGGCAGGTTATAAGGGAGTCGTGATTGTCGATGTGCCTCAAGGATGAAGGCTCTTACGTTTTCAAATTCATTGCCGATACAGTCGAGACACAGATTGAGTGAGCTTGATATTTGAGTGGAAGTCCTCTTGCAGTGGCTGCAGACGGCTGCATTTCTGTTGGTAGGGGCTGCTCGTGAAGGCATCGTCTCTTAGCGACTGCTACAGCAGAGTAAGAAGCTTAACATGTTGCAATCATCAATGCTGCTGGCTCCGCTGCGCCCTGAAAAATTCCCCAGTACAGGTATCAAGTTGTTAAAATTTGTTCTAATTGTGAATTATCTCTGATTACCTTTTTAATTACCCTTTACGCCACTTGGTTATTTCACTGATCGTTTGGACGTTATTGATTGCAAATGCCTGTGCACCTGGGCTGATCCTCTTGATTAGTCTGGTAAGTGTATCTCCAGGACCAAATTCAAAGAAAGTGGTAACACCGCGAGCGATCATATTTTCCACAGCTTGCTGCCACTGTACTGGGCGGACAATCTGGCTTACGAGTTCCTCCTTGATGGCTTCAAGATCCATAAGAGGTTGGGCAGTCACATTGGCTATGATGGGAACCGATGGTTTGTTAAATTTGTACTCCGCAATGACGTTTCTCATCCTTTCCAGAGCCGGTTCCATCAGTGAGGAATAGAACGGGCCGCTTACTTTCAAAGGCACTATGCGGCGTGCTCCTTTTATTTGGGCCAGTCTTCTGGCTTTCGTCAGGCTTTCTTCTGTCCCGCTGATAGCCACCTGGTCAGGAGCGTCGATGAAGGCGATTTGAGCACCTGTGGAGAAACAGATGTTCTCGAAGGTCTCTATATCCAGACCACTCATTGCTATCATACCGCCAGGCGTCCTTTGTCCTGCTTCGTTCATCAATCGGCCTCGTTCTCGTATTAGCCGCACTGCGTCTGACAGGCTTAAGGCGTTGCAAGCCACCAAGGCAGTGTAAATACCCATATCATGCCCTGCTACGAAGGTGGGCTGTGGAATGCTATTGTTGGTAGCTTCCTGTGCTGCTCGGAGGCAGGCAATACTTGTGGTCAGAACCGCTGGCTGGGCATTTATAGTCTGGCGCAAGTCCTCAGCTGGTCCTTCGAAGCACAGCCGGGACAGAGAGAAACCCAGTGTCCTATCGACCTCATCGAAGACCTCTCTTGCTGAAGCGTAGTGGACATAAAGGTCGAGTCCCATGCCCACAGCGTGTGACTCCTGCCCTGGGAATACATATGCGGTCTTTATCTGTTCAACCATTTCTTCCTCCTTGCTCCTTGTGCCTGCATACCACCATTTTGGCCCTAAAACTCTTGTATGTTACATGTATGGTGTTCGGGGCTAGCTAGGCTGCCGATTTTCCTTTGTGCTCTATTTTAAGTATTTCTCTCCCTTCATACGTACCACATGTTGGACACACATGATGGGACAGTTTAGGTGTGTGGCACTGTGGACAGTTGACCAACGGAGGAATACTCAGCACTAAATGGCTGCGCCTCTTGCCCTGTCTGGATTTTGGATATTTTCTTTTTGGTACTGGCATTTTAGATTCCTCTCTCGTTTTTCAGGTTCATCAGTTTCCGCCACCGTTCATCAACGGGTCTAGCAGAGCACGGGCATGTGGAATAGTTAAGATCGGTACCACATTGTGGACAGATTCCGGCACAGTCCGGGCGACATAGCGGTTTGATTGGCATGGTGAGCAGAGCGTACTGGATAAGCATATCAGTCAGGTCAAGTGTGTGGCTGTTATCTATGGTTAGGCTTTCAGGTTCGGTGGGCAGTGGCAGTCCTGTGAACACGTCTATCGTAGGAAAGGCCTCTTCTTCAAAGTCGTAGCTTACTTGGTAGGTGATGGGCTTAAGACAGCGACTGCACATGCTGACAACAGTGGCTATCATTTCGCCTCTGACAATTAGGCCCCGATGAGTCCGTATCAGCGCCACCTTACCTTTTATAGCGTTGACCTCACTTAAGTCAGGGCTTTCCTCTGTTTGATATTTACGAGTAGACCCTATTGGTTCTTTTAATAGCTGAGCAACGTTTATGCGCATTGTCTTAGCCGTTTCACCTTTTACTTTATGTGGCTCATTATAAATTTGCCCGTTTCTGAATGTCAAGTAATTGAGGGCTCTTTGTCAAATTGTGTGGAAATAGCTTCGAGATGGTGCAAACCCCAGTAGCATCTTTCTCCAATAGACATCCACATTTCTCA